>OBXA01001580.1_pt1 | contig 12883 bp, 10 predicted proteins | sample 1538121 | NCBI WGS metagenome assembly OBXA01 (sample SAMEA2580133, study PRJEB22360) | human gut metagenome | biome: human gut; feature: human-associated habitat; material: faeces | place: Denmark | collected 2008/2010 | reverse complement strand
CGGCCTTTCGCTCACCCAGCACTTCATGGCGGGGCGCACCTTCTTGGCCGACGAACCGTTTATGGCAACTGTCGTGGGTGCCTTCTTTCTTGGCATCAGTTCGGGACTGGGACTTTCCTACAACGCCAGTACGGGCGGTACGGACACCATAGCGGCCATGGTGCAAAAATACCGCGACATCTCGCTGGGTAATGTCATCATGATCTGCGACACGGTCATCGTCACATCAAGCTATCTGGTGCTCAGAGATTGGGAGCCGGTGATCTACGGATATGTCTACCTCTTTATCTCTGCACTGTTTGTCGATCGCGTGGTCAACTCGCTACGTCGCTCAGTACAGTTTTTTATCATCTCCGACAAGCATGAAGAGATAGGCCATGCCATCAATACGACCGCCGAACGAGGGTGCACCGTCATCGACGGACGCGGTTTCTACTCCGGTAAGGAGATGAAACTGCTTTTCGTGCTGGCTCGGCAGAACGAATCGGCCAAAATCTTCCAACTCATCGAAGAAATTGACCCCACAGCCTTTGTGTCGCAGAGTGCGGTGATCGGGGTTTACGGATTAGGGTTCGACCGCTTTAAAGTGAAACGCAAAAACACTCGCTCCACTTAATCCGTTCCACACCATCATGTCGGTTTCATCGGTATGTTTGTGGCAGTGTCCGGTGTGTCGATATTTCCTTGCTGTCTGGTTCCGGATGGTGCTTTTGCCTCGTCATTTTATCCTAACCACTGAAAGGCCAATCGCTCGGAACCGTCAGACAGGTATATGATGCCACAATAAGTAAATCCATGCCTGTCAAGCAGACGACGCATGATGGCATTGTCGCGATGTGTATCTACCCGCAAATTATCGCTTTGCGACTTGCAAAAGTCAATGATAGCGGCAAACACCCCATGTGCAGTGCTGTCGGAAGCCACACGATGAAGCACATAATAGGCTCTGTCTTCATCTATCCAGCGACCATCGGTGATATGGGCGTATGTTGGTTCAGGCCCTGGCACCAAGGCAAAGGTCCCCACGGTGCATCCCTCTTCTTCACAAAGATAGCTTGTGCCATGCTCTATATCACGCTCGAAAGTCTGCTTCGCCGGATAGTTTTCCGGCCATTGGTCGGGATTTCCCATTGTCTGCATAATCCGACGCGCATCGTCGCGCAATCGTAAAATGGTGCTGAGGTCTTCCTTCCGGGCCTTTCTAATTGTTATTTTCATATAAAAGTCTTGAGTTAGGATATATACCGAGCATTTGCTGTATATCTTGCAAAGATAGTGAAAAACGGATAAAAAGATACTCTCGCACATCTTTTTTGTCGAATTTTCTTCAGGTAATACCGGTCTTTTATAAGTTTGTAAGGGGGAGAATAAAGGACGAAAAAACAGAGTGGTGACTCGTTAACGGCTCATTTCCGCCCTGCAAAAAAGAACATTTTGTACCTTTAGCCATATATGAAGCCCCTATTGCCAAATCTGAAAATCCTAATTTTGCATAACTTTGCTTCCAAGAAAGCGAAAGCCGAATAACATTATCACTAACAGACAAAAATATTTCAATCGTGTACCGTGAAACTTACAGCAAACAACATGAAGACTTGTAAGAGTCTCGCAGCAACAAAACCTTATCAACACATCTAACAGTATATCGCTTAAAAAAGACGAGATAATAACACAACTCAGGGTTTTGTGCCACATATTCTCCGCACAAAGACTGGCACACCTCTCCCCTTCATTGGGGAGAGGCGGAGTTTTTAACCATATTTGGAAGTTCCGGAAAGCCCTTTTTCCCGCCCCCGTCTTTTCGTCCTGATACTGAATTTAAAAAAGGGGTGGAATGCCTGTTTAGCACTGCATTCAACCCCTTCTGTTTGAAGTAAAACTTTAAGCCGAGTCAATATCCTTCTACGTATGATCTCTATGATGCTATCCGGAATAGTAAAAGAAAACTGGCGAAATCAATCTGTGTCCACCAATTCGAGCATAAGTTCGCAATCTGTCTCCACAATGCCGAGCTTTTTCAAGTAAGGAAAATCTTGTTTGAATTCCCGTTCCAAATGGTGAAGGCCGCATTCCTCTGCATAACTGCGGAACAGTCTGACAGCCTCCTGAATATTGTTGTCCAACCAATGGCAGTATCCACAGTTGAGATGATCGCCGGGTATGGGGGACTCGAGTTTGCCATATTCTGCGATGGCTTCGGCGGTTTTGCCCTGTAAAAGATAGCCCCAAGCCAATACGCGCCTTACATCGGCATCATTTGGGTATTCATATTCCAAACGGAAAATGTCTTTCATGGCCTGCTCAACTTCCCCACTCTTGAGGCGGGCTATAGAGTAATTGAGTAGCAGACCGCGACCGGGAGGCGTTTCCAATAAAAGCAACAGTTGGTTATAAACGGTAGCGGCACCGGTATTGTCGCCTTCCATGAGCAGGGCCTTGCCCAATAGTCGCAGGGCCTTGGTGTCAGTGGGATCCACATTGAGCGCGCGGCGCAGACAGACAATAGCCGAGGCGTAGTCCTCACAACGCAACGCGCCACTCGCACAAAGCAGCTGGTAGTTCTTGTCTGTGTCGCTCCCATAAGTGGAAAGCAAATTGTCAAATTCCTCAAAGCGTTCGCGTTTCAAAAGGAAATGGGACAAATCTCCCTTTTTATCGTCAATAGCCGTACCCTTGAAGGCGGCATTCATGAAAAAGAACGAGGGGCCGACACCGTCATAACGGCTATCAAAAGGATTGGATAGCTCATTATGTTGGTTGTAAAGACGAAAGAAACGGTAAAGGTCTTGCAGATACATCAAACGTACAAAAGCCGGGCGGGCAGCATCTTCGGGATGCACAGATTCATGACCGGCAAACATGGCATCACCGTCAAGCATTTCTTTCACGCTGTCGGGCATCTTATCGTAGACATTGACCATGGCCAGCACAAAGGAATATTTGTCGCTATCGCAAAAGGGAGAGGCCGTGAGCATGGTGCGGAAAAATCCTTTGCCTTTGATTTTGTCGCTCACATGGGCGAGGTCGGGATGTTCCTGATAGAATGGTACAAACCAATTCATCATGGTGTAGAAAAAGCCGAACTTCTTCATTTGCGAAAAGCCGCCAAAGTAGATATCGCTCCCCTGCTTCTGCATGTCGAGCATCCGATGGAAATGTTTCTCCATGTCTTCCATGGCTTTTTCCTCGGCCTCGGGATGCAGAATGTCGTTGAGCGTGTCATCTTCCTTCTCTGTGATTCCAAACCGGGTGATGTTGAGATGGCTGTTTTTCACAAGATCAGGCATGATATCACGTTGGATGGTACGGGTGTCTTTCTCTGCATCTTGGCAGTAGAATACCTGTATTTGCAGTTCGAGCAACTCGCGACATACCTCGGAACTGGATGTAAGCTCATCGACAATCGCCTGGCCGGCAGGAAAATCTACCCTATTGGAATATAAGGTGAAAGCCCATCCCACAAGCGCACGTTGCCGCACTTGGAGGTCGGTCGACCGACGGTAGAGTTCTACCAGTAACCGCCATTTGTTGATATCGTAGACTGCCATGCACGAAAGCGTAATGGCACTCGTCATCACTTGTGCGTCCATACTCTCTACTGTCGGTGAAAGCAGCAGCTCCAGAAAAGCCTCCCTTTCGGCATTGCTCCACTGCGGAGCTACCACCAATGTGGCAAACACGGCTTTCATCAGTTCGTGGTGCTGACGGTATATTTCAGCCGAGCGGACGGCTTTCTGTTCTTCGGGAAGCAGTGTGAGCATGGTACGCTCCCCCACAAAGGTTTCCAAACGTTCGCGCATGGTCTCGACACTCAGTTGTTCGCGCTCGGTAAGCAATGCCAAACTACGATAGACAGAGTTGTCGTGGCAGAGATGGCGCATCGTCATATCGCCCAAACAACGGAAAGCACGGCCGACAAACTTGGCAAACACTTCGTCGCGTTTCTCGTCGCGCACCCCTCTCATCATATAGTCGAGCATGAGCCGATAGTCACGCTCGAGTGCATCAAGATTGCCGTTGTCGCGCAGCCAGGAGCATTCGTCACGACGGTTACGCATCAGCCGAATAGCATCATTTAATTTGTGATGAGATATCTTATGATGGATTTCATCCAAGTTTTGAGAAGTTATGGGCATGGGGTGAAATTTATAAGTATTTGCGGGCTATCAGAATGTCGCGCTCCCGAGGCGCAGCGGCGTGCCGGAAGCGCAGGGCAGGCAAAGCCTTGAGTGTCTTTTCGTTGGCATTGCAATATTTGCCAACAAGCGCAGCATAGTGTTGCAGGCCGTTTTTATTGATGCTGTCTACAGCCATGTTGTAGCCTTTGATGAAGCGGTTGAGTTGGTCACGCCGACGAGGCTGGGTGAGTTCACGGCTCCGAAAAGCGAACACACCGAAACGCAGTTGCTTGTCGCGGCTGTCCATGAGCACGGGATGCCCCATCGTACGGGCCGTGGTGGCCTGTGGTTCGGGGAGCAACATGGCATCCATCTCATTGTTGAGCAACATGTGGAGACGCACATCAAGGTCGTTTATCTGAACGCGGTAGACATCATATTTGGGTTTTACACTATCTATTGCCATCGTGGCCAAAGCCTCAGTGGCCGAGTAGCGAGTGATGGCTATCATCTTGTCGCTCAACTGTTTCAGTTCTTTGATACGAGCGAGACGGTTGGTGATGAGCTGCCAATAGGCATCTGTGGCTATAGGATAGCGCAAGGAGATGCCTTGGCGTTGCAGACGCTCGGCCCGTACAAGGTCGGTCACAGTGCCTTCCACGCTTCCACCGATAACCGCCGTGTCACAATCCATCTGCGCGCGGAACATACGAAGTCTCACCGACACGCCAAGTGTATCGAAGATTCCTGCCTCGCGGGCCACGAAAAGCGGCAGACAGTCAAGCGTAGGCAGTACAGCCACCTTGAAGGCGGCCCTGTTGATGCTGTCGAGACGGGCTCGCTCAACTTTTCCCATGCGCCGGCGCTCCTCATAGGAGTTGCCGCCTCCGCACGCCGCAAGACTTGCCACCACTATAATCGTGGTCACAAAGACCAAAAGTCCAGTCGTAAGACGAGCTTTCATTCAGACAGCTTGATAGCCTTTGGTACTGTTGTGCGCCAGAAGATCCTTCAAATTCATCTCCCGATAGTCGTTTTTTCGCTTCTCGGCTTCAATGATAGCGCTTTCTTCTGCTTCCTCTTCCGAATGGGTGAAAGTGAACATGCGGGTCTTTAATTCGGCCACAGCCCATCCTGCGAGTGCAACTGCGACAAACAGGATAAATACCACTTGAACTGACATAAACTTATTCTTTTATTACCTTATATTATATATGTGGAAAGCGACAACCATTCAACAGATGGCCTGCAGCCGGTTTCCGGGATGCTCCCTGTCGCTTTTTGCATATAGTCTTATCAGTGCAAAGGTAGACAGAATTTTGGGAACGGCAAAATAATCAATTAAAACTTTTTCGCTCCGTGTGCGCCAACACGGCAACAGGTCTTCAAAAAAAGTCTGCCGATTATTTCCATTTACAAAGAATTTGCTTATTTTTGCGAATATCGTAGCAAACAAGATATGCCAAGAAACGGAACAAGCAGCAGTAAGGAACAAGAAAAAGAAGACAGACACAATCTATAAAAAATACTTTTACGACACTCATGCTAATCGAACTGGCAGTAGTTCTTACAGCCCTATGGATAGGTGCCCGTTACGGATCGCTGGCCTTGGGAGCCATTTCAGGAATCGGATTGGCCATCCTTGTTTTCGGGTTCCGACTGGAACCAAGTACCCCACCGACGGATGTTATCTACATCATCATCGCCGCCGTGACCTGTGCAGGCATTCTGCAAGCATCTGGGGGCATGGATTGGATGATACAGATAGCCGAAAAGCTGCTACGCAAACATCCCGACCGCATCACTATCATGGCCCCTTTCACCACCTTCTTTCTCACCATCTTGGTGGGTACCGGACATGTGGTCTACACGCTTATGCCCATCATCTGTGACATCGCGCTGAAGAAAGGCATCCGTCCCGAACGTCCTTGTGGTATCGCCAGTGTTGCCTCACAGATAGGCATCACCTGCTCACCCATCGCGGCTGCTGTGGTGGCCTTTGCCAGTATCTCGGCCGACAACGGCTTCAACGTATCCAACATACAGATAATTCTCGTGACCATCCCGGCCTGCATTATCGGCATCCTTGCTGCTGTAGGCGTGAGTTATCACCGCGGTCTCGACCTTGACAAAGACCCTGAATTTCAGAAAAGACTTCAAGACCCCAAGCAGTATGCCTACATTTATGGTTCCAGTGCTACCACACTCGACAAGCAAATATCCAAAGAGAGCCGTCGTGCCGTCTACATCTTCCTTGGTGCATTGGCCGTCATTGTCATCATCTCCCTTGCCTCGATGGCCGGAGTAAATCTCCTGCCGAGCTTCGACACTGTGCAGGCTGTGAAAGGCGGCCCCGAAAGTGTGGTTTTGCCGGGCGGTGCAGTGGAGACAGCCAAACAGTTGGCCAAGGCAGGGGTGGTGTTGGCAGGCATCACGGAGGTCGTCTGCAAACCCATCACCATGAACGTGGTCATTCAAATAGTGATGATTTCGGCCGCCGCCCTGATGATAGTTTTCTGCAAAGCCAAGCCCAAAGTTGCCATTGGCGGAGCCGTTTGGCAGAGCGGAATGGTGGCTGTGGTCGCCATCTACGGCATTGCTTGGATGGCCAACACCTACTTCGACAACTACAAACCTGAAATGCAGGCTATGCTCACCGACCTTGTGACTGCCTATCCGTGGACAATCGCTTTCGCCTTCTTCGTGGTTTCGGTGCTCATCAACTCGCAAGGGGCTGTGGTAGTTTCCATGCTTCCATTGGCCTACACGCTCGGCATCGACGGTTGGATTTTACTCGGTGTGATGCCATCTGTCTATGGCTATTTCTTCATTCCGAACTACCCATCGGACATTGCGACGGTAAATTTCGACCGATCAGGCACTACCGTGATTGGCAAATACCTGCTCAACCACTCATTCATGCTCCCCGGACTGGTACATGTGGTAGTGGCAACAATAGCGGGTTACGGCATATCCTCGCTCTATCATTTCGCCTTCGGTCTGTATTGAGACGGGGATTGTCAATTCTGCAAGAGCTCGGACATGAAGAATAATATTAACAAAATCACCTCTGCCGGAACTCTCCAGCCAGAATGAAAAGTAGGCTTTAAACCACTGAAAAAACTTGCTGACATTCTCGTTCGGGCCCTCCGGACTCGCAAAAGAGCCACAGTTGGGATGTGAAAGGGCCACAGTTGCGCTGCAACTGTGGCCCTTTTACCAGCTCGACGGGGCCCTTTCAGGCCCGTTTTTGTGATTAAATCGGTGTCAATAAAATTCAGATGGCTGATTGTCAGCACTTTAAAAATGTTGCCAAATTCGCCTGTATGCACAGAGCGGAGTTGCTTGTCGCAAATATTGCAAGCAGAGAGTCTGAAAACGGACAAATAGTTTGACAACTGTTATCAGGAGACCTCCCACTTCAACATTACTTGGGCCGCTACCGCCGTGTAGCCCTTTATTTCTTCAAAGAGCATCCCACAGATGGTCGTTTGCAGGATTTTTCAATCATGGGGATGCGCTTGTTCCTCCTTCAGCAGGGCGAGCAATGTGTGGATATAAGGCCGCTGCCAATCACACTCATGATATCGTGTGTCACCATAGAGCAGTATATCAATATCCATACTCACCACTCCTTGCTTGCTGTCAACTTCCATACGACCGCACTCCCGCTCTATTTCCTTTAGTATTCGTTCCACAGCAGCCAAACTCTGATGTGTCATAGTCGTGGCCAACCGATTGAGATATTTGTCTGGAAGGGGATTGTCGATTGGGTCTGTCCATACGGTCGGGGTGAATACGATACCGCCAAAAAAGTGGCGCAGCAAGCCTTCGGCCTTGTTCATATTGCTCTGCTGATTGAAATTGCTTCCCAAAGCTATTAGTAATCGTCGTTTTTCTTCCATTGCGAACGCATGTCTATTGATACTGCAAATATAACAATAAACCTGCTGACAGCCACTCCCAACTGATTGATTTTAGCATTTTTAAAAGACGCGGATTGCAAAAATGCGTTAAACGCTATCTTTATTGGAGAAATATTGCTAATTTTGTCACTCGAATATTCGTTTTATATCCTGAATGAAGAAAATACTTTTTTTCTGCTTTCTTTCCATGACCGTCATGGCGGCTTCGGCCCAGATGAGGTGGAATGAGGCCTATCAAACATACATTTACCAATATAAGGATCTGGCCATTGAGGAGATGCTCCGTTATCGTATTCCTGCCAGTATCACGCTGGCACAGGGACTTCTTGAGAGCGGGGCGGGACGAAGTGACCTCGTGAGACAGGGAAACAACCACTTCGGCATCAAGTGCCACGACTGGACAGGGCCCACACAATATCACGATGATGACGAAAGGGGGGAATGTTTCCGGGTGTATGCCGATGCCAAGCAGAGCTATGAAGACCACAGCAAGTTCTTGGCCCGGCAGACGCGTTACAGCCGACTCTTCCAACTTTCACTCACCGACTATCGCGGCTGGGCCTACGGACTGAAGGCTTGCGGCTATGCCACCAATCCCAATTATGCCAACAAACTGATTGAGATTATCGAACTGTATAGGCTTTATGAATTCGACCGAGCCACGAGCTATGACCGCTTCATGGCCTCACACAGTGGTACCGACAAACCGGTGAACCGAGGGGGGACGCTCCATCCTATCCATATATTCAATGACAATTACTATTTGCTGGCGCGCGATGGCGACACGTTCCGCAGTATAGGTAAGGAAGTGGACATTAGCTATCGCAAACTGGCCCGTTATAATGAGCGCGATAAGTATGACAGACTGGTTAGAGGGGATATTGTGTTCTTGAAGAAGAAACGTAAGAAGGCTCCTAAGCAGTTCAAAAACCGGCCACATGTCGTACAGCCAGGGGAAAGCATGTACTCCATTTCCCAAAAATACGGTATGCGGCTCAAGAGTCTCTATAAGCTCAACGAGCTCTCGCCCGACTATCAGATACGTCCCGGAGCAATACTTCGGGTGAGGTAGACGGAATGTTACACACTTGCCCACCACACTTGAAATACGTTTCAAAATACAAAGAATATGATAAAAATTGTTCTGACCGTCTTTGCTTCGGTATTGACTTTCCATGCTTCCGCCCAGTCATTTGAAGAATATTTCGAGCACAACACATTGCGCATCGACTACATTTTTGCAGGTAACAAAGACCATCAACTCATTGCCGTGGATGAGCTTAAGAAGATGAACGGATGGTATGGCAAGACCCGGCGATTGGGAGAAGTGCCTGTAGAGGGAAACGGACAAATTATCGTGTGCGATCACCGCTCCGGAAAGGTTATTTATCGTAATTCGTTCTCTACCCTATTCCAAGAGTGGCTATCCTATCCCGAGGCTGAAACCACAAACAGGTCGTTTGAGAACGTATTTCTTGTGCCCATGCCCAAAGACACGGTAGATGTAACACTCAAGTTGATGGACAACCGCCGCCGTGTGGTGACTTCACTCACACACCGAGTTGTGCCCACCGACATACTGATACGGAAAGTGGGAAACCATCCCACTCCCTACCGCACATTGCAGCAGTCTGCCGACACTTCGCACTGCATACACATTGCTTTTGTAGCCGAAGGCTACCGGCCGGAAGAGATGGACAAGTTTGTCGGTGATGCCCGTCGGGCTACCGACGCGCTCTTCGAACACGAACCTTTCAAGGCGACCCGCGACCGTTTCAATGTGGTGGCAGTGATGTCTCCCTCTGAGGAGTCAGGACCCAGTGAGCCATCGAAAGGGATATGGAAGAATACGGCACTACATTCGAATTTCGATACATTTTACAGTAACCGCTATCTCACTACACTCCACCTCAAAGACCTGCACGACAAGTTAGCGGGAACGCCATACGAACACATCATTGTGTTGGTGAACACGGCTGAATATGGTGGAGGTGGCATTCTCAATTCTTATAATCTCTCCATGACCGACAATCCTTGGTTCCGTCCGGTAGTGGTGCATGAATTCGGTCACTCGTTTGCAGGATTGGGCGATGAATATGCCTACGAGGCCGAACAGATACCAATGTATCCTCACAATGTGGAACCGTGGGAACCGAACTTGACGACACTTGCTGATTTTAAAGGTAAATGGGAAAACCTCATGGACAAGAAGACTCCCGTTCCCACTCCTGCAACGGGCAAGTATAAGAATAAGGTGGGTGTATATGAAGGGGCAGGCTACAGTCTTAAAGGTGTGTATCGCGGTATGCAAGACTGTCGTATGCGTACCAACCAATATCCGGAGTTCTGCCCCGTATGCCAGCAGGCAATCCACCGATTGATAGACTTCTACACCAGATAATCACCTTGAGTAAGCGTCTGCTTTCATTTCTTTTCCTGCTCATGGCGTTGTTTCCGGCCTGCAGGTTGTTCGCCCAACGCTCACAGGATGCCGAACAGTTAGGGCGTGCTATTGAGTATTTTTCTTCGGCTAAATACCATGAGGCATTGCTCATCTTGGATTGCTTGAACAAGCAATACACGCTCAATCCACGTTATTTGGCCTATCTTGGTGTATGTCACTATTATGAATGGAACTATGCCGAAGCCATCCAATACCTCGACAAAGCCATTCCGCAGCTTTCGGCTTTCTCCCCTCATGAGCGTTCGTTTTACTATTGGAGCAATGCCGAAAGCCACTTCTTGCTCGGGCGATACGATGAAGCCATACCGCTCTATGAGAAAATGCTTAACTTGTGCTATGAAAATGAGAAAGCGGATGCTTTCTATCGGCTGGGCTTTTGCCACATGTTTGCCGAGGATTGGCAAAAAGCCTGCGACAATTATAAGCAGGCTGCCCATTATTATACCTACTATCGACCGGAAGAACAGGCCCGGTTGGTACAAATAAACAATATGATTGCCGGTTGTGAAAAGCACATTCCACAACCGACAATTCCTTCTCTATCGGCCGAAGTTGCCGACACCACAGCGACAAAAATCGTGGCATCTTCCACTACTTCGGCACATACCGTTAGCCGCAAGATGCTGTATGAGGCCGTTCAGCGCATGTTGGCATCAACAAAACTGAATGGCATCAAGTCTTTCACCGAATCGAAACAATAGATACCCCGTGTGCCATAAAGGAAGACTCTGACGGGGTGTTTATATCTGTCTTCCACCTCAAGCATTACCTGTCGGCAAGCTCCACAAGGCGTGATGGGGTCTTCAAGCAGACCTTTGTTGTTCTTGGCCGCTATGGCAATGGCTGTTATGGCTTGTTCGGGGCATTGCGACTGAGCGGCAAAGATGGCCGAACGCTCTGCACAGAGACTTGATGGGAAGGCCGCATTCTCCTGATTAGCACCTATCATCATCTTTCCATTATCAAAAAGCAGTGCCGCTCCCACGTGGAAGTGGCTGTAATTGGCATAACTGTTGGCTGTAGCGGAAATAGCTTTCTGTACCAGTTCCTGTTCCTGACCGTCCAACTCGTCGAGTTGGCAAAATCGGTATTCTATCTCGAGTTTCAAGTTTTTCATACGGCTTTTATGTTGATTGACAGATGCAAATATAGCAAAAAGTTTTTACTTGCGTGCATAATTATCCTAAAAAATGTTCTAACACCCCTAAAACAGCTCCTTAAAGGGACAAAAAGAAGGTTCTTAGGACATTTAGAAAATGAAATATTACCACACTCAACGATTTTCTTCCATCATGTGTTTCTACGCTACCAGTAACGTTGCCAACACCCTCCATGGGGCATATTAGGCTTTCTCACTCTGAAATGAGATGTCATTCGGCCTAAGTGGGCTTTCAAAGTGCATCTTTTGCTTTCTCGTTTTGGCCGAATGGCGATGTGCTGATACTACAAATGTTTCTCCAAACAATAGAGTTCAAATAGTATTATCGGGGATCCTTTGAAACTTTTAATGCTTCTGACTATAATATACTTTCTGAACAAAAAAGGGGGCTGCGGGAGATGAAGGAGCGACACTCTGAACAGATAGTATCGCCTATGATTTATGTCGGTTTCCGACAAGCATCCGATAGGCAAAGAAAACTTTTTTGTTTTCTCAAGAAAATGTCGTATCTTTGCGCTTGAAATGGGTCGGCGGCAGTATGCCGGCATGCCGGTTCGTTGATTTTTTTAACCCTAAACCATTATTCAAACCAATGGCAACAGTTGACGACAAGAAAGTTATTTTCTCGATGGTGGGCGTGTCGAAAATCATCCCACAAAACCAAAAACAAATACTCAAGGACATTTATCTCTCTTTCTTCTATGGTGCCAAGATCGGTATCATAGGTCTGAATGGAAGCGGAAAGTCTACGCTGATGAAGATCATCGCCGGACTGGAACAGCCCACACGCGGTGATGTGGTGTGGAGTCCAGGCTACAGCGTGGGCTATCTGCCGCAAGACCCGCCACTCGACGAGACAAAGACTGTGAAAGAAAACGTGCAGGAAGGGGTGAAACATGTCTACGACGCATTGCATGAATATGATGAAATCAACGTGAAATTCGGACTGGAAGAATATTACAGCGATGCCGACAAAATGGATAAACTGATGCAGCGGCAAGCCGAAGTGCAAAACATCATCGACGCTACCGATGCATGGAACATGGACTCGAAGCTCGAAAGGGCCATGGCGGCTCTGCGATGTCCGGAGGGAGACCGGTCGGTGACGCATCTCTCAGGGGGTGAGCGGCGTCGGGTGGCACTGTGCAGACTGCTGTTACAGAAGCCCGATGTACTGTTGCTCGACGAGCCTACCAACCATCTCGACGCCGAGAGT
>OBXA01001574.1_pt1 | contig 12903 bp, 16 predicted proteins | sample 1538121 | NCBI WGS metagenome assembly OBXA01 (sample SAMEA2580133, study PRJEB22360) | human gut metagenome | biome: human gut; feature: human-associated habitat; material: faeces | place: Denmark | collected 2008/2010 | reverse complement strand
AAATGCAGTTGGCTATGGAATATCGTTTTATAAGAAACAGTGTTATGTAGTCAAAGTGGAATATGATTCTAAAATGTCGTTGGAAAGATTGCAATTGTGATTGTAAGAGTAGAGAGTGTATGGTGTGATACAATTTCTACTCTTTTTTTGTCTAAATTCTACTAAATTAACAAATGATAACGTGATACATTGAAGAAATGGAGTAAATTGTGCAAAATGATTTTGAAGATATGAAAATTCAGGTGTACCCAATGGACTATGAAGAATTTTGTGATGTCACAGGAAATAGTCAGAGGCTGTTAAATCAGATATATGATAGTGGTTCACCAATAGGGCAGGCAACCAATCGAAAGTTAATGAGAGATTTAAGAATATATATGGCTGTTGGTGGTATGCCTCAGGCTGTAGAAGCATATGTGGCTGGGAAAAACTTTTCTGAAATTGATATGGTTAAAAGACAGATTATTACTCTTTATGAGGAGGATTTTAAAAAAATCGATACTTCTGGAAGCTTATTATTGAAACCATTTTATCTTGTGCCTTTTATAAGTGTTTAGTAGATTTTAGAAAGTAGGCAGTAAGTTGAAATCTTGCACATTAGATTATAAATTCATTTTGTTGAAATACATTTAAGATAAACGTATAATTTGGATGATGAGGAGGCGATATTATGATGAACGAAGCCGTTTTAAGTAACGAAAAAAACTATACGAAATTTCAATTTGGCAATCATGTAATTCGCTTTGTAGCTCCATATTCTTTAGAATATTACACTGAAGTAAAAGAATGGGATAATGGGTATTTAGTTGTAATGGCAAAATATAAACATAATGAAAAGCCGGAAGAAGAGTATATTGATCTTATTCCTATTTTAAAAAATCTATATTTTGATACAGATGAGTTTTGTAAACAAATTAAAGGAGTGAAGGTTGCGAATGATCGATATTAAAATAATTGCAGATGAGGCAGACATGATAGTGAATGGGTATGCATTTAAACGTTGTAAAGAAGGTTACAGAGTGTTGAATTTAAATCGACCTGATCGAGCTACAGTTCTTTCGTTGGATGGAAAAGTGTTGGAAACAAGTATGGATGATATTGAAATTCGTATTGTGATAAATTACCTTGAAAAAAATCGTAAGTTTATGGAGGAATGAAATGCCGAAATATTATGAGTTTAAAATAGCAGGATATTATTTATATTTTACATCATATTGCGTAATTGAATGCATGCATGTTCATGCGAGTGATCGTAAACTTACTGAATCAGGATCCGCAAAATTTTTTGTGAAGGATAATGGAGATACAGTTCTACAAAATCGTGGAATTCTTAATGATAGAGAAATTAGAAAAATTCAAGAATTTATTAAACAAAACTATCAAGAAATGTATTTAAAATGGTCTGAATATAGTATTGAGAGTTATTACGGACAAAAGAATTAGATGATAACGAAAATAAAAAACAGGCAACTTCTAAATTGCCTGTTTTTGTTTATCGAATCTGCCCATCACCCTGGACTATGTATTTATATGTGGTTAATTCTTCAAGCCCCATGGGACCTCGGGCATGAAGCTTTTGTGTGGAGATGCCAATCTCACAACCTAAGCCAAATTGTCCACCATCCGTAAATCGTGTTGAACAATTCACATATATAGCTGCGCTATCAATGGATTGTGTAAAGAGTTTGGCATGGTCTTTATTTGTAGTTAGAATGGATTCACTATGTTTTGTAGAATGTTTTGAAATATGTTCAATGGCTTCTTCTACAGAATCTACAATTTTAATGGCTAGAATATAATCTAGAAATTCGGTGTCAAAATCTTCATCTGTAGCTTTTGTGCCATCAATGATTTTTTGTGCTCTATCATCCAATCTTAATTCAACTGGATATGTATCTAGTTGTTTTTTTAGCTTTGGTAAGAATTCATTGGCCACTTTAGAATTCACTAATAAAACTTCTTCTGCATTACAAACACTTGGTCTTGAGCATTTCGCATTTTCAATGATTTTAATGGCCATATCTTGATCAACTTCATCATCCACATAAATGTGACAAATACCTGTACCTGTTTGAATACATGGTACTTTGGCATGTTCTACACAACGTGAAATTAAATTCTTTCCACCTCTAGGAATCAATAGATCAATATAGCCTACGCCTTCCATTAATTCATTGGCACTTTGATGGGTTGTATCTTGAATCAATTGCACAATATTTGGATTTACACCACATTTTTGAATACCTTCTTGTAGTGCTTGTACAATCGCATTGGCACTATTCCAAGCTTCCTTACCAATTCTTAAAATACAAGTATTTCCACTTTTAATACATAAAGTAGCCGCATCACTTGTGACATTGGGTCTACTTTCATAAATAATCGCAATGACACCTAATGGTACACTCACTTTTTGAATGACTAAACCATTCTCTAATGTTCTTTCATTCCATACTTTTCCAGTAGGATCAGGCAATTTTACAACATCTAATATACCTTGAGCCATATCATTGATTCGTTGATCATTTAACTTCAAACGATCCTTCATGACATCACTCACCACAGCTTTTTCTAAATCAATTTGGTTCGCATTTAAAATATCTTCTTTATGAGTCAATAAAGATTGTGCCATAGCTACTAAAATTTCATTCTTTTTCGTTTCATCACACAACATCAATGATTTAGTGGCATTTTTGGCGTTTCTCATAATATCTTGAGTTGTCATATTAGGCTCCTTTCGTGGCTACAAAGCGAGTACCAATACTTTCATTATCTAAAATGGAATATAAAGCATCTGGCTTTTGACCATTGGTAATAATCATATCAAGGCCTGCATCCATACAGATTTTGGCAGCCTCTAGTTTTGTCTTCATACCACCCGTACCTACATTGGAATTGACACCTTGTCCAAAGCTTAAAATCTTTTCATCTAATTCATACACAACCGGAATTAATTTCGCATTTTCATTCTTATGAGGATCATCATCATACAATCCATCAATGTCTGATAAGATAACATATAGATCAGCATGAATATTTTTGGCTAGAATGGCACCCAAGTTATCATTGTCGCCAATCACAATTTCTTCTGTCGCAATCGTATCATTTTCATTTACGATAGGTAGAACATTTCTTTTTAATAAATGTTCCATGGTATTGATGAAGTTTGTTTTTCGATCCTCATTTTCAACATCGGCCTTTGTGATTAAAATTTGCCCCACAATATGATTGTATTGCGAAAATAAAGAATCATAGGTATACATCAATTCACATTGTCCAATGGCTGCACAAGCTTGTTTTCCTGGAAGATCATGCGGCTTTGAATCCAATCCCAATTTTCCCATGCCCATTCCGATGGCACCACTTGATACAAGAATGACTTCATGTCCTGCATTTTTAATGTCGCTAAGTACTTCACATAACTGTTTCATTCTACGAATATGTAATAGACCTGTATTTTCGTATGCCAAAGTACTTGTACCTACTTTAATGACTACGCGCATATATTTCACTTCCTTTACAAAAAAATATTTTTTATATGATAACACAATTTTATATTTCAATAATACTTTTTTTCCGTCCTTTCATTGAGAACGCTATCATTATTAGATATAATAATTGCATGGACAAAATAATAAATCAAGTTTTAAAAGAGAACACAATAGGAATATGGAAATTAGATGGAAATCAATTGTATGGGAATGATTGCTTTTTAGATTTAATTGGAGTACCAAAAGAAATGGATGCACAAGCATGCTTAAAATTTCATTTATCACATGTACATCCTGAAGATCAAGAGCAATTTGGAGAATTCGTAAGAAAACTAAGCGAAGAAAGAACGGAAATAGTGTATCGGTTTTTACATCCAGAAAAAGGGGTCATGATGATTCGCTGTTCAGGTAAGAAAATGGAAGATGGTACGATTGCAGGGATTCATCAGGATATAAGTGATATTGTACGTTTAGAAAAGGATAAGATCTTAGAAACATATCTTGCAGAAACCAATGAGAAATTGCGGAATCAAAATGTTGCGCAGAATGATTACTATAAGGAAATTTTAGATGAATTACCTTGTGGTGTATTCGCATATACCGTAAAGGAACATAAAATTGTACATTTAAATAAAAGAGCTTTAGATATGTTTCATATAGATTCATTTGAAAATGCGCAAAGTAAGATGCGTGCGATATTTGAAAAGTTTGAATATCCAGATTCAACCACAAATGAGCGCTTGATCGCATTAAGAAAATATGATAATTCGGTAGATTTTGAAGTAATCATTAATCCTAAAGAAACTTATGAAGTTCATGCACTCGCAAAGTCAAAAGTTTTTATGAATCCAGATCATGAACGTATTATCATTACGGTATTTTTAGATATTTCAAATATGGTCATGTTGAAAAAAGCTTTAGAACAAGCCAAAGAAGGAAGTGCAGCTAAAAGTGCATTCTTATTTAATATGTCTCACGATTTAAGAACACCATTAAATGCCATAATTGGTTTTAGTGAATTGATGAAAAGTCATTGGGATGATCAAGAAGTGTCTAGAAATTATCTCGAAAAAATTGATGAATCCAGTCAATACTTACTTTCTTTGATCAATAATATTTTAGAAATGTCTAAAATTGAGAGTGGGAAAGAAGAATTGAAAGAAAAACCATGGGATATTTATACGTCTTGTGATAATCTTCTACAATTCTTTGAACCCGATATTCGTCAGAAGAATCAAACACTAAATTATTCAGTGAATATTAAACATAATATGATTTTGACGGACTCTTTAAAAATCAGAGAAATCTATGTAAACCTAATGAGTAATGCGATCAAATACACGGATGCTGGTGGAACTATTTCTTTTTCTTTAGAAGAAATTGAAAGAGAAGAAGGGGTATCCGACTATAAGGGTATTATTCAAGATACAGGTATAGGTATATCTAAAGAATATTTACCGCATATCTTTGAGAACTTCACAAGACAAAGAACATCCAGTGAATCAGGTGTAATAGGAACAGGACTAGGTATGCCAATCGTTAAAAAACTGGTAGATCTAATGCATGGAACTATAAGTATCGAAAGTGAAGAAGGTAAGGGGACAACCGTCGTTGTAAATCTTCCTCATCGATATATTATAGAAGAACAAGAAGTCAAAGAAGTGGATGATAAAGAAATTGATCTTACAGGAAAACACATTCTTCTTGTGGAAGATAATGATTTAAATGCTGAAATTGCGCAAACACTACTTGAAGACAAAGGGATTAAAGTGACTTGGGCGAAGGATGGATTAGAAGCCGTAATGATGGTAAAGGAAAATGCGATGGATTGTTTCGACTGTATCTTAATGGATATTCAAATGCCAAGAATGAATGGTTTTGAAGCCTGCAAAGTTATACGCTCTTTGCCAGATGATCGAAACAAACTTCCAATCATTGCCTTAACGGCCAATGCCTTTGAAGAAAATCGTAAAGATTGTTTAGATGCAGGTATGAGTGAACATGTTTCGAAACCGATTAAAATTCAATCTTTACTACAAACAATTGGATCTGTACTAAAAGAATAGCGGCAAGTCCGCTATTTTTAAAACATAAATGTCAATGCTACTGAAAATAATGTCAAAAACGTGCAGAAATGTCAGTAGAATTATTTATCTCTAAAAAGTGATTATTAATGATATAATAAATATACAAGTATTTGTTCTCAAATAGGAATTATAGATTTGAATATTATATGAAAATGGAGGACAAATATGAAAACACCAAAAGAATATAGGGATAATCTTTTAAATCACATTATCACCAAACAAATGTTAGTGGATTGTTTGTACAGTGTGAATAAACGAGCCAAAAACTATCGTGATAAAGAAAGGAAACAAAGAGCGTATTCGAGATGTCATCGATACGTAGATAATTCTGCATTTATTGAAGGAGCTAGAGAAAAGAAACTAGAGATGTATCGCATGAAAGATATGTTGTTGCAAATTTTGACACCCATTTGTATCCACAAAGAGTTCATTGGTTACAAGACTGAAAGAATCTACAGCTATGAAACAGAGGAGTACAAAAAGTATAAGAAACAATTCTTTTACGAAGGACAATATATGGATGATGATTATTCCATTGTGTACTTTGGAGATGTAGAACTTAAGGATGAACCGATATATCACTATTACTTGTTTTATGATTTAGATTGTGGGCATACGTTTCATACACCTATTAAAAAAGAAGAATTAGATAAATATTCTTTACCCATTATTGAGATTAGTGAGTTAGAAACGACGGGTCATAAAGTCAATGATTTGGTAAGTGTACAATTTGTACGAAAAGTAATTCAATTGATTGAAGAAAATAAGTATATATTACAGTAAATGCGCAGGAAAATTCCTACGCTTTCTTTCTTATAATGCATATACTTTATCGGCTCTTTGGGCCACTTCTTTTGAATGCGTGACAATAATAATGCATTTTCCTTGTTGTTTTAAATTATCAAAAATATCCATTATTTCATCCCGCGTATCTGGATCTAAATTTCCAGTTGGTTCATCTGCAAGATAATTTTTGGATCATAGCTTAAAGCTCTTGCGATGGCCACTCTTTGTTGCTGACCACCTGAAAGTTTTAAGATACGACGATGAATCTGGTTTTGATCTAAACCTACTTTTTCCAATAATTCAATAGCTCTTACTTCTTTATCATTTTGATGCACATTCGCAATATCCATAGATAGAGTAATATTTTCAAGTGCCGTTAACTTATTTAATAAGTACTGACTACTCCTCACCGCAAGCAGTGAGGGTTCTTAACTGACAACATTATGCAGCAATCGTACATTAAGTATTATATAAAAAATTTTTACAGTTCTTAATAAGGATTTGTGCTATAATCTACAATTGAAAATATAACCGAGGTATAAGAAAGTGAAGAAAAAGACTATAGTTCCGTTGATTGTATTTCTTGTAGGAATATGTCTATTGAGTATATTTACATATAATACGAATGTTCAAATTCAAAAAGATAGGCGTACGATCGCAAAATTAAATGTAGTAACATATGGTCAGCGTATAGAAAATGATATTGAAAATGGAATTGAAATAACAGATACTTTAAAACAGTTATTGATAAATGGAAATGGTCAAATCATAGATTTTTCCAAAATAGCCGAAAATCTAATGTCTTATTCTATACAAAGTGTGCAATTAGCACCGAATGGAGTAGTAACCGAAATTTATCCTGAAGAAGGAAATGAAGCTGGTAAAATTGATTTATTAAATGATTCAAAGCGAGGCGAAATTTCAAATTACGCAAAAGATCATAATACAATCATTACCCAAGGTCCTGTTGAATTGAAACAAGGAGGCTCTGGGCTTGTTGTTCGTAATCCTATTTATCTAGAAGATGAAAATGGACAAGAATATTTTTGGGGATTTACGATTGCGGTTTTGCGTGTTCCTGAAGTTTTTGAGGATTCGACAAACGCTTTATCTAAGTTTAAATATAATTATCGCCTTTTAAGAGAAACGTCTGTTTTAGATAAGAAACATGTGGTGGTTGATGCGAATTGCGATAAGATGATTCGCCCGGCCACTTATAATTTGACTGTTGGAAAAGAAAAATGGAAATTGGAAATCATGCCTAGAGCTGGATGGGGCAACTCTAAAACTTTATATTTAATTTTCTTTGGAGGACTATCCTTAGTTCTTCTACTAACTGGACTTACAATAGTCTTATTCCTTTTGGATGAAAGAAGAGTTGAATTAAAAGAGCTGGCTCATAAAGATGGACTGACTAAGCTTTATAATCGATATGGATTTGATGAAATGGCCGAAAAAATGATAAAAAAAGATCCAGAAGCATTTTATGTGGCTGCTCTATTGGATGTAGATGATTTCAAATTAATAAATGACATGTATGGACATGCCTATGGAGATAAAGTTTTAATAAGTCTAGCTGAAAATATGCAAAAATTTTTTCCATCTTCTGCATTGCTTGGTAGAAATGGTGGAGATGAATTCTGTATTCTTTTACCAAATTGTACAATGGAAGAAATAAAAGAGGCTTTGATTGAATTTACAAAAACTCCAAAAACATTTTCGTATAAAGGGCAAACATATTCTTTTTGTATCTCACTTGGTTATGCCGAATATCCAAATAATGCGATTGAAAGATCTCAACTCATGCGTTGTGCCGATGCAGCTCTTTATGAAGTAAAACTTCATGGTAAAAATGGATGTATGGCCTATAAAGAAGGACTTCAGTCAGGTGTTCGCAAACAACTAGGATTTGTATTAAATGATATTTCTGAAAATTTACCTGGTGCTTTTATTATTTATCGAGCGGATAAAGAGGATGATGAAATTTTTTACGCAAATAAAGAATTTTTAGATATGGCTGGATATGAAAATCTAGATGCATTCTTTAATGGCACAAAGAAAAGTTTCCGAAACTTAATTCGTGAAGACCAACAAAAAGCGGTAGAAGCAAGTATTTGGAATCAAATTGAAAGTGGAAGTAAGAATGACTATATTCATTATCAATTAAGAAGACAAGATGGAACTTATATTCCTGTACTTGATCAAGGAAGAATTGTGGAAAGCAAGCGTTTTGGTCGAGTTTTCTATGTTTTATTTATGGATTGGCAGGCAATGCAGTCGCATTATAGTGAAAAGTTTAACGCAAAAGATGTGCGATAATTTTTGTCACACATCTTTTTTCGTTTTATAATGAAACCATGAAAAATAAAAATTTAATTTATCAAATACTAATTAGTTTTGTGTTGGTTTCTGTTTTAACGAATATGGCATGTTTGTTTATTCGTAACAGCGTAATTCAACAAGAAAAATTAAAGGCAGAATATACAGTAAATTCAACAATCAATCGTGTTGAAATAAAGCTTGAGTCGTATATTGAAAAAGTAGGTTTTTTAAAGAAGACAATTGAGGCTGGAATTGATTTAGACGATGCTTACTTTGAATCTGTGGCATCTAGACTATATGGAGATGATCCGGCTGTTAAGACAATTGAACTTGCGCCAAACGGAATTATTCAAAATGTATATCCTTTTAAAGAAAATCAAAAAGCTATTGGCATGGATATGTTGGCAGAACATGAACGTAAAGAGGCTGCTACTTTGGCAAAAGATACAAGGAAATATACATTAGAAGGTCCTTATGATTTAAAACAAGGTGGAAAAGGAGCTTTATTATACGATCCAATCTATGTGAATGGTGAATTTTGGGGCTTTTCAATATTAGTTATTGATTGGGATGCATTCCTTACAGAAATTCATTTAGATGAGTTAGAAAAAGCTTCCTATGATTTTGTGATTTGGAAAAAAGATCGTGTCACAAAGGAGAAGATCATTATTTCTAAAAGCTCAGAAAATATAGGTTCAGATACATTGTTGGTGAAATGTGCACTTCCTAATAATAATTGGAATTTTGAAATCATTCCCAAAAATGGTTGGATCAACAAATATGAAATGATGAGTTTAGTTGTAGCAAGTATTATGATCGACTTTCTTGTGACGGCAGCCATTGCTCAGCTTGAGATTCGTCATAAAAAAGATTTAGAATATGCGACTCAAATTGAGATGGAGGCTAAAAAAGCACAAGAGGCAAGTGCTGCCAAATCCCGTTTCTTATTCAGTATGTCACACGATATTCGTACGCCAATGAACGCAATCATGGGATATACGGAATTAATGGAAAAGAATGTTGGAAATATTGAAAAAGAAAAAGATTATTTATCAAAGATTCGATGTTCGAGTACATTTCTTTTAGATTTGATTAATTCTATTTTAGAAATGGCACGTATAGAGAGTGGGAAAGAAACATTAAATATAAAGGTATGTAATATATATGATATTATTGAATCTTTAAATTCAGTCTTTGAAAAACAAGCCGAACAAAAAGGCTTAACCTATCAGTGCACCACTAAGATTCAACATCCATATGTATATTGTGATCAAATTAAGTTTGAAGAGATATTGTTGAATATCGTTGGAAACTCCGTTAAATATACTAAAAAAGGTATGGTTTTAATTCAAATAGAAGAAACAGAGTCCGGCCATTTTCAATGCATGATTCAAGATACAGGTATTGGAATGAGTGAAGCGTATTTGCCACACGCCTTTGAAGACTTTTCTAGAGAAAAATCGGGTACGCAAACGAGCGTAAAAGGTACGGGACTTGGTTTAGCAATTGTAAAATCTTTGGTTGAATTAATGAATGGTACGATTGAAATTTCAAGTCAAGTCAATCAAGGAACAACAACTCGAATTAAATTTCAGTTCGAAATAGCAAGTGAAAATGAGCTCGAGAATAATCAAGAAACGAATATTATAGATTTTAAGGGAAAACACATCTTACTTGCTGAAGACAATGATTTAAATGCAGAAATTGCGATGACACTTTTAACAGACTATGGATTGATTGTAGATCGCGTAAGTGATGGGGTTGCTTGTGTAAAACAGGTCAAAGAAAAAGAATATGATGTGGTTTTGATGGATATTCAAATGCCAAATATGGATGGCTATCAAGCTACACAAAAGATTCGTGAATTTAGTGATATTCCAATCGTTGCGATGACCGCCAATGCCTTTGAAGAGGATAAACAAAAAGCATTATCCGTTGGGATGAACGGCTATATCGCAAAGCCAATCGATATGGATAAAGTTATTAAAACACTATCAAATGTTTTTGTGTTTAAATGTCCCGTTTGTGGAAAGTATACATTTCAATCCGGACCAGGAAGCTATGAAATATGTCCAGTATGTGGATGGGAAGATGATAAAGCACAATACAAAGATCCAAATTTAAAAGGTGGAGCGAACCACTTAAGTTTAAAGGAGTACAAAGAACAATATGAAAAGAATCATGAATAAATATTTACTCTTATTTTTTTGTATATTCTCACTAGTACTTCCAACAGGATGTGAAGTTAAGGAACAAAAACAAGTTGTCGTTGATTATCAAGAATACCATTTTCGTAATGAAGATTTGTTAGAGTCTCACTATGAAAAACATGGTAAAGAAATGGGATTTTCATCATCAAAAGAATACGAAACGGGTGCCAGTGATGTTGTGAATGATCCAGATTCTTTACACAAAAAAGAAAAAGAAGATGGGGATGATGTGTACTATAAAGAGGATACCAACGAATTTGTGGTTGTATCCACGGATGGGTATATTCGTACCTATTTTAATCCAGATTCTGGTAAGAAATATTTTGATCGACAATAAAAAAGGACCGAATATCAGATCTATAATCTGAAAATTCGGTCTTTTTATATGATTTTATGCAGGAATTCTTTTATTTAAAATACGAACCAAAACAGGAATGACAATCAATTGAATGACGATACCTGGAAGACAAGTAATAAAACTAGCACTCATAAATATAGATAATGTATAGCCTTGTGTACTAAGAATACATGTGTTGACTAAACCGTTCATGATTCTTCCTGCAAGCATCGCAATGATTAAACTCATATATAGTTTTGTCATTTCATTTTTTTGGGGAATATATTTTTCACATAAACCAGCTACTAAACCATATACTGCAAGTTCAACCATCATTTGTGGCAAAATCATTGCAGGTGGCATACCAGTTGTTACGCTTGAAATGAAAGGTGTTAAAATTCCACATGCCAAACCATATGGCCATCCACAAAATAGTCCGCAAATCAATACTGGAATGTGCATTGGCAAGAATATGCTTCCAGCATTTGGGATAACATGAAATGCCATAGGAAGCAATACACCTAAAGCGATGCATAAAGCGCATGATACTAGTTTTCTTGTGATACTATTCATCGTTAAATACCTCTTCTTCTAAAAATACTTGGTAAGGATGTATGGACATATCAATACTTAACATTGTACATATTGTTTTAAGAAATCTACATCTAAAATTAATATTTTTTGATTCACAATTTTAATGATGCCTTCCTCTTTTAATTTACAGATAATTCGACTCACGCTATTACGAGTGGAGATTCCACAAAATCCTGCAATGTCATCATTTGTGATTTGAAAATCAATAAGAGTACCTGCTTCAACTTTACGACCAAATAAATTAATCAATTGATATAAGAAGGAGCATATTGCACCTGTTTTTCCATTCATCATCATGATTTGTTGGCGAAAAATAGCTTCAGATAATTTTTCTCTATAATACGAATTGACATAATCCTGCAGCTCTTTATCTTGGCTCACATAATCCCAAAATAAAACTCTAGGAATGCGATAAAATGTTGCCACATCACTTTCAACACGAACATTGAATGGTGCGGATGTATATTGACTTACTTGATCTCTTAATAAAGATAGTATGTCTGGGGTATTGATGTAAGAAATGTTGAATTCACGACCATCTGGTAAAATGACACTTGTCTTGACAACACCATCTTTTAATACATAAGTATCTTGTTGTTCAAGTCCATAATACGTTAAATAGGTATGTTTCTTTTTCTTGATGGTTGCTACATTTTTTTCTTTTAAAAAGTTTAATAAGTACTCATTGTCCATATTCGCTCTCCTTTACCGGTTTTGAATTATAACAATACTCTAAATTTTGCGAAACAACAAACGTTAACAACTGATGGTGTTTCGCAATTGAATGTTTCGGCTTATATTAATCCCTGAAAAAAAAGGAGAGATAAAAATGTTTGAAATGAATGTGCCTTATGATAAAGGCCAAATGAAAATCAAATTAGAAGATAAGAATTTAGCTGGTGTTTTAGAGGGAAGACAAAGTGATTATAAAACTACACTTTCAGAAAATGAAATTGTGGAACAATCGTTAAATAATCCAACTGGATCCAAAAGTTTAGAAGAACTTGCCAAAGGCAAGAAAAATGACTATATAAAAATAGTTAGGGTCTAGATACGCTATAAGATTACATAGGGTAATG
>OBXA01001573.1_pt1 | contig 12904 bp, 10 predicted proteins | sample 1538121 | NCBI WGS metagenome assembly OBXA01 (sample SAMEA2580133, study PRJEB22360) | human gut metagenome | biome: human gut; feature: human-associated habitat; material: faeces | place: Denmark | collected 2008/2010 | reverse complement strand
AATTAAACCCTTCAGAGCATTTATTAGTTTTTCTTTTCGATTCATCTTTGTATCCTCCTTCATTTTCTATGGCATACAAGCATATCCAAGATACGTAATAAAGTAAATCACATATCGAACGGCATACTTCAAAATAAACCATGCTGCCTTAAATCCAAATCCCAATACTTTTAAAATTATACTTTTTGTTCTTTCATTCATTTTCATTTACCATCCTTTGACACGTATACAATACTAAATCTATTTCTTTCTCTGTTTTAAAAATCGCCATTACGCAATTTTATTTTCAATCTCTTCAATGCGATTCAATACACTTCTATAGAATCCGTAATCCGTATTTCGATAGCTGTAGTCTTCTGGCATTTCCACATTTGTATTCCAATCCACATATACAACTCTATCCTTACCCATGAAACGATTTAAACAATAGGTTTCAAACGTATTTCTTAAGCTTCTACAAAAATCCTTGATCTCTTCAATACTGGCCTCTCTATATGTACATGTAGCTACATCTAATGTTGTTAGATCATGAATATCCTTCTGCATGATTTCATAAACTGGATAACGACAATTCTTTTTCTTGGTTCTTTCATGATATTCATATACCGCATTCCCATATAGCTGGCAGTGTTTTAGATTTGTTCCACTTCTTTTTTCCTCTTCATGATACACATCATATACGCTCATCACTTTTTCATTTTCAATCTGCGTATATACATAACGAGACAATACCTTTAAACAACGATCAATATTCCCAAAGCTATTCTCCACTTCCTTGAACACAATATCATTTTTATGATTCCCTGTTCCCTTGCCATTCTTGTCCTTTCGAGTCCCCTTGTTAAACTGGTGCATATACTTTTGTACACCTGCCACTGACTTTTGATTCATCATTTTTTCTCTTAATTGTTCCATAGTTTTTTACCCTTAGATAAGCTTTCTTATCTTCCCTTCACTATGGAGACGTAAAAGTTTTTAATTTGGTTCAAAAAAAAATAAAAAAATTTTTGATGGCGATTTTCAACAATATCACCATCCCATTTCAAAGTATAATATACATGCATTGAGGGATTGCCTTTCTACAATCATTTACCTTCAATCCCTCAGTGATCATTTTATTCTCTCCTTTAAAGAAGCGGTATACACGAAGTATATCGTTTCTTTTTTTACAAATATAAAAGAGAATCTAAGTATTCACTCGATTCTCTAACATTCATTAATAATTTGTTCTCATATAAGAACTCGTATTATCCTCACAATCATTCATTTCATCAAAAATAGCTTCATATTCTAGTACCTTATCTAAAGACAAGGCTTTATCTAATCGTACATACACATTTCCAAAAATATAATTATATTCATATTGATTATGATTAATACTGTTTACTTTATCTTTTCTAGCGATTGCTGCATCTTTAGAAGTACAAATTTCTATTGTACCACCCGTTAAATGTGCAACTGGACTCTGTGTCATTCCTGCATATTCTGCATCTTCAAAATAAGCCTTCGATTCGACACCAACCAATTCTTCCTCGTAAATCAAATCATCTGAATAAATCATTTCATTGGAAATATCCATTCCCTTCTTTTTAAGAATATTCACAAATTCTTCTGCCGATGACAATTTAGAAAAAGTAGTAATTCTTTCCTTTTTCATTTCAGCATCCTTTTCTCTTTGTGCCTGCAACCTCTCTTTTGCAGTTTTTGCGTCTGATTTTTCTTCAGACTTCTTTTCAACTACTTTCACTTCTTCTTTTGTTTCTGTTTCAGAATGATGAATCATATTCAAGGCCACAAAGCCACCTGAAATTGCAGCTAAAGCAAGCACAACGGCAATAACTACATTCTTTATTGACTCCTTTTCTTTAACAACTGTACTATCTAACGTAAACCCTAAATCAGAATCTGCACTTGTAACAGGAGGAGGACAGCTATTCATCTTTTGGCCGCATTTTCCACAATATAATGCTTCATCTTCATTTTCATATCCACATGATGTACACTTTTTCATACCCAATACTCCTTATATAATTTACCATTCAATTTTATCACAGTTTTCTAACCAACAAATATTAAAAATCCGTTCTAAAATGGATTTCATTTTAAAACGGATGTCGATTTACTAATTTTAATTCTCTTCCTCCTTTTTCTTTCTCAATAAAATCGTATAAGTAACTCCTGCTACAACTAAGCTTCCCAAATACATCTCTGTATTTAAATCCATTCCTGTATTGACCTTACTTGTACTTGTATTAATAGTTTCTACTTTTTCTTCTGGACGTAGATATTGATCTAATGCATTCTGTGCTTGATCATACGCAAGTTGCGCTTTTTTTACATCTTCACTAAATTCATTATAAGAACCCTTTTGCGCATTGTATTTTTCCTGAGCCGCAACCAATTCCTTTTTACTATCCAAAAGAGTATTTACTGCTGCCTTTAGATTTTCAAACAATACTGTTTCCTGTGCATTTAATACAACCTCATCCATTTGTGCTGCTACAATACCATTAATAATCGAATGATATAGTGACATCACATCCTGTAATCTAGTAGCTTCTAGTTCTAATTCTTTTAATGAAGCTTGTTTTTGTTGATTATTTAAATGATTTAGATTTAAAGATTTCTCATTATCCAACAACGATTGTTCCAAAGCTTTTTGACTCTCTAAATTCATATCCAAAGAATCCTTTAATTCAATTCTTGTTTTCTTGGATGAATTTAAACTTGCTAGCTTTAGATTTGAAGCATCTAAGTTTTCTTGAGCTTGATCTCTATTGGATTTAACCATTTCAAATTGAGAATCCAATTCTTCTCTTTGCGTTTCCATTTCAAATTTTTGATTTCTCAATTCAACGAATGCTGCTTTACTCTTTTGAACATTCTCATCTGTTTCCTTGAAGGCCTGTTGTTTATTAGAATAATTTTGTTTGGCATCATCCAACTTAGATTTTAATGTAGTCACAGACTGTTCAGATTCTTTGATTCTATCCTCAGTAGACTTAACTTCGGCATTTGCCTTATCAACACTAGACTTAGCTAAATCAACCTGACTCCACTTTTGATCAACAATCTTTTGTTGCGCATCTACTTTTACTTGAGCCGCTTTTACAGCTTCTGCTTTCTCGCTTTTAGCAGCTTCTGCCTTTGTGACATTCGCCTGAGCTTCAGCCACTTTTTCTGTAGCAGCAGTTACCACCTTTTCGGCATTCTGAATCTGTCCTTCAGTTGTGCTTTGAGAAGTTCTCAATTTTTCTAACTTAGCCAAAGCTGCTTCATATGCTTTTGTTGCATACGCAATCGCATTTCCGTTATTTTGAGCGCCATCTAATGCCTTTTTAGCTGTATTATATGCCGTCTGTTTAGTCTCTAAATCCGCCTTCAAGGAATCATAGTATTTATTGAATTTTTCAGTAAATTCACTGACCGTCATTACACCAGCACAAGTATTATATTGTTTATCTTTATCAATTGCAGAATCAAGTCCAAACCCATATTCATCAAAATCTTCTGTGTAACCAGAAAATTGTTGAGCAAACTCACCGCCAGTCTCTGATAAATCGTTTCTATTTTCTGGTACATATGAAACACCTGTAACATCATATGTAGATAGAATGTTTAAATAGTGCCCCACTCTGTAGAATAAATCTGGGTATTTTAATAATGTATCATCAATTGCTTTCTCTTTCTCTTCTGGATGTTCAGTATAGAAATCATTTAAAAATTTCTTTTCCCAATTATACCATCCAACAAAAGGTCCACTTTCAGAGGCATCCTGCATTTCCCCCTCTTCAGGAGCTGAGATTTTCCATGTGAAACCTCCCGCTAAATTTTCACCCGTATTGTATAAACCTGTATGTGGAGAACCTCCATCTGTCTTATGTACAGTATGATTTACTTTAACCTGCGAAACGGCCATCATCAAGCCACTTGTTTTTAATTCTGGCAATCCATTTACCTTACGTAATCGATTGCATTCTGCCAACATCGGAAGAGATTTCTTCATGTTTGTTAAATCTGTTGAGTCACCAACATCTCCTAAAGTTGTTGTACCTAAAGCAATGCCTTCTTTGATAACATCAACCGCCTGTGTATCACCGATACTTTCATAGAAGCCTAAACTTCCCTGATTCCATTGTGCCTGTACAGCATCATAAGCCGCCTTTGTCGAAGTCACTAGTTTTGATAGATCATCCGCAGAACTATTGAATGTTTCTAATATTTCTTTCTTGGCTTGCACATCTGCTTTTGCCAATTCAATGCTTGTCTGTGTTTCCTTTAATGTTTGTTGAAGAGATGATAATTCATTATCTGCTTTTTCCTTTTCCTGACGACATTTTTCTAAGTCTTCATTTGCCTTATTAAAATCATCAATTGAACTTTGACTTTCATTCTTCGCACTTTCTACATCGGACTGTAATGTATTCAAGTTATTTAGTTCAACACTTAATTCTTGATTGGCTGCATCATATATTTCTGTAGCAGAAGCCAGATTAGTTTGTGCTGTTGCTAGCTGAACTTCTAATTCTGCTTTTACATTTTCATCCGTAGCGGCATCATAAGACTGTTGAATATTATTCAATTGATTTAAAGCTTCCTGCATAGCTGCATTATCCGCATTTAATTGTTTCGTTAAGTCATCTACTTTATTCTGTTGAATCAATACCTGATTTTCTAAATAATTGATTTTTCCAGTTACTTCATCATAAGAAGCTTTCACTGCATCATATTTAGATTGGGCTTCTAATAATTCGTTACTCATTGATTCTACAACTTTTTGTTGAGAAGCAATCTGTTCAGTTAAATCCTCAATTGTTCCCTGCGAAATCAATTCATTATATTTATTCTGTGCATCCTGATAGTCTTTTTCAAGCTGCGCTTTTTGAACATCAGAATCTGCCGATTCTTTTTCTAAACGCTCCTTCTCTTTTTTCAAGGCTTCTAATTCTTGTTTTGCCTCATCCATTTGATTCTGATTGACCTTAATTTCATTAGAAACAAATGAATTCACTTTCTGACTAACCTGATTAAAATTCTTATTGGATTCATCATAAGAAGCTTTTGCGGAATCCAATTGTTTAGAAAACTCTTCCATGATAGGAGTTGCTTCTTCTAATTTTGTCTGAGCCTGATTCAATTCTTCTTTTTTAGAATTTACATTCTCCTTTAAAGTTTCAAGAACCTCATCCTTAGTCTGTTTGTTTTCTACGATTGGTTCATGAACATCTTCCATTGCGTGAACTACACTTGTGACAGGACTAACACTCATGGCTCCTGCTGCCATTGCCGTTAATAATTTCTTTGTTTGTTTACTCATTTTAAGTACCTACAAGTTACCATTGTAACTTCCTTTCTTTTGACAATTTAAGGATACAAAATAAGTACTTTTCTCAGTTAAAAAAATCGCCATTAAAAAAAGTATCACCAATTAAGATGATACTTATGAATGACTTTATCTTATAAACCTCCAAACAATGATGGAGAGAATTCATTGAAAATATTATCTAATGCTTGAATCGAATCGCTATCAATATAATTTTTAGTAACTCCATCACCAACGCTTTGTGTATAATCAGCCATAAACCATACAGAATACGATACATTTGGATATTCCTTATTGATATAAGTCACACAAATTTGCCCCATTCCTAAGCCATCATCACTTTCAGCTGGATCATAAATTTTTTCAATAATACAATATTTGTCTTCAGAACCCTTAAACTCAAATTTTGAATGATAGTGGTCCTTATACTCTTCCATAGCTTTTACTTCGCTTAAAGTATGACCTATGGCAGCAACATTATTATTTGAAGATGATGACATATATACATTTAATCCATCTCTACACTTACTTCCAATATATTTACCTACTAATCCGCCACCTATTGGAGCTTGATCATATTTGAATAGACCATTAAAAGGAATTCTATATCCTCCTAAATCATCTAAGACAAATGCATCTGAACTATCTGTAGTCGTGTTTGATTCATTTGAAGTAGTAGTATTCGCTGCCTCTTCTTTCTTTGGTGAGCTTTCCTCTGTTTTTGTAGTTGTAGACTGCTTTTTCGTTTTTACCGTTTTCTTTTTTCTAGTCTTCTTTTTATCTTTCTTATTCTCTAATTCTTTATAAGTAGTTTTTCCATCAATTGGAACAAGCTTATGATTTTCTTCCTTCTCTTTATAAGCCTTTTTAAATAGTTCTACAAGCTCTTTATCCTTTTTTCCCTTAAAGAATTCACTCGATGCATATTGTTCATAATGAATATTACTCTCTTCTACCTTAGGCATTTTTCCTTCACTTGAAGCAATATATTCAATTTGGAAACCATCGACCTCCTCCGTATCTGGATTATAGGCTGCATTCGGATCATCATAGTATACATCATCAAAATCCGCAAAGCTAAATGCGTATACATTCATGATTCCTGAATCGACGTTATAAACATGGCTATCCGAAGCTAAATCTTTAAACTCATCATAATAGACAAATGTTCCAAGTTTTTTATATTCGGTAACCGCATGACCATCATAATCATAATAGCTTAATGAATCTACAAATTCAGTATCAGCAGCTGTCTTAAAGTCATCAATATAGTCATCCTTAAAATCAGATGCTTCTCTATACACCTTCTTTAATCCTTTTACCTTAAATTCCTTTGTATCTTTCGAAACCTTAACCTTAGCTTTTTTAGCCAAATCCTCATTATAAGTAACCCTTACCGTTACTTTATCACCATTCTCATAATCATCTTTTTCATCAACAACTTCATAATCAAGATCATTCCAGAATGCATATTGATTATAATCATCCGCATTATAATCCACATGTTTTGTCAATGCATTTCTTGAATCACTTTTATCAATATCGACATATCCATAGCCATCATAACCCTCAAAATTCATTACTAAACCTTGCGTTAAATCGACTTGTTGAGAACTTTGACAACCTGTTAGTAACCCCAACATCATTGTGCCTGTTAAAGCACTACTTAATACCTTTACTTTTCTGTTCATATTCCTATCCTATTCCTTTTCTAATATTGATTTATATTCAATTGACTGAACATTATTAAAAACTTCATCCCTAAGAGAATAAAATTCATTTTCAGATATATGGTACTTCATCTTTGATTTCTTTCAATCGTTCTTGGTTAGTTTCACAAAAATCATTACATAAATCTTCTAGAATATCCTCTAATGTATAAATCATTCTTGAAACCCCTTTCCAATAAGCATTCTATCATGTTTCTAATTATATTATAATGAACAAATGGTTATCATTCCTAGAAAAATCGCCATTAAAAAAGAGAATCAAAACATTCATTTGATTCTCTAATATAGCTATTATTTTACTAATTCAATCTGTTTCCATTCACCCTTGATTTTCACATAAGCCTTACCATCAATTGGTAAACTAACATCTTCAAAGTCTCCCATATACACTAAATTTAAATCTTTATCAACAATACCCATTTGACCATCTTTTTCAACCTTCATGGCTTTATTCGAGATAACAGTTACCTTATCAAAAACAATGTCAGTATGTTTAGTTCCTTTCGCATTCCAAATGATATATCCACCATCTACTTTTTCATAGATTAACCCTTCAATGAATCTTGAATCATATCCATATACATTCAAATCATTATTATCATCTAATACATCTACAAAAGTGGCTTGTTCATTTTTTTGATATGGTCCAATTAATCTATCCTCACCATATAATGCGATATAGTATTCACCAGTTTCATTGTCAGAAATTAAAGATGAAGTATTAAAATACTTTTTCCAATCATAAGTTTTAGTTTCTTCTCCTGATTCATAATCTATCACATATGGTTTGTGTTCTTCATCAAATGCTAAATTATATCCATAAGGAGGAGTTCCTAAACCATCCAAATAACATGTATTGTCTTGAGTATAAGGATTTCCTGTACCATAACCTTCACTATCACCCTTATTTAATGCCATACACGCATAATTTCCTTCTTGTAATTCAAAAATAATCCCTGATTTATATTTTGGTTCCATTATAAATTTACCATTTGTCCCAACGAAACCATACGAATCATTTTCTTTAACTAAATAACCAACATTATCTCCATTACCTATATCAATAGGAGTAGATTCAAAATCCGGAACCTTTGTATCTAAGATTTTATAGTTCATGTTTTCTATATTTGCGATTTCAGTTGTTTTTGAACTTGATTGATTTGTAGAATGATCTGCAACCTTTTTAGTAACAGTATATCCACCAAATACAGCTCCCGTACCTACTACTGCTGCAGCCACGACGCCTGCGATCACCTTTCCAGCTCCTGCCTTTGTAGCTGTTGTTGCCGCTGTCTTTGTTGCGGTAGTTGTAACAGCCTTCTTTGCAGCAACTTCTTTCTTTGGAATCTTTGGCGGTTGAATCGTTGATGCATGTACCACAAATGCCGGTACACTTGTCTTTTCCATTTCTTCCTTCAACATCCATACCAAGAATGGCATTGGTGCCACTGCATAGAATGACTTGTTCTGTTTTCTTAACTCTTCAATCTTGTTCTTGATCTTCTGCTTTCCTATACTGATGCTGCTCTTTACTGTTCCTTCTGGTACTTGTAAAGCGGCTGCCGCTTCTTTGACCTTTAATCCATCTAAGTGAACTAAGATAATCGACATCTTCTGTACTTCAGGAAGCTCATTCAATACGCCTTGTAAGCCTTCCTTTAGCTCTTGATAATTGAAGTTGGCATCTGGTTTAAATTCCATTCTTTCATCTTCAATATTACCTTCAAAATCCAATTCTTCTTCATTCAAATCACTAACGACTACTTCATCATACTTATGATTCTTTCTTAAATAATCTCTACATTTATTCGCTACAGAAACAGTGATCCATGATTCAAATTTTGAATCATCCTTTAACTGATACATCTTCTCAAAACAATTACGATATACATCTTGTACAATGTTTTTTGCCTCATCCTTATCATTCACATATGTACAAGCTGTATAGTAAAGCTTTTTACTTGTAAGATCTATTAGTTTGACATATGCCTCTTCATCCTTGTTTCTTGCTTGTTCTACTAATTTTACATCCATTATTATGCTCCGTAATATTCATCTAAACTTAAATTGTTTTCATATAAATAAGTAGCTAAATCTACTCCAACATATCTTAAGTGCCAGCTTTCTGGAGCAATCTTTGTCTTATCTTCTTTATCATCTGGATAGCGTAAAATAAATCCATATTCATGCATATGTTTTAATAACCATGGATAGTGTGAGTTGTATCGTACTGCATCTAAATCACTTGTATCATTATCCATACGAATATCCACGGCTAATCCTGTTTGGTGTTCACTAAAGCCAGGTCTTGTCCAATAGCGGTCGGCATATTCTACACCATAACCATTTACACCATTATAGTAAAGGCCAGACTGATAGTCGTACGATCTAAAAGCAGAACATGCATTTAAGATAAATCCCTGCTGACTAGCGGCAGCTACCATTTGTTCAAAGGCCTGTGCAGCTGGTGCACGCATTTGTGCATTATGCTCACCACTATTGGATACAGTAACTAAATCACTAGGCGTATAGTCACTTGGCAATCCAGAATATTTATTTACTAAAATATCAATATCATTTAAATTAGATACAGTTACTGTGTTTGTATAAGGATCTCCACTTTGATCAACATATTTACCAGAAGTTTTTACTTCTTTTGAAGATTCCTTTTCTTCTTTAACTTCCTTCTCTTTTTCTATCTCTGTTGATTTTGCGACCTTCTTTTCTTCCACTTTCTTCTTTGTGCTTTTCTTTTCCTCTTTCTTTTCCTGCTTCTCTTTTTCCTCGATTTTTTGAATTTCCTTTTTTTCTTCACTAAAATATCGGTTGATGGCACTTAAGTTTAACCCACACATATATACAATGGCGGCAATACAGAAAAATATAATACTTCTTTTCATTTTACGCTTTCCTTCCCTAAATAATAAAAAGTAACTGTTTGCAAATGGATACAAACAGTTACTAATATGGTTTTATGATAAATAAATATATGAATTATCCTTTATACAAACATAATGACCATTAGATAATTCTCCCCAATACGAACCGTCACCATTATCAATTACATCTACAATTTCTAAAACTTGACCCTTTTCAATGCTGCCAACCTGACTTGCAGACAAAGAAGCACCACTTCTTTCCTTCATATTATAATTGGCTACATAAGATCCTGTATCTGGATAATCATCGTAATCAAAATCATCATTGCTACTAGAACTTGATTTATGAGACTTTTCTGATTTACTTGCCTTCGATTCTTCTCGTGCTTTTTCAGCCTCTTTTTTTGCTTCCTTAGCCTCTTTCTTTGCTGCTTCCATTTCTTTTTTAGCTTCTTCAGCCTCTTTTTGAGCTTCTTCATCCTTCTTTTGTTGATCCGCTTTTAAAGCAGCAATCTCAGCCTGATGCTTAGAGTTTTGATAAGCCATAAAGCCTCCACCAGCAGCACCTATAATCGCAACACCTGCAATAATTGCAGCTATAATAATACCTTTATTTGATTTATTTGGTTTAGGTGTATTATCAACATTAACATTTTTATTTACTCGCGGACGAGTCTGACATTCAACCTCTTCAGCTGGTTCTTCCTCCAAATCAAAACCTAAATCCTCTTCCACCTTTTGTTCTTGTTTTACAACAGGAGGAATCGCTGGGCGTTTTACCTCTTTAACAGATTCTTCTTCAGGTCCAAAATCCAACTCATCAATTTCTTCCAATTCTTTTTCCATTTCAAAACCTAAATCTTCAGGTTCATCCACATCAAATTCTAAATTCTCTTTCTCTTCAGAATCCGTTACAGGAGTATCAGAATCTGTTTCTTCTTCATTAGAGTTTGAATCCTCTTCTACTAATTTTTCATTTGGAACATCCTTTTCATCCACCTCTACAGGAATTAAAGGTGTAAATTCTTCTTTACTCTCTTCAAAATTTTCTTTGAGTTTATGACCACAACCTCCGCAAAACATTGCGTCATCTTCATTTTCAAAACCACAATATTCACACTTTTTCATACGTCTAACTCTCTTTCTACTAACCTGCGTAATGAACTAAATCATCCTCAGTAACATCCATATCACTCATAATGTCATCTAGAATATCTGTTTCAGACTCATCCTCATCTTTTTCATAATCATAAATGTATCCATTAAAATAATTTGGATTTGTTGTTTTAAAGTTACCATCTACACTAACATCCATATAATAATACAATGTTACATTATCTGTCCCATCATCATATTTATCTGTAAGATCTACTTTATAGACAAACACTGCATTTCCAGCACCATATGACTTATCGTATGCGTAATAAGTAGCTACATTATTAATTGAATTAATTGTAATTGGCTCTTCATCAAAGTAATGAGCTGAATACTTCTTTGCCTTCTTTTCAATTTTATTTTTTGTCTTTTCTTCAATTACTTTTCTAGTCTTCTTAGGAATATCAGACCAATTCTTATATACCTTAGTTAAACCTTTAACTCTAAATGTCTTTGTAGACTCTGTTACTTTTAACTTTAAACTCTTCGCAGTTTCTTCAGAATACTTTGCCGTAATCGTTACCTTATCTCCATTTGATAAACTTTCCGATTTGTCGATTGAATAAGAGACTGTATCCATAAAAGTACTAATATCTGAGTTTGTCTTATCATAATCTGGTTCACAACCATAATTATAATCACTATTGACATATCCACCACCATCATAACCTTCAAAATCCACTTTACAAGCAGTCATTAAATTTACTGGTGTTTTCTTAACTACATTATATACCCCAGTCCCAAGAAGACAAATAACTAAAGCCCCACAAACTCCAGCAACAATAATCGCATTCTTTTTTCCCTTTTCAGTCTTCACATATTCCTTTAAAGAACTAATCACATCTGCACCAGATTGTTGCAAATCTTCTACTGATAATTCTTTTCCTGTACGTTCCAAATAGATTGTATAAGCAGAAACAGCAATTGTAGCAATTTCAGCAATTAATAATAACACAACAGATACTTTAATGCTTGTTATATTTGAATATAATGATAGAGCAGATCCAGTTACGGATTCTGCAGCATCCCAATTTCCGTTTATTACGGCGTTAACAGCTTTTAGAATTTGACCAACTCGAATAACTGTAGGTAATAAAGTTAACGCGATTACTTCACTTACACCCACTGTTCCAAAGGCTAATAAAGAACTCTTTCTCTTATCCTTCAATTTAACCCAACGATAAATATATCCACCAATCACAACTAAATTCAATAAGAATACAATATAGAAGAACGTAACACTCGTTTTTACTGTACCTAATGCCTTGCACAATTCTTCAAATCCACTCATATCATAAAGTTTATTTGTTACACTTTTATATTTAAAGAATAATGAGATTGTAATAAAAAAAACAATAACACCACCAACAATAGATGCAATCAATAAATATAATCTTTTTAGATCAAATCCGTTTACTGAAGATTTTTCAACTGAAGCTTTTACCTTTTCTGCAAAATCATTAACCTTTTTTGAAGTATCTTGTTTAGATTCAACAACTGGAATTTTTGGTAAAGCTACGCCTTTTGGTTGCTCCACCTTTTTTTCTTCAACAGTTTCAGCAACATCCTCTTTCGTTTGTTCTACATTTTCTTCTTCAACAGACTCAACAACATCATCTTTTATTTCATCTTCCTCAATTAGTTTAAGTTTCGAACCACATTTCTGACAAAAGCCAAATTTATCTTCATAAACCTGACCACAATTTAAACATTTTTTCATATCTGCCAACAACCCTTCTAATCTATTTTATTTTCTAATTTATACAATTCAATCATTAAAAATATATTCCTTTTTCTATCTCTCAGTTATTTTTTTT
>OBXA01001570.1_pt1 | contig 12940 bp, 8 predicted proteins | sample 1538121 | NCBI WGS metagenome assembly OBXA01 (sample SAMEA2580133, study PRJEB22360) | human gut metagenome | biome: human gut; feature: human-associated habitat; material: faeces | place: Denmark | collected 2008/2010 | reverse complement strand
TGCCTCTAAAACTGTTTCGATATCATATCCGAACAAGTCGCAATATTCTGACACATACGCCCGTAACTCCTCCATATCTTGTGCCTCTGCCCTCTTTGCCGTCACCTGCTCCGGGAACGTTACATCTTTACAGTCCGAGCGCAAAAACATTTTTCCCCCATGCATTCCTGTGCATGGGAAAAATCCGACAATCTTCTCTTGCTCTGTTTCCAGACCAAGGACAACGATCACTCCGCCAGCCTGATATTCTCCGAGAAAACTTCCCGCTGTACCTCCGATAACCATAACCGGAACTTTCTCCTTGTATGCCTTCATATGAATGCCGGCACGATATCCGGCATTGTTCTTTACAAAAATCCTGCCGCCCCGCATTGCATATCCTGCCGCGTCACCGATATTTCCATGTATGACTATTTTCCCTTCATTCATAGTATCTCCGACTGCATCCTGGGCATTTCCGTAAACAGTGATCTCTCCGCCATTTAAATACGCGCCTAAGGCATTCCCCGGAACCCCTTCAATTGTGACGGCATGTCCCGACATTGCAGATGCGATAAAACGCTGTCCACAGCAATTTTCTATCGTCACATCCTCGTCTGCAAAACGCAGCTTCTCATTCAAAGTTTTATAGTCCATTTCCTTTGCATTTATCAACATAATTGCTATCACACCTCCGTTTTCTACTCTCCTGCATGAAAAATACCGAAATCTCTAAGCTCTTTTTCTGTCATACCAATGCCACGCAGCATCAGACGGTTGCCGCGAAGGACTTCAATAGAATTAATGCCCATGCCTCCCATCAACTCCTTAATCTCATGATTCCAAGCATGCATCAAGTTGACAAGACGGGCGCTTCCTTCATTTGGATTGAGGCGCTTCACCAGCTCTGGACGCTGTGTCGCAATTCCCCAATTACATTTCCCAGTCTGGCAAGTACGGCAAAGATGACACCCCATCGCAAGCAGTGCCGCCGTGGCAACATAACAGGCATCTGCACCTAAGGCGACTGCCTTGACAACATCCGATGCACTTCGTATTGAGCCGCCAACTACAAGGGATACGTTATTTCGAATCCCCTCGTCTCGAAGTCTCTGATCGACAGCTGCAAGTGCAAGCTCGATTGGAATTCCCACATTGTCACGGATTCTTGTCGGCGCTGCGCCTGTCCCTCCACGGAATCCATCTATCACAATAATATCTGCCCCGCTCCGTGCAATTCCGCTTGCTATCGCCGCAATATTATGTACTGCTGCCACTTTGACAATAACCGGTTTTTTATATTCTGTCGCCTCTTTCACAGAAAAGACAAGCTGCCGCAGATCTTCGATAGAGTAAATATCATGGTGCGGAGCCGGCGAGATTGCGTCAGAGCCTTCTGGAATCATACGGGTTCGAGAGACGTCTCCAACAATCTTCGTCCCAGGCAAATGCCCTCCGATTCCCGGTTTTGCACCCTGTCCCATCTTAATTTCAATCGCAGCTCCGGCATTTAGATATTCCTCATGTACGCCAAAACGTCCGGAAGCTACCTGCACGATCGTGTTCTCTCCATAGCAATAAAAATCTTCGTGAAGCCCACCCTCACCGGTGTTATAAAAAATCCCCAGTTCAGAAGCCGCGCGTGCAAGTGATTCATGTGCATTGTAGCTAATCGAACCATAACTCATCGCCGAGAACATAATCGGCATAGAAAGCTCTAACTGTGGCGGAAGCTCACAACGGATTTTTCCATTATCGTCTCTTACGATTTTCTGATCCTTTTTTCCCAGAAATACTTTCGTCTCCATCGGCTCGCGTAGTGGATCGATCGGCGGATTGGTCACCTGAGATGCATTAATCAGTATCTTATCCCAATACACCGGCAGTGGATTTGGATTCCCCATAGAAGAAAGCAGCACTCCTCCGCTTTCAGCCTGTTTGAAAATTTCCTTGATGGTATCATTTTTCCAATTAGCATTTTCCCGAAATGTCGCATCACTTTTCACAATTTTCAACGCCCTGGTCGGACATAGCACAACACATCTCTGACAATTGACACATTTTGTCTCATCAGCAACCATAATTCCGTGCTCCGCATCAAAATGATGCACTTCATTTGCACACTGCTTTTCGCACAGACGACAATTTATACAGCGATTATCATTCCGGATTACTTCAAATTCCGGATATACGAATTTATAACTCATTTACATGCACCGTCCTTTACTCGAATGATCACAGGTTCTCCGCCTGCAGGAGCCCAGATATTTTCCGCATGCGGCTCCATCGTCCGTATCGCCGCTTCCTCGCTGGCGATAAACACCTTGTCTTCTTTTTCACCTACCACCATAGACCGGAGTTTCAGTCGGTCATTCAATGCCATAAGACCTCCTTCAAACCCAAGAACAATAGAAAATGGTCCTGTGATCAAAAGACTGGAAAACAAGGTGCGCAGATAAATATGTTTCTCCTTGTCCTCCAAATCTGTCTTCCTTTCAATCGTGCTCCAAAACGGAGCTGCCACAACGCTCGCTGCCTCCTCAAGCGTCAATCCCTGCACACGCACCAGATAATCCATAATATATGTGATAACCTCTGTATCCGTTTGCAGCGTACATTTATAACCAAACATCTCTATAAACCGACGATTCGCATCATAGGAAGAAATCTCTCCGTTATGAACAATGGACCAGTCAAGCAAAGTGAACGGATGTGCACCGCCCCACCAGCCCGGTGTATTGGTTGGATACCTGCCGTGCGCGCTCCATGAATAGCCTTCGTACTTTTCCAATTTGTAAAATTTTCCCACGTCCTCCGGGTATCCGACCGCCTTGAACGTCCCCATATTCTTTCCACTTGAAAAGACATAGGCGCCTTTGAGCTCTGTGTTGATCTTCATAACTATCCGTGCCACAAATTCTTTTTCATCAAGCTGCATAGATGCCAGCACAGATTTGAGCGGTGCGACAAAATATCTCCAAATAATCGGTTCATCCGTAATCTCCGGAATCTTGCGTGTCGGAATAATCTCTGATTGTACGATTTCAAAATACTCTTTCAAAAATACTTCACAATCTTTTCTTGTTGTACGGCTGTCAAAAAACATATGCAGTGCATAAAACTCTTTGTATTCCGGATAGATTCCATAAGCGGCAAAACCTCCTCCAAGTCCATTGGAACGATCGTGCATCGGCTTCATCGCATTTGTGATCATCTCACCGGACATGCGTTTCCCTTCTTTTGAAATAACAGCTGCAATTGCACATCCGGACGGAATACGTACCTGACCTTCTAATTTCATACCATTGTTCTCCTTCCTGTGTGTAATAGTGTAAATATAAGATTTTAAGCAAACGAAAAGACGTCCATTCCGATCACTCCGGAACGAACGCCTTTGCTCATTTATCTGTGTTATACTCTTTTTCCACTTGCTTGTCAAGCTGATTTTTTTCAAAAAAAGATTGACAAATGCTTTTTTCAGGTGTATAGTGCAATTCGTAAAGACAAAGGCGTTTTTGAGTGAAAGAACTCAGAGACGCTTTTTTGTTTTTCAATCTTAATTAAATCCTACTTGTTTGATAAGGGCAAAGGCGTCTTAAATGTGAAAAACATTGAGGACGCCTTTCCTGTTATTTAATGTAAACTCATCAATGATTTAAGAGAACACAAATGGAGGACATGCTATGAAAACGGTAACAGATTATTTTGGAGATTTGGTATTTGATGACAGAGTTATGAAAGCAACCCTTTCCGCAAAAGTTTATTCTTCTCTCAGAAAGACTATAGACGAAGGATGTGAACTGGATATCAGCGTTGCCAATGCAGTCGCAACCGCTATGAAGGATTGGGCGATTTCCAAGGGAGCAACCCATTTTACGCACTGGTTCCAGCCACTGACCGGGATTACAGCAGAAAAACATGACAGCTTTATCACACCATCACCTGACGGCGGTGTCATTATGGAATTTTCCGGCAAGGAACTGATCAAAGGAGAACCAGACGCCTCCTCCTTTCCAAACGGCGGTCTTCGCGCCACCTTCGAGGCAAGAGGCTACACTGCCTGGGATCCTACTTCCTATGCGTTCATCAAAGACAACAGCCTTTGTATCCCTACAGCATTCTGTTCTTATGGCGGATACGCTCTGGATAAGAAGACGCCGCTTTTGCGTTCCATGGAAGCACTCAACAGACAGGCTATTCGTATTCTTCGCCTGTTCGGCAACGATTCCGCCAAATGTGTCCGCTCATCCGTCGGTCCGGAGCAGGAATATTTCCTGATTGACAAAGAAATGTACGACCAACGTCCGGATCTTTGTTTTACCGGTAGTACCTTATTCGGAGCGCAGCCTCCGAAAGGGCAGGAGATGGACGATCACTACTTCGGCGTGATCAAACCTCGTGTAGCCGCATATATGGAAGAACTCAACGAAGAACTTTGGAAGCTTGGAATTCTCGCAAAAACAGAACATAATGAAGTTGCACCTGCACAGCATGAGCTGGCGCCAATCTACACAACTACTAATATTGCAACCGATCATAACCAGCTCACAATGGAAATCATGCAAAAAATTGCTGCAAAGCATGGTCTTGTATGTCTTCTTCACGAAAAGCCATTTGCTGGTGTGAACGGAAGCGGAAAACACAATAACTGGTCAATTTCAACAGACAAAGGGCAAAACCTTCTTTCTCCCGGCGAGACACCTTATGAAAATGCTCAATTTCTTTTGTTCCTTTGTGCCGTTATAAAAGCAGTAGATGACTATCAGGATCTGCTTCGTATCTCCGTTGCGACTGCCGGCAATGATCATAGACTTGGCGCTAACGAAGCTCCTCCGGCTGTTGTTTCTATTTTTCTTGGAGATGAGTTAAATGCCGTATTAGAGGCAATTGAAAATGACACCCCTTATCAGGGCTCCAAAAAGACAAAAATGAAACTCGGCGTCGATGTGCTTCCGAAATTTAACCGGGATAACACCGACCGTAACCGGACTTCTCCGTTTGCTTTTACCGGCAATAAATTCGAGTTTCGTATGCTCGGTTCTTCAAACAGTATCGCATGCGCAAATATTATGCTCAACAGTGCGGTGGCAGAATCACTGAAAATCTATGCAGACAGACTGGAGCAGGCACAGGACTTTGAGACAGCGCTTCATGAAATGATCCGCAAGACCATCAAAGACCACAAACACATTATTTTCAACGGCAACGGGTATGACGACAACTGGATTAAAGAGGCTACTGAAAAGCGCGGGCTTATCAACTACCGCACAACCGCGGACTGTATGCCTCATCTGCTCGATGAAAAGAATGTCAAAATGCTGACCGGACAAGGTGTATTCTCCATCGCAGAACTTCAGTCACGCTGTGACATCATGCTTGATAACTATTGTAAATCTGTAATTATAGAAGCCAACACAATGGTCACGATGGCAAAAACGCAGATTGCTCCGGCTGTGGAAAGCTACGCCGCGCACGTTGCAGATGCGGCTGTATCCAAAAAGGCATTGGATGCAAATCTTGCTTGCAGTTATGAGACCAATCTTGTCAGAACACTTTCTACCCTGACTGACACGATTGCCGCAAAAGTAGATTTACTAAACGAGGCACTGCGCTCTCTTGAAACGGCAGAAGATATTTTTGCAGAATCTTTCCTTATCCGTGACCATGTACTTGGCTTAATGAATGAACTGAGAGCTGCCTGTGATGAGGCAGAAACACTGACTGCAAAAAGCTACTGGCCTTTCCCTACCTATGCAGATTTACTGTTCGGTGTAAAATAAATCAGACGGAGGTTACTTTATGTGTTCTATTATGGGTTATTGTGGCAGTAATGCCGATCTTGATATTTTTAAAAAAGGTTTTGACCGGACGATTACAAGAGGTCCGGACGACAGCCGTATCATAAATACCGGAAATGGTTTTCTTGGATTTCACAGACTTGCCATTATGGGGCTTTCCCCTTCCGGCATGCAGCCGTTTGAGCTGAATGGAAGCTTTGTTGTATGCAACGGAGAAATATATGGGTTTGAACAATTCAAAGAACAGCTTTCCGGAAAATATACTTTTCAAAGCGAGTCCGACTGTGAGATATTACTTCCCTTGTACCGCGAGTACAAAACAGATATGTTTGCAATGTTAGATGCCGAATTTGCCTGTATCATATACGACGGCGAAACCGGCGAATATATTGCAGCAAGAGATCCCGTCGGCATCAGACCACTTTATTATGGCTTTGATGAAACCGGGACTCTCCTGCTCGCAAGTGAACCAAAAACCCTTGTCGGACTCGCCGAAGCGATCATGCCGTTTCCACCCGGACATTATTATAAGAACGGGGAATTTATCTGCTACTGTGACATTGCCTCATCGGATACCATCTGTCACGATGATCTGGAAACCGTATACAGACAGATTCATGACAAACTCGTTGCCGGTGTTAAAAAGCGGCTTGTCGCAGATGCCAAGGTCGGATTTCTTCTTTCTGGCGGGCTCGATTCGTCACTTGTATGCGCCATCGCAGCAAGGGAAAGTGCTTCGCCAATCAGGACCTTCGCTATCGGCATGAGCGAAGATGCCATCGACTTAAAATATGCGAAACAAGTCGCCGACTATATTGGCAGTGACCACACAGAAATTTATATGACACCGGACGATGTACTTTCTTCTTTAGAGACGGTGATTCGGATACTCGGAACATTTGATATCACGACAATTCGTGCCAGCATGGGCATGTACCTCCTGTGCAAGGCAATTCACGAGCAGACCGATATCCGTGTTCTGCTCACAGGAGAAATATCAGATGAATTATTCGGATACAAATATACGGACTTTGCCCCATCAGCGGAAGCTTTTCAGGCAGAATCCCAAAAACGTATCCGTGAACTTCATATGTATGACGTACTGCGCGCCGATCGCTGCATTTCCGTAAACTCACTGGAAGCGCGAGTTCCTTTCGGAGATCTTGATTTTGTGAAATATGTCATGGCATTGGATCCATCGATCAAACAAAATGTCTATGGAAAAGGAAAATACCTGCTTCGCAAGGCATTTGAAACAGGCGACTATCTCCCAGAAGAAATTCTGTGGCGTGAAAAAGCAGCATTCTCAGATGCTGTAGGTCATTCCATGGTCGACTATCTGAAAGAGTACGCCGAACAACATTATACAGAAGAAGCATTTGAGGCCGGATGCAAAAAATATACGCACGCTCGCCCTTTCACCAAAGAATCTCTTCTCTATCGTGAGATTTTCGAAAAATACTACCCGGGTCAGGGCGAAATGATCTCCGGCTTTTGGATGCCAAACCGCGACTGGGAAGGCTGTGATGTGAATGACCCTTCTGCCAGAGTTCTTGCAAACTACGGGGACAGCGGAAAATAAGCCAAAATAATTATAAAACCTTTCAAAGACTAGTTGACAATAATCCGAAAAAAGAGTATCATATCGGCTGGAAAGGCAATGGCGTCTTTAATGTTTACACATTAAGGCATCATTGCCTTTTTTATTGCAAACAGTAATGAAAATGGAGGTACATAAGTCATGCAAAAAGCAGAACAACTTTACGAAGGAAAAGCAAAGAAAGTGTTTAAAACAGAGGAGCCAGAGGTTTTGATCGTCTCTTACAAAGATGACGCGACTGCATTTAACGGTCTCAAAAAAGGAACCATTGTCGGCAAAGGAGTTATCAACAACAAAATGAGTAACTTACTCATGCAGCGTCTCGAAAAAGCGGGAATCCCAACTCATTTCATTGAAGAAATCAACGACCGCGAAACTCTTGTCAAAAAAGTCTCTATTGTTCCCCTGGAAGTAATCATAAGAAACATTGCTGCAGGCTCATTTTCTAAACGCTATGGTGTAGAAGAAGGGCTTGTCTTCGAATCACCTACCATCGAATTTTCATATAAAAATGACGATCTCGGCGACCCACTGCTAAATACATATCACGCACTCGCAATGAAACTTGCAACCAAAGAAGAAATCGAAACAATTGAAAAATATGCTTTTGGTGTCAATGAACAGTTAAAAGCTTTCTGGAAAGAATGTGGTGTCACACTCGTCGACTTTAAGCTGGAATTCGGAAGACTTTCTGACGGTACAATTGTGCTTGCCGATGAAATCAGTCCGGATACATGTCGTCTTTGGGATTCTAAAACAGGAGAAAAACTTGATAAAGACAGATTCCGTCGCGACCTTGGCGGTGTGGAAGACGCTTATCAGGAAATTATGAAACGATTAAACGAACATATCTAAGCTATTTAACGGAGGATATTATGACGGAGGATATTATGACGAAATATATATTTGTAACAGGAGGTGTTGTGTCCGGTCTCGGAAAAGGCATCACCGCCGCATCGCTCGGTCGCCTTCTGAAGGCAAGAGGACTTAAAGTTGCGGCTCAGAAACTTGATCCCTACATCAATGTCGATCCGGGCACAATGAGCCCTTATCAGCACGGCGAAGTCTACGTTACAGAAGACGGCGCCGAGACAGATCTTGACCTTGGACATTATGAACGCTTTATCGACGAAGATCTGAATAAATATTCGAACCTTACTACCGGTAAGGTTTACTGGAATGTGCTGAATAAAGAACGCCGTGGCGAATACTTAGGCTCTACAGTACAGGTCATTCCTCATATTACAAACGAAATCAAAGAATTTGTTTACAGTGTTGGGAAGAAAACCAATGCCGATGTGGTGATTACTGAGATTGGCGGCACAATTGGCGATATTGAATCCCAGCCTTTTTTGGAAGCAGTACGTCAGATTTCTTTGGAAGTTGGCAGTAAGAACAGTTTGTTCATTCATGTCACACTCGTACCTTTCCTCCGTGGCTCAGATGAACATAAGTCAAAACCAACTCAGCATTCCGTAAAAGAACTGCGGGGAATGGGAATCAATCCAAACATTGTCGTCCTACGCTGTGACGAACCTTTAGAAGAATCCATTTTCCAGAAAATATCTTTATTCTGCAACGTAAAGCCGGACTGTGTCATCGAAAACATTACACTTCCGAATCTCTACGAAGCTCCACTTATGCTGGAAAAAGCAAATTTCTCATCTGTTGTCTGCCGTGAACTTGGTATCGAGACACAAGAGCCTAATCTCAGCGAATGGACAGAAATGGTAGAACATATCAAAAATCATACCGGCAATGTCACAATCGGTCTTGTCGGAAAATATGTGGGACTGCCCGATGCCTACCTTTCTGTAGCAGAAGCGCTTCGACATGCCGGATATTTTCATAATACAGCCATAAAGATTCGCTGGATTGACTCAGAAGATCTGGCAGATTTTAATATAGAAGAAACTCTCTCTGCTCTGGACGGTATTCTCATTCCGGGGGGCTTTGGTAACCGTGGAATTGAGGGCATGATCTTGGCTGCAAAATACGCGAGAGAACACCAGATTCCATACTTTGGAATCTGCCTCGGAATGCAGATCGCCGTAATCGAATATGCAAGAAATGTTGTCGGAATCAAAGATGCAAATTCCGGTGAATTTGACGAGCAGTGTAAGCATAAAGTGATCAACTTCATGCCCGGACAAAATGACAACATCGACAAAGGCGGCACATTAAGGCTTGGCGCTTATCCATGTAACATCCAGGCAGGAACAACTATGCATCGCTGCTACGGTGTTGACACAATCAGCGAACGTCATAGACACCGCTATGAATTTAACAATGACTATCGAGAACAGATCACTCTTTCCGGTCTGACAGTCAGCGGTACTTCGCCTGATGGAAGACTTGTTGAGACCGTTGAAATTACTGACCGACCATTCCATGTCGGTGTTCAATATCACCCGGAATTCAAAAGCCGCCCGAACAGACCACATCCTCTCTTCAAAGGATTTATTCAGGCAGCTCTCTCACATCAAAGCGGAGGTAATTTATGAGTATACACGAAGAATGCGGGGTATTCGGCGTCATCTCACCAAAACCTGTAGACGTCGCTAATATTTCTTATTACGGGCTATACGCCCTGCAACACAGGGGACAAGAAAGCTGTGGAATCGTTGTGAACGATGACGGCGTATTTGTCTCCCACAAAGACCTGGGGCTGGTCGGCGATGTTTTTTCAAATGATATCCTGTCATCGCTCCCATCCGGCACCATGGCAGTCGGTCATGTCCGCTATGGCACAACCGGCGGAACAAACCGAAATAACTGTCAACCGATTGAAGTCAACCACCAGAAAGGACGGATGGCGCTTGCGCACAACGGTAATCTGTCAAATGCCGCCAAACTCAGAAATGAACTGGAATTATCCGGTGCCATTTTCCACACTACGAGCGATACGGAAACAATCGCCTACATCGTCACCCGCGAACGGCTGAATGCACCTTCCATCGAAGATGCACTCAGCCGCGCGATGAATACGTTGGACGGAGCCTACTCTCTCGTACTGATGTCACCACAAAAATTAATCTGTGCAAGAGATCCTTATGGTTTTCGACCGCTCTGCTATGGGCAGACTCCTGACGGCACATATATCGTCGCTTCTGAATCCTGCGCGATCAAAGCAGTGGGCGGAGAAGTCATTCGGGATGTGGAACCGGGTGAAATCTTAGTCTTTTCCAAACATGGTGTAGTTTCCCGCAAAGAACATTGTAATCAAAAAGAAAAACGACTCTGTATTTTTGAATACATTTATTTTGCACGCCCGGATTCGGTCATTGACGGTATTTCCGTTCATGCTTCCCGTGTACTTGCCGGAAAAATTTTGGCGCAGACACACCCAATCGACGCAGACATCGTCATTGGTGCGCCCGATTCCGGACTGGATGCCGCCCTTGGATTTAGTCAGGAATCTAAAATTCCATACGGGATCGGTCTGATCAAAAACAAATATATCGGCAGAACTTTCATCTCTCCCGGACAGGGAGCAAGGCTTGACAGTGTAAAAATCAAACTCTCTGCCGTGGAGGAAAGTATCCGCGGGAAGCGTGTCGTGCTAATTGACGATTCCATTGTCCGCGGAAACACAATCGGGCGTGTTGTCCAACTGTTGCGCAATGCAGGTGCAAAGGAAGTACACATCCGTATTTCTTCTCCGATGTTTTTACATCCTTGTTATTATGGCACAGATATTGATTCAGAAGATCATCTGATTGCCTGCAAACATACGGTTTCCGAGATTGCTGAGATTATCGGTGCAGACTCTCTTGGATATTTTCCATTAGAAAAACTTAGAGAGCTTACGTCTCACTGCAGCTTTTGCAGCGCCTGCTTTGACGGCTGTTATCCTACCGCCATCCCAGATGACACACGAAAAGACCGTTTTGAAAAACGTTTATCAGATATAAAGGAGTCCTCAAAATGATCATGAAATATAACAGAAAACTAATTTTAGAGGACGGACAGGAATATTATGGATATGCCTTTGGCGACACTGCCGACAGCGTGTGTGAAATTGTCTTCAACACCTCAATGGTCGGCTATCAGGAAATCCTGTCTGATCCGTCCTACACCGGACAGGCTGTCGTAATGACTTATCCACTGATAGGAAATTACGGAATGGCAGAAGATGATTATGAGACCATCACACCGACCATCGGTGCTCTCATTGTAAGAGAATATAACGACGTTCCCTCTAACTTTCGAAGTGAATCAACACTTGGGAAAGTTATGAGCACCTATAAGATCCCCGGTATTTACGGTATCGACACCCGCAGACTGACCCGCTCTATACGCGATCACGGCTCGCAAAAGGTTCTGTTGACAGACGTAAAAACACCTGTTGAGAAAGGGCTGAACATCTTAGCCGCTACAGCGCTTGCACATGATTCAGTCGCTCGCGTAAGCTGTCAGCAAACGCTGGTCTATCCAGCAGATACCGAAAAGTTCCATATTGTTGCAATCGACTGTGGTATCAAAATGAATATCATTCGTTCTCTCAATGCACGTGGCTGCAAAGTGACATGCGTTCCGTGGAACACGCCTGCAGAAGTGATTGAAACGCTCTCTCCTGACGGCATCTTTATCTCTAATGGACCCGGGGATCCAACCGACGTACCACAGACGATTACAGCTATAAAAAAATTAATCGGTAAATATCCGATTTTCGGAATCTGCCTCGGACATCAGATTATTTCACTTGCCTATGGTGCCAAAACTTATAAATTAAAGTTTGGACATCGCGGCGGGAATCATCCGGTAAAAAATTTAAAAACGAATAAAATTGAGATTACATCGCAGAATCACTCCTATGCGGTTGATGCAGACAGTCTCTTAGAGACACCGCTTTCTGTGACACACATCAATCTGCTCGACCAGACAGTAGAAGGTGTAGTATGCGAAAGAGATCGTGTATTCAGCGTTCAATATCATCCGGAAAGTGCTCCTGGTCCACAGGACAGCACCTATTTGTTTGATCAATTTATCACACTTATCAAGGAGGGATGCCAACATGCCGAAAAGAACAGATCTTAAAAAAATACTTGTCATTGGTTCCGGTCCGATTGTCATCGGTCAGGCGGCGGAGTTTGACTACGCAGGAACACAGGCATGCCTCGCTCTCAAAGAAGAAGGATACGAGGTTGTTCTCTGCAATTCCAATCCTGCCACAATTATGACAGATACTTCCATCGCCGATAAGGTTTACATGGAACCTCTCACACTGGAATATGTGGCAAAAATCGTTCGCTACGAACGCCCAGACGCCATCTTGCCTGGTATTGGAGGGCAGACCGGACTCAACCTTGCCATGCAGCTTGAAAAAAAGGGAATTCTGGCGGAATGTCGCACAGAACTTCTTGGAACAAAAATCAGCAGTATCGAACGTGCCGAAGACAGGGAGCTCTTCAAAGAGCTCTGTGAAGAACTCGGAGAGCCCGTACTTCCATCCGACATTGCAAGTTCTATCGAGGAGGGATTGAAGGTAGCAGAAAAAATCGGATACCCCCTTGTTCTTCGCCCTGCCTTCACACTTGGCGGTACCGGCGGCGGTTTTGCA
>OBXA01001567.1_pt1 | contig 12970 bp, 10 predicted proteins | sample 1538121 | NCBI WGS metagenome assembly OBXA01 (sample SAMEA2580133, study PRJEB22360) | human gut metagenome | biome: human gut; feature: human-associated habitat; material: faeces | place: Denmark | collected 2008/2010 | reverse complement strand
ACGACATTATGAACATACGTTACCCAATATACGAGGGAGTTTATCGAATACTTACAAAAAAAGAACCGCTTTCCCCTTATAAACAATACAACTGCCATGCAAGGCAACCGTATCTTTCCGTACCGTCATCAGGCCATACCCCATCCATAAGGCAAACCTTAAAAGACGGGGAGAATAATTACCATATAAACAGATACCTCTCCCGGTTCCACCCATCGTCCGGAGATAAAGCGACGGTTCTCCCTGCGGAGCCAGTTCCAACAAAAAGCTATCCCCACTCACACCGAAAGTACCGGTTACATCTTCATATCCGAACCCATAGGACTTTCTCTGAAAAGCCGGAAAACCCCAACCGTTTCCTTCCCAAACAGTAAAATCCGGCAACCAAGCACCCTCATATACATCTTTTGCCGAAACCAGATCCGGTTGCCAAACAAAAGGCTTGAAACCGCTGATACCATCCACCGCCTCCATCAACCTTTCGTCCGGCAGCGCGAAGCAGTGGCCACCTATTTTATAAATTCGATCCATTGTCTTTTCCATTTAATCTGATTACACGATGACAATACGCCAACGAACTTTCCCGATGGGCTATCGTAAGAACAGTCAGCCCCCTACACTCCTTCATCAGACCGAGAAGCATTTCATTGACAGCCCGTTCAGTCTCATTATCCAATGCAGAAGTAGCCTCATCCAGTAGAAGCACCTCCGCTTTCTTATACAAAGCACGGGCTATGCCTACCCGTTGTTTCTGACCTCCCGAAAGCCTTCCTCCCCCTTCACCCAAAGGAGTATCCATTCCTTGCGGCAATTCATCCACCCAAGCATCCAATCTCACCAGCCTCACTATCTCCGCTACCCGTTCCTTATCTATAGACCGGCATCCCAAAGCAATGTTTTCCGCCAAGGTCCCATCCAGCACAAACACTTCCTGTTGCACATATCCCACCCTGCGATGCCATTCCTGCCTCGGCACATCGGCAAGCGACCTGCCATCTATCCGAATAGCGCCTTTATCCGGAGTGATAAATCCCAAAAGCAGATTAAACAAGGTAGATTTACCCACGCCACTCTCACCACAGATACCTACATATTCCCCCTTACGAATAGTACAACAAAAGTCCTTTAGAACCTCTTTACTTTCAGGATAAGCATAGGTGAGGTGTTCTATCCGTATCTCTTTTTGAAAAGAAAACGCTTCCTGCCCCCATGATGGAGAAACTGCTTCCATCCCCTTATCCCCCAATCCTTCCTCTATAATCCGCAGAGAATAGACCGCATTCTGTACTTGTGTCCAACCACCTAAGATGCCGCGCAAAGCGGGTAACAGCCGGAAAGCCGCCACAGCAAAGACACCTACCAGCGCTTTGATATCCCCTGTTCCGAAAACGGTGAGCAAGGTCAGCCCCGATATGACCGCCATTTCGGAAAGGCAAAGAGGAAGATGCTGTATCGTTTCCAGTTTCAAACGGCTCTCACTGATTTTCCTCACCCTTTGGGCGAATGCCTGCTGAAGAAAAGGAAACGCCGCATTCAGTTCCAATTCGGCATACCCTTTCATCGTTTCCGTGACCAGCCGGGATTGCTCACGACGAGCCTGCTGCTCCTGCTCACCATAACGGCGCATCGGTTTCCTGATCCCCCATCCGTAAATCAGCATGAAAGGCAGAAAGGCAATATACAGCATCAGTACCGTCAACGGAGCGTAAACCAACAAAGCTGCCGTCACCCAAAAAACAAGCAGCAGTTCTCCTGTCATGCGAAGCAAGGGGGAAAGAAGGTTTAAAGAAAAAGCATAACAGATATAGTTCACCTCATATCCCAGCCGGATACTCCCCCTGCTGCGTATAAACAATAATCCCCGTTGATAGTAAGAAGTAAAGAGAGAAAAGCTGAGCCGACGGTAAAGAGACATCAGAAAATGGTTTTGAAAACGTGAAAGCCCCGCTGCCAAAGCGTTTTTCACCAAAATAAAGACTATTGCCACCAGACAAAATAACAGGGCGGCATCTTTATCCCTCCCGTCATCCAACAGAAAAAACAAGACAGGCAACAGGGCAGCGAGTCCGGCAAAGTCAAGTAATGCGCAAAGAAATACGGCACAAACCACCCTTATCCCCATTTTCCTTTCATCAGGCAACAACAAACGGCAGATTCTTTTCAACATAAACCGCTTATTTTCGTTCCGTCTGGAAGATGGTATGGGGAGAGCGCAGATGCAACAGAATAGAATTTCCAACCCATTTGCACAGTGAAATGCGCAACACGCTGTTGCACGCACGATGAGTATGCAGCATACGTTTGGTTTTATAAACCAGAATGCCCCATTTATTCTTCGCCGGAACTGACATCGTATAGGGTGGCCGGATGATTTCCCGTAAGATTTCCTCCGCCAACTCTTCTCCTCCATATACAGGAACGGAAGTTCCCAAATAATCATTACAGAGGCGGGTCATTGCCAATATCATATTTCTAAAACGAATATCCGTCACTTCCTCAGGAATATGCAGGCCGTATCTATTCAGCAGGCAAGCCCAGTCGCAAAGATGATGAAGTGCCAGGCCGCGTGCATAATGCTGGGCGGCATGAAAAGCGAGAAATACGGTATTAAAGGTGGAAGATGGGATTAAAATGGAGCATTTTCCGTCCAATTCCGCCGATACGGGTTGTAGCAGTTTTTGAAGGAGCTTATCCATCTTCACCGCTATACGGTATGTTTCCGAATTAATAAAGGTTTTATGATTCTCTATCGGAATACCTTTATAGTAAAACATACTATGCTTTTCGGAGTGTTCAAAGTCTACCTCTATTCCTTTTTCTTCCATTAACCGGTCTGCCAGCCGGTTGGCCTCGGCATCACTTTTCCGGGAATGGTCTGCCGAATAAGTGAAGATGTCTATATCTCCCCCTTCCCTGTGCGAAGGAATGGGATAATAGGTGGAGAGACCCACTCCTTTCAACTGGACCGTGGTAATGCCATGCGTTTTATAAAAAGCTGAAAGTTCGGCTATGGTATGGCAGTACCGCAGGTAGCGTTTTTCATAGTTCTCTACCGCCATCGCCCAGTTTAACTTCAAAGCCTTCGGGGGTTGCAAACAGGCCGGCAGGGTTTGTATTCCGTCCCATGCCAAGGCCATCACTCCCTGAGTGCAAGCTAGTCTGTAACACGCCTGCCAAAGGGCAGGAGATATATCGGTAAAAAGGATTTCACTAACCGGCTTTGTGCTGTTCAACGCGGATCGGAGCAAGGCAAATAGCATTTGCTCCGGTTGATCGAGTATTATATCCATTGTTATATCAATCAAGTAAGGCTGAACATTTTTTTAGTGCATCTGCCCAAATCACCACATCTCTTTCGGCCTGCTCTTGAGAAATATGATAAGATTCCACCAACACCAAGGCTGCCTCTTGTAAAGTGAAATCCTTTCCCGAAAGTCGTTTCCAAAGTAAGCAAGCGGAAAAATTAAAGGAAATAATACGGGTCAAATCAGTATCGGGAACACCTTGGTTCACAATTATTGTTTCTCCGGCTATGGAGCGGAGTTTGAAATGGGGATTAAGTTTCATAATCTTCTAATCTTAAAAAAAGAAAGCCGCCCGACCTTTCGAGACAGGACGACCTTCTTTTATTACAAATCACTTTCTGCCATGACTAATAACATGATAGCAAATAATTCTCTTATTTTTTATAACTATCCCAACCGGTTCCTGTAAAAGAAGGAGTACCTGTCACATTAATGATAGAGGAAGCATCTGTTATCGATGAATCAACAACCGAATTGCCGTTAAAAGTACCACCCTCAATATTTAATTCCATAGGTTCGGTGTTTCCGGTACTTTTTGATAATTCCACGTTACCATTAATAATACTAGTACCTTTAACAGTTACTTTAACTCCGTCAGTGTAGGTTGAAAAGCCGCAAACATCAAATGCATATGCACCAGTTCCGGCATTAATCGTAGTATTGTTAATTAAAATATTACCACAATTGTTACTCAATACATATAAGGCATTTAGCCCCCTCACTGTCATAGCATCCAACGTCAAATTACAGTAGTTCTGAATCATAATTTTATCATTATCACTTGCCAGTGTTCCGTTTTTCATAGTAACGGTAGAACCTTTCAACAATTGACAACTGTTCGTTTCTGTGCCAGCCGAGCCAACGGTCGGTTTAGCAAGTGTAAGCACATGGTTGTTCAAGTCCAATTCTACAGATTGTCCACTTTGCGTTTTAAAGCCATTACAAGTAGCGTCTCCATTCAAACGTATCTTCACGTTAGCATTACCGCTTAAGTATAAAAGTGCGGACGGATCGGAAAAAGTACCACCGGTAACAGCCAGCGATGCACCTGCACCAACCACATAGATCTTGCCATTCAGTGTTCCACCACTGATAGTCATCTGTCCCAAGTCATTGGCTGCACCATTATGGCCTTCATTATCCACCACATACTGAGCGGAACCAGTCGTATTGAATATACCTCCTTTGATTTCAGCCACATGATGATTCTGTACGGTTGCCTGAGACATATTGGTGAACGTACCGTCGTTGATGACAAGCCGGGCTCCATCATCATTTTTAATGGTATTAAGACCTCCGGCAAATGTACCACCGTTTATGATAAGTGAAGGATTCTGATGATTAGTACCGCTTACATATCCATTTCGCGGATTCGTATTGGTATAATCATAATACCCATTGGCTATCATCGAAGAATAATGCCCGTTTTGCGATATCTCCACATTTGGATTAATCGTCATCTCGCCATGATTCAGAATATTATAATAGCTGTTACCACCTGAACTTTCTGAGTCCTGACCGTTTTCCTTACTTCTAATATAGGTTCCGCCATTAAGAATTACTGTACCGTTATTATAGATACAAGCTTTCCCGTGACTTACATTATCCACTGTACCATTTCCGTTAATGGTCAGTTTACTATCCTTGTTTACGGTAAATGTATCACCAGATTTGTTGGTGATTTTATGACCGTTCAAATTGATGATAACTTCATTCGTTGCGGAAATAGTAAAATCTCCCGTCAAGTCTGTGGCAAGAGTATAAGTTCCACCATTTTTTGCGACATTTTGCAAGTCGGCTACGGCAGCATCAACTACTTCAAATGCATCATTACCGGACAGATTGGGTAATTCAGCACCCTCTTCTTTATAAATAATGACAGTTGAAGTGTTACTGCTTTCACGACTGATGGCTGTTACTTTGGCACCACTCTTCACTCTTACATTACCGGCTTTTACCTTCAATGTATTAACAGTAACTCCTTTACCAAGAACCAATGTGTTTGCAGCAGTAGTTGCCGTTACTTCATCATAAGTAGCTGTTTCGCCATTGGCAGCCAAAGTTACGGTAGAAGAAGGCAGATCTATCTCAAATTTAGGCGCAGTATCTAATTGCGGTACAGATACCAACACGTTTTCAGGTGCAGCTGTACCACCAGTACCAGTGCTCTCTTCTTTAATGGCAACAGCATTTGTTGTAGAAATATTTTCAAAGGATATGCTGACATTTTCTGCCGGTGTACTTTTTTTCGGTATTGAAACTGTAGGACTGGTTTCAGTTGAAGCCACATCAGCCACAGAAACAGAATTGGTTTCTTTTAAAGCATCGGCTACCTCTGATACACTTTCAACTGTTGTCGGCACACTTCCGGATACTTCGTCCAACGTTATAGTTGTGGTATAACGTTCGTTACGTTTAGCATCTAAAGCTTTTGTCTTTAAAACCTGGCTTGTAGCGCCATTACCAATGGAAAGTTCCAAGGCAGGATACTCGGCTACAGGCAACGGGAAATAGAATGTTTTACTGGTCACGTCATTGCCAGCAGTAAAGTTTATAGTTATGGATGAGGAATTTGACGTTTCTGTGGTTGTCAATGTAGGGATACCATCAGCGAATGCTATTTGTGCATTTCCAGCAATGGCTGGAACAGTAGTTTTTTCTTGAGCGGTCATAGAAGTCAATTTCGCCCAAGTATAGTCCTTCGGGATATTATTGACAGTTATGCTCATCAGGGCACCTGCATTTTTAAAAGCCAAGACATCCTGTGCGCTCTCATTTATTTGGCAAGCCATAAGAGCACTGCTGTTTTCTCCTTCCTTATAATTATAGGTATCCTTCAACGTTAATGATATTTTACTTCCATCATAAGAAGCATCGCTGCCATAAGGATAAAAAGCAGCTTTCTTTACAGGACTCTCACCTTCCAGTACTCCTGAGAACCCTGCGTTCTTGGTCCCGGCTCCACTGGATAATGAATAGTTAATGTTAGTGTAAGTAGAAGAACTTCCATTCGTTACAAAAATGCCAATCTCGTCACCTATACTCCAAACGACAGAATTGCCATTCATAGCAGTACGCGATTCAGCATCTCCCATAGTGGCACATACTTCATCAACGCCACTTTTCGCCACGCCCAAATCTTCATTGGAACAACCGGTTATTCCTAATCCAAGAACAGCTAAAGATGTGAACAATATCTTTTTCATACGTGTATGTTTTTAAATTATTTATTTCAATTACCAAGGCTGCGGGTTATAGTCTTCTGTTCCACCACTTACTGCAAATCCTTTTTCCACTTCTACTTCGATAACCTCCACTTTAGGAGCCTCATACATTTCCATATTGTTTGTTTCCATAATTTCCGTACAATAAATTTAGATTATAATTTTTCAATGATTCTGTTCAGACATTATACGCCCCAATTATACCATAGAATATTTTTTTATGAAAGATGCTATAATTGCCGTCTGTGGGCAGAAGACTCCTGGCGGTCCGGTGACATATACTGTGTCTCCGCAACCTCGACTTGACAGATAACGGGAAATAAGGATTCGCATTCCCGCTTGCAGTGTTGTTTTCATACGTCTGTAAATGTTAGATCAGTCTATCTTGTCAAAAGACTTTGCCTAACTCCCCCTCCTCTGTTCGGCGGTTAATAAAAAAAAGCGTGAGGGCTGTATCTTGTTTATCTTATCGTCGGGCCTTCGCATTGCCTTGTACCTAGATAAACAACAGCCACCCACGCCATTAGGTATATAGATGCCACAGTAATGGCAGGTATATAACACAGACGTGAGCGTTGTTGTTATCATCTTCAGGTACAGTTCAAAGTTGCGAAGTTTGACGATAGAAGATAATTTCAATAACGCTTCTTAAAATATGTAACGTTCTACTACGCCATAGTATAATAGTCGGTACAAATATAATAATTTCTTAAATAGGAAAAACGTTTCTTAGCGATTATTTTTAATAATTGCTACCACAAGCATTAAAAACACTTCTGTATTTCACAATAAATCGACTCAACATAACGCCAATACCAATAGAAAGTTATAAGCAATTATACCCTCATGCTCTCATTATGCATATAATCCATTGATAATGAGTGTTGAATGAATGATGGCAGCATATTTCAAAAAGTATCTTTACCCTCATGCCCTCATTCTACAGAACAAATAAAAAGAGCATATCTATCTGATAACCAATAATATGAGCACATACGAAGTCTTAATTCAAAAGTTTGTCAGCCATCGCATTTTGAGCTTTTTCATCACAGTATACTCTATTTTACAAACATCCGATTACATTTTCATGCTGACAAGTTCTACTCATCGTACTTTCCTATTTGTTCTTTCTATTATTCGCAATTGCTTACTCACTAATGTGACTAACTATAATCACAAACGTGACTAAAGTTAATCACAAGTGTGATTAAGTCTAACCACTAATGTGATTAAGCAATTTCCCATAGTAAAGAACTGCAATATGAATGACCGATTATCATATAATGATTTCTATATAAACTATCAAGAACTCCCTAAAATGCAGTAGTTACCGTTGTTTCTCCTAGCAAAATATGATAAGATTCGTGTATATAAAAGGGATCTTGTAGGCATTATGCCATTTTTCTTCACCTAAAACGGCAAAATAGACTCTTTTCTCACCTGAGTGATTTTGAAACGAATTCAGCTATATCACATTGAATATAAGAATATTAGATAATAATCAGTATAATTAAACAGTGAGAGCATGAGGGCAAATTGTTTCTTCAAAAATATGCTACCATCATTCATTTAACACTCATTATCAATGGATTATATACATAATGAGAGCATGAGGGCATATTTGCTTATAACTTTCTATTGGTTATCTCCTTTCTTTATTCCTTGATATTACGGATATGACTAACAGGCACACCGCCCACAACCGTATTTGCCGGAACCTCTCTTGTCACGATCAAACCTGCTGCAATGACAGCATTGTTTCCGATGGTTATTTATCGGATAAATGAAGAATAAGTGCTTTGTTTCTTATTCTATTTATCAAATGTTACTTGTACCATTAGAATGAAGAAGGCTGATTAGTATGAATGTGAATATGCTGCATATAAATTTTCAACCAAAACAATTATGGATTGCCGATGAAAAACTTAAATGTCTAATACATGGTTTAGATTAAGGAGAGGATTTTTCCTCTCCTTTTTTCCTTCCGATACGCCCCATTATGAGAATGTGCCGTTTGAGCTGCCGAATTCGTGGGTATGGTGTAGATTGGAAGATATAGCTTATGTTGCATCTGGAAGTACACCAGATAAAACATGCTTTGTAGAGAATGGTGTTCCTTACATTAAGATGTACAATCTCAGGAATCAAAAAATAGATTTTGCCTATCATCCACAATATATTACAGAAGAAGTGCATAATGGAAAGCTCCAGCGTTCGCGCACAGAAGTAGGAGACCTTATTATGAATATTGTTGGACCACCTCTTGGTAAACTTGCAATTATTCCTACAACATTGCCACAAGCAAATTTTAATCAGGCCGCTGTACTAATACGCCCTTACAAATTTAAAGAGGTGTTGGTATCATATCTAAAAGTCTACTTAGAGGAAATGTCAGAAATAAATTCTATTGCCACACGAGGTTCTGCCGGACAGGTTAATATATCACTGACACAATCTCAAAATATGCGAATACCAATACCGCCTTTAAATGAAGTTAGAAGGATAATTGAAGAGGTGTCTAAGTATGATATTTTGATTGATTCGCTCAAACAAAATATTACTGACATTCAAAATCTTATAGCCTATACCAAATCCAAAATCCTTGATCTTGCCATTCACGGTAAACTAGTACCGCAAGATCCGAATGACGAACCAGCCATTGAACTATTGAAGCGCATAAATCCCGACTTCACACCTTGTGATAACGGGCATTATACACAGTTGCCTGAAGGATGGGCTATTTGTAAAATGAAACAGATTACAAGTATAACGAATGGGAAGTCTCAAAAAAATGTTGAAACACTTAACGGTATATATCCAATTTATGGTAGTGGCGGTGTTATAGGCAGAGCTAATCAGTATCTTTGCATCGCAGGTTCTACAATAATTGGAAGAAAAGGTACAATTAATAATCCTATATTCGTAGAGGAACATTTTTGGAACGTTGATACAGCTTTTGGCTTGAAGGCTAATGATGCTATACTTGATAAATATCTGTATTATTTCTGCTTATCATTTGATTTTAGCAAATTAGATAAAAGTACGGCTATGCCCAGTTTAACAAAAACATCTATTGGTAATGTTTTAATACCCATACCGCCATATAAAGAGCAAGAACGAATTGTGGCTAAAATAGATATGGTGCTTGATACGATGAATGAAATATTACGGGCTGTATAAACAATCCGTTTTTGTTCTGCCTTCGGTGGTATAGGTATCTCTTATTTTGAGTATTCAGAAATCCAATATCGTTTATGAGTGTAACCAGATTGATATGTGACACTCATAAACATTGCCACATAATCAATCTCAATATCACTGTGCATTTTTAGAATCTTCATTACTGATGATTTTACCTTGAAAGGAAAAACAACTAGTTTTGAATCTGTTGTAAAATCATCAAAGATTATACAAGGAAGATTTGAGCATATCCCTGTCGCTTCATTGGTATAACCAATTATAAAAGACTTACCTGCTGTTAAGACTGGTATTGAGTAGGAATCATCATAAGCCGTTGAATTTATAATATAAGCAGTAGGTTGTTCATAATCTACAACTTATTCAAGCCTGCACATAGCCCATCCTTCAGGCAACTTCTTATCATGTTCGATATATTCTCTTATATTGTTACTGTATTCATTATAAATCAATGTAGTATGGTAACAAAATTCAAAAATCATTTGGCAAAGACTAATCTCGCCAAGAACACCGTTACATCGTATGTGTGGACGGTACAGTATTTCCTCAATCATTATGGAGAAGTAAACAAGAAGAACCTCTTGGCATATAAGGGGTACTTGGTGGAGAACTTTAAGCCACAGACGGTGAACCTTCGGCTGCAAGGTATCAATAAGTATCTGGAATTTACAAAACAAGAGAAACTGAAAGTGAAGTTCGTAAAGGTACAACAGAAGAACTTTTTGGAAAATGTAATAAGCGATGCCGATTACAAATTTCTCAAAGCCCAGCTCAAAGCAGATGGTTATGATGAGTGGTATTTCATCGTATGGTTTATGGCTGCTACAGGGGCACGTGTCAGCGAACTACTCCATATCAAAGCAGAACATATACAAATCGGGCATCTTGACCTATACAGCAAGGGAGGAAAGATACGCCGTTTGTATATCCCGAAGAACTTGCGCACGGAGGCTGCGAAATGGCTCAGAGAAATAGGACTTACTTCCGGCTACATCTTTCTGAATCGGTTTGGACAGCGCATTACTACTCGTGGAATAGCTTCTCAACTCAAACATTTTGCTGAAAAATACGGGATGAACAAAGAGGTGGTTTACCCTCATTCATTCCGTCACCGTTTCGCCAAAAACTTCCTTGACCGCTTTAACGACCTTGCTTTACTTGCCGACCTCATGGGGCATGAAAGCATAGAAACCACTCGTATCTATTTACGCCGCACTGCCAGCGAACAGCAGAAGATTGTGGATAAAGTGGTGAACTGGTAAAGTTACATTAGTCCTTAGAAGCGTTCTTGTTTACGCTTCTAAGGAATTTTGAATACCGTCAAAAATGGATAATGTCTCTTCAATCTTGGCTACTATGCGCTGTTGCTCGGCAAGTGGAGGTAGGGGCAATATATATTGTTTTGCCTTTTCAATCGTAATGGTATCAACAGTTGTACCCTTTGAGTTATCATACATCTGTTTTAGCATATATTCGCTTCTCATGATGTGGTAAATATATTTCGCATTTATTTGATAGTCATTACACAAACAAAGTACACTTGCATCCTTGTAATAGAACTTATCAGACTCTTTTACAATGTAGCATTTGCCAATAGTACCAACGGCAGAAATCATAATATCTGACGCTTTGGGTACTGGAAATTTCTCCTTTAATGAGTTATAATGTTCCTCTGAAATATATAATTCATTATCTACAAGTCCATAAATAGACAGCTTGGCTATTTCACGTGCTCTATAAAATGGAACACCACTATGCTTCCAATCTGACTTCAAAATTCTTTTAGCTGATACGACATTAAATATTGACCCTAAATTTGTCGTTATCCACCCGCTCGGAACGTCAAACGTATAATGCCCGTTATCACAAGGTGTGAAGTCGGGATTTATGCGCTTCAACAGTTCAATGGCTGGCTCGTCATTCGGATCTTGCGGCACGAGTTTGCCGTGAATAGCAAGATTGAGGATTTTACTTTTTGCCTGCTTGATAGTTGTTTGTAAATCTTCCTTGCTATTCTTGATAGTATCAATTAAAGAAATCCACTTAGCCACCTCTACAACAATTCTTTCTTGTTCCTTTAAGGGTGGAATAGGTATCATTAATTGCGAAAGCTTTTGAGCATTGATATTAGATTGATTAACAGCATCCGTTTTTACATTATAGCACCAATTACGATAATAGCTGCTATTCATTACAGTATTAAGGTAGTCTGAAAAAATCAATATCGGTCTAATGCGAATAAGATAGCCAGCATATATGGCTGGTTGTTCTTTCTTATAGATTGCCGTTTTCCCTACCCATTCACTACTGTTTGTGCGATTGAACAGTAAATCGTCTTTTTCAAGTGAGTACAGCTTAATATCTTCATTATTTGACGAATACACTAAATTAGAATAATCGATTGTACCGACATTAGTAATATTCCCCATTCGCAAGACAGCTATTTTTCCCACACTTAAAGACTTCTCTGAAGTTCCGTATTTCAATTCGCACACAATATCTTCTAAATTGCACCATTCCCACCCATTTGGTAACAAATAGGGATAATGGGGCGTATCGGAAGATTTTGCAGACTTCTTACTCCGTTTAATTTTGCCTTCTTTTATCAGTCGTTCTTTTTCAGCCTTGATTCGTTCGAGCAGAACTGATGCTGGTTCATCGTTGGGATCTTGGGGTACAAGTTTTCCATGTATCGCAAGGTCGAGTATCTTTTGACGTAACGCTTTTGTATCCATCATTATATTTCTGTTTGTAATTGTGCAGTTTTGGCTGCACAATTACTATTCATGTTCTTCCAGTTTCTTTAATTCCTCATTTTCTTCAAACTCTTCAATCCATTCCTTCACCTTAGCTTGCAATAAAGCCTTGTTGGGGAGATAGAGTTGATAAGCAGAAGCATAGATGTTAGCATCCTTAGGCAAGGTAAGTTCCACTAGTGCATCGTTCTTCTCCTTACACAGTAGAATACCAATTGTCGGCTTTTCAAAGTCTTGTTTGACATAGCGGTCGTAATAGTTGACATACATCTGCATCTGCCCAAGGTCTTGGTGAGTTAGTTTGTCTATCTTCAAATCTATAAGCACATAGCATTGTAGCAAACGATTGTAAAACACCAAGTCAACAAAGAAATGCTGCTCATCAAATGTGAACCTTTTCTGCCTTGCTTCAAATAGAAATCCTTTGCCAAGTTCTTATGCCAACAAATTTATTATGCAAAGTGACTTAAACTAAATCACAGCTACA
>OBXA01001565.1_pt1 | contig 12973 bp, 14 predicted proteins | sample 1538121 | NCBI WGS metagenome assembly OBXA01 (sample SAMEA2580133, study PRJEB22360) | human gut metagenome | biome: human gut; feature: human-associated habitat; material: faeces | place: Denmark | collected 2008/2010 | reverse complement strand
GCAATGTTAGGTGGAGGACAGGCAAATGTTTAAACGTAGAAATTATACATGGAATGATGGCAAAAGTTTATCTTTGTGCGATCGTACCCTTATCATGGGTATACTCAATGGTACGCCTGACTCTTTCTCTGATGGTGGTAAATTTAACACCCCAGAAGCGGCGGCAGCACATGTAACGCAAATGATTGAAGATGGTGCTGATATCATTGATTTAGGCGTAGAATCTACGCGCCCTGGTTGCACACCATTGACAGCAGATGAAGAAATTGAACGCTTGTCCCAATTGATAGACCCTGTACTACATGCATCTACAGTACCTGTATCTATTGATACTTATCATGCTAAAACTGCGGACTATGCTTTTTCTAAAGGGGCTCATATTTTGAATGATATATGGGGCTTACACTATGATCCTGATATGGCAGCGGTAGCAGCAAAATATAAGGTGCCGGTAATCATTATGCACAATAGTAATGATACAAACTATGGTGACATCATTGAAGATATGAAGGCATACTTCTTCTTTGCTGTAGATAAAGCATTAAAGGTTGGTGTGACACCACAACAAATTTGGCTTGATCCAGGCATTGGATTTGGTAAAACAGAAGAACAAAATATTGAAGTTATGCAACGTTTAGGAGAGTTGACGGCTTATGAGTATCCTATTTTACTTGCTCCTAGCCGCAAGCGTTTCATCGGTTCTATGTTGGGTGGTTTACCACCAGAGGAGCGTGATGAAGGCACGGTAGCTGCTTGTATTACAGGCGTATTCCAAGGTGTTGATATGGTGCGTGTTCATAATGTGAAAATGCACAAACGTGCCTTGGCCGTAGCAGATGGCCTATTACGAGGTGAGTAATGGATAAAATCGTTTTAAAGAACATGGCCTTTTATGGATTTCATGGGAATTTGGCATCTGAACAGGAGCAAGGGCAACGATTTTTTGTAGATGTTGAAATTACCACAGATCTTACAAAGGCTGGGCAAAGTGATCAGTTAGATGATTCTATCAATTATGTAGAGGTATATGACATTGTAGAATCTGTTATGACTGGAGAAAAACATAATTTGTTAGAACGTTTAGGTGCACTTATTGCGGATTCTTTATATCAACATTATCAAGGAATTGTAGGTTTGTCTGTAACGGTGCGCAAACCATCTGTACCGATTGCAGGTATTCTAGATTATGTTGAGGTTGTCACCACACGAGGTCAAATTTGATGTATACCTATTACATCAGTGTGGGGTCAAATATAGGTGATAAGCAGGGGCACATTAATTTGGCCTTTCAATCATTCCAAAAACATGATGCGGTTTCAAAGGTCATTAGTTCTTCGTTAATAGAAACAGACCCTTGGGGATATACGGAACAGGATATCTTTGTTAATAGTATGTGGTTTTGTGAAAGTATCTTAGACCCGCATCAAATGTTATGTTTGTTACAGTCCTTAGAAAAGGGGGCTGGGCGTAAACGACACATTCATTGGGGACCACGCACATTGGACTTAGATATTATTTTGGCTTTTGATGAAGGTGGGACTATGATTTCTGTTTGTGATGAAAGTCTTACAATACCACATCCTTATTTTTGGGAGCGTACCTTTGTCTTAGAACCCTTACATGAGTTGTTACCAACTTTTACCTATAAGGGAGTGACCATTGACGACAGATTAGCTCAGTTAAACTTGTCGTAGAAATTCATAAATTATTAAATATAAAGGATACAGTTGTACCTATGAAAAGGGATTATATGGATAGGTGCATATTGTAAGAACAATATATTATTACGTTTTATGCTTGGGGATTCATAGGGAGTATAAATGAATATAAAACGTATTGGGTTGTGCGTACTCGCATTTGTTGTAATGGGACTGTCTTATTGGCTTGCAGTAGGCGGTAATTATGACAGCAAAACAGTACGTGTAGATCCAGAAGAGCATACATTAGTAAACTCTAGTGATGCTATTATTTCAAAACGAATATTAGCGATGAAGTCTATTGATTCACAAGTTTATTTTCTAGGTTATGAAGGCTATGGCATTTATAATTTATCTGATAATACACTTCGGTTGATGCCTATTACTTTTCGTGGGCAACATATAGAGCCACCGAAGACAGAAAATTATCAACGTGGTTTACGCGAGATTGCTACGGTAAAGACGTTTTCTGATTTTAGTAGTCAAGAACAATCCATACTTAAGGCGTTGTTAGAATCTACAGATAGAGGAGCCCATTACTATGGTGATTTTTACCATTCAGGTTATGAGTCATCTCTCATCGATATGAAGGACCAGTACTTTATAACCAATACGGTACGTGCCTTAAAACGTGTGAATCATACATTATATGTATATGATGCGTCAGGGTTTATTATTATTGATTTAGATAATCGACGCATACAAGGGTTCTTTAATAATCGTCTTGGTGGAGAAGGCCCTAAGGGGGTACCGGATAGCTTGCGCGGTCATTATGGTTTAGATTTCACGATGATATACGCATTATCCAAGTTAGATCCAAAGGATTTAGAGATTTTATGGTCAATGAGAAAGCAATATTTAGAAAAGTCACCACAAGTAATGGAGAACAAGGACTTATTCCCTCTCAATCTTGATGAGATGACTTTGTAGGAGGTATATTATGCTTTGGTCAATTATTGTAGGTGGATTTATTGGTTTTGTAGCTGGTCGTATTACTAAAAAAGCGCAAAGTATGGGTATTATTCTTCGTGTTATTGCTGGCTTGGTAGGTGCCTCTGTAGGTCAGGCTTTGCTTGGTACTTGGGGTCCAAGCCTTGCTGGCATGGCATTAATTCCATCCATCGTTGGTGCGGTTATTGTTATTGCTGTTGTAAGCTTCTTTACTGGACGAGACTAACTATATAAGATAAGGACTAGTATAGGATTTTCTATACTAGTCCTTTTTATCATTTTATATCTATTTTCCTATATACCTATGAAAAAATAGGTATATAATAGTTTATGTATTTTAGATGTAATATATATTAACATAATTCAATTGACGGCTCATATGTTGATAGGCGTTAATTTGAGTGAATTAGTATAGGAAGGTAGAAATCTTTTTATACTAATGGTAGGAGGCTCTTATGAAGTTACGTAAAGTAGGTATTATTGGCACTGGACATGTAGGTTCTCATGTAGCATTTTCTCTTGCTCTACAAGGTGAAGTAGATGAACTATATATGATGGATATTGATGAGAAAAAAGCTAAAGCACAAGCAATGGATATAAATGATGCGGTTAGTTATATTCCCCATAAAGTAACCGCTACTGCTGGTCCAATTGAATCTTGTGGAGATTGTGATGTTCTCGTATTTAGTGCGGGTCCTTTACCAAATTTATATCAAGATCGCTTAGAAAGTCTTGGTGATACAGTAGAGGTGCTAAAGGATGTCATCCCTCGAATTAAAAAGTCTGGATTTAATGGATTCATTATTTCTATCTCTAATCCAGCTGACGTTGTAGCTACTTATTTATGTAAACATTTAAATTGGAATCCAAAACGTATTATTTCTAGTGGTACGGCCTTAGATTCTGCACGGTTACAAAAGGAATTGGCTCGCATTTTCAATATTAGCAATCGTACAATTACAGCCTATTGTTTAGGTGAACATGGCGGTAGTGCGATGGTTCCGTGGTCTCATGTATATGTACAAGGAAAACCGCTTGTAGAATTGCAACAAGAATTGCCTCATAGATTCCCTACACTCGACCATACACAAGTATTAGATGATGTTAAAATTGGTGGTTACCATGTATTGGCTGGTAAAGGTTCTACTGAATTTGGTATTGCTAGTGCAACCACAGAATTAATTCGCGCTGTATTCCATGATGAAAAGAAAGTATTACCATGTTCTTGCTATCTAGATGGACAATATGGTGAAGAAGGAATCTTTGCATCCACTCCAGCAGTTATTGGCAAAGATGGTATTGAAGATGTATTTGAACTAAAGCTTACTGAAGAGGAATTAGCATTATTTAAACAGTCCTGCGCAGTTATTCGTGAATACGCTCATAAAGCAGAGACGTTGTAAGGTAATAGTATCTGTTATATAAGTTAATAGCTAATAAAAAATAAATATCTATTGAGTGCGTGCATACATAGTTTACGGAAAACTATAGATAATTTTATTTAGTCCCTTACAAGGTTCTGTGATATAATTAAAAAATGACAGTATACAGATGATGAATATTTTTGGGGGATATTATGACTCAAGACACTATGGAAGTACAACGTCCAAAAAGGCCGCGCAAACGGGTTCGCCCTAATCGCAAAGCGCAGGATCAGCGTATTATCCTCATGTGGATCAAGCGAATTGGTATAGGGATTATGGTGCTGCTATTGTTAGGGCAAGCCTATCGCTTGGTGGCTGTATATCAAGAAAAACAACATATTGAGCAACAATTGCAAGAATTAAAACAGCGAAATGAAGAACTCGAACAGGAAAAGGCAAAGTTGCAAGATCCAAAGACCATCGAGGGGGTGGCTCGAGAGGAGTTAGGCCTTGTTAAACCTGGTGAAGTACCTTATGTAAAATAGGTTGACTTTAGTGATTTAGATTCGCAATAGTTTGTAGTTTGAGGTTTCCGTATTAATTAGGAGGTTGCATGGCAATCGAAGTTGGTAACATTATTGATGGTACCGTATCTGGTATTACAAAGTTCGGCGTATTTGTTGATTTAGGAGAGAAACAAACGGGACTAGTTCATATTTCTGAAGTAGCTCATGGATATGTCGAAGACATTAATGCCGTATTAAAGGTTGAAGATCCAGTAAAGGTTAAGGTTTTATCTATTGAAGGTAATAAAATTGGCCTTTCTATTCGTCAAACACAACCTAAAGAGACAGTCAATGAAGAACGACGTCCTCGTCGTGTTCAAGCTAAACAAAGTACAGAGGCTTTTGAAGCAAAGATGAAATCATTTTTGCGCGATAGCAATGAACGATTACACGATTTAAAACGCAATACAGAAGGTAAACGCGGAGGCCGTGGCGGTCGTCGAGATTAATAGTGAGAGATGGCATTGAGCCATCTCTTTACTTATGTATAGGCTTTAACATTATAATGGTGTTAGAGGAAAACTAATTATGTAAGGAGCGATTATGAAGTTAGCTATCATCGATATTGGATCTAATTCAGTACGCTTATTATTGGCTACCTATGAAAATAATATATGGCGTTATGAGCCAAAACAGTTATGGACCACTCGATTAGGACAACGAAATGCAGATGGCACATTACGAACTGAGTCGATGGATGCATCGTACCGTGCTTTCGGAGATATAAAGAAACTAGCACACGAATATGGTGCTGACTATTGTTATGGCTTTGCTACCAGTGCGGTTCGGGAAGCTCAAAATGGGCTTGAGTTTATGGAACGCATTCATACATATTGTCCTATGGAATGGCGAGTTTTATCAGGTGATGAAGAGGCCATTTATGGATTTAATGGTGCATTGGGAGACCAGTTGAATGATGGTCGCCATTATACGACTATCGATATTGGTGGCGGTAGTACAGAACTAGCTTTGGGAAATAAAGATGGCGTATACTGGAGTCGTTCCTATCCAGTAGGGGCGGTACGTTTGCAATCTATGTCTGACGAAGGGCCTCAACGTGTATGGGAAGAAACTCGATTTCTTTGGGACCCGATGATGATTCAAGGCGAATTTGGTGAATTTATTGGTATAGGTGGGACGTTAAAGACGCTAGCGGCTATTGATTTAGGTCTTGAAAATTATGATGGTGCGAAAGTACAAGGTCATAAATTAAGTCGTGAAACAGTAGAGGGAATCATTTTAAACTTGCGTTATATGAGTCGCGACGAGCGATTACAAGTGAAAGGTTTGCCTGCAGGTCGTGCCGATATTATCGTAGCTGGTGCAGAGATTTTAACGTCCTTTATGGATGCCTATGAGGTACCTCATATATTTGTGAGTGACCAAGATGGTATGGAGGCGATGGCCCGTGAATGTGAAAGCACTCGTTCGAACCGTTAATCACACCTTAAAATCGCATAATCTATTTCCAGAAAATAGTCGCATATTAGTGGCTTGCTCCGGAGGTCCTGACTCAATGGCGCTATTGTATTTGTTGCAAGATATTGCAATGCATCGACATACAACATATGAGGTAGGTGTAGCCATAGTAGATCACTGCATTCGACCTGAAAGTAAGGATGAAGTGTTGTGGCTCCAACATCAAGTGGAAGAGTTAGGATTACCGTTTTATTCCACTACATTTGATGTGCCCCGTTTGTGCAAGGAACGAAAGCAGTCTGAAGAAACTATAGGACGACAAGTACGTTATCAATGGCTTACGGAGCTTGCACAGTCTGAAAACTATGATTATATTGCGGTGGCTCATCACAAAGATGATCAAGCAGAGACGATTTTAGCACATATCATCAGGGGTTCAGGATTAAATGGTTTGACCGGTATGTCTATAGTAAGTTCTGAATATTCCACTCCAGTAGTTAGACCGCTGTTAGATGTTACAAAAGAAACTATTTTGGCGTATTTAGAGGCGAAGTGTATTTCTTATTGTATTGATAAGACGAACGAGGATGTACGATACCAACGAAATAGAATTCGTCATTGTATTATGCCTGAATTAGAAGCTGTTAATCCAGCCGTGGTAGACGCTATAGTTAGATTGGGAAGTTCTGTGCATGAAGACTTACGAGTCATTTCTGATTTAGTGGACCAATCTTTTGATAAGCTGGTGACTATTGATATGGATGAGGTGAGGACATCTCGCTGTGCCTTGCGACAGGAGCCGTTGGCAATACAACGTCGGTTATGGCAGCGTTTAGTAAGTACAATAGACCCTAATATAACGCTGACATCAGCTCATCAAGATCAATTACTTGATATTGTTAACACAGGGGAAGAGAAAACTTTCACTATTAAAAGTATAAAAGTAACCGCTCAATGTGATACAATAAAAGTATATTGCAAACATTAATATGAATCGTGGAGGTCATATAGATGCATCAAGATGCAAAAGAGATTTTATATACAGCGGAACAATTACAAGCTCGTGTAGCAGAGTTGGGTAAAGCAATTAGTGAAGACTATAAAAATGAATCTGTAGTGCTTGTAGGAGTATTAAAGGGAGCTGTCGTTTTCTTTACAGACTTAGCACGCGCTATTGATGATAGTGTAGATGTAAGTTTTGACTTTATTTCTTGCTCTAGCTATGGCAGTGGTACAACTAGTACAGGAGTCGTACGAATTTTAAAAGATTTGGATCGCTCTGTAGAGGGTAAACATGTACTCGTTGTAGAAGATATCGTAGATACGGGTACAACATTACATTACTTATTAGAAAATTTACATGCTCGTGGTGCTAAAAGTGTGCGCCTTGCAGCGTTATTGAATAAACCAGATCGCCGTAAGATGGACGTAGAAGTTGACTATGTAGGCTTTATTATTCCTGATTATTTTGTTATCGGTTATGGTTTAGACTACGCAGAAAAATATCGTCACTTACCTTATATTGGTATTTTGAAGGAAGAAATGTATCAAAATTAAAAATATGATATAATATATGAGTGCATCTCTCAATGAGATGTACTCAATTCGTTTATACAACTAAATTATTATTGAAAGGGGTAATCTTTTGGGTCGATTTACAAAAAATATCGTCCTTTACTTACTTATCATTGCCGCTTTCGTTATCGCCATTGACGCTTTCTCTGGTCAAAGTGCGAATAAATCTGAACTAAGTTACACAGGATTTATTCAACAAGTACAACAGAAAAAGGTTGAGTCCGTAACGATTACCAATGATCATGGTATTAAAGGTAAATTAAAAAATGGAACAGAGTTCAATTCTTATGCGCCAAGTGATGAAACATTAATTAAAACATTACAAGATAATGGCGTAGAAATTACAGCAGCTCCACCTGAGCAACCAGCTTGGTGGATGAGCTTGTTAGGTTCTGCTATTCCTATCATCATCTTAGTGGTGTTGTTCTTCTTTATCATGCAACAAACTCAAGGTGGCGGTGGCCGAGTGATGAACTTTGGTAAAAGCCGTGCTAAATTGATGGGTGAAGGTAACGTAAAGGTTAGCTTTAAAGATGTAGCAGGTGCTGAAGAAGCAAAACAAGAATTAGAAGAAGTAGTAGAATTCTTGAAGGATCCAGGTAAATTTACAACAATCGGTGCTAAAATTCCGAAAGGTGTATTGCTCGCAGGACCTCCAGGTACAGGTAAAACATTGCTTGCTAAAGCCGTAGCTGGTGAAGCAGGGGTACCATTCTTCACGATTTCTGGTTCTGACTTCGTAGAAATGTTCGTAGGTGTTGGTGCTTCTCGTGTGCGTGATCTTTTCACACAAGCGAAAAAGAATGCGCCATGTATCATCTTTATCGACGAAATTGATGCAGTAGGTCGCCAACGTGGTGCTGGTCTTGGTGGTGGTCACGATGAACGTGAACAAACATTGAACCAATTGCTCGTTGAAATGGATGGTTTCGGAGCCAACGAAGGTATTATTACCATCGCCGCTACAAACCGCCCAGATATTCTTGACCCAGCGCTATTGCGCCCAGGTCGTTTTGACCGTCAAGTTATCGTAGGTCGTCCAGACTTACGCGGTCGTGAAGCTATCTTGAAAGTACATGCTCGTAACAAGCCATTAGCTGACGATGTAGACTTGAAAACAATTGCTAAGAAAACTCCAGGTTTTACTGGTGCTGACTTGAATAACTTGTTAAATGAAGCGGCTTTATTGGCTGCTCGCCTTAACAAAAAAGTTATCACTATGGCTGAAGTGGAAGAAGCAAGTGAAAAGGTTAGCATGGGTCCTGAACGCCGCAGTCATATTGTGAGCGAGAAAGACCGTAAGTTAACAGCGTACCATGAATCTGGTCATGCTATTGTGGCACATTTATTGCCTCATGCAGATCCTGTTCATAAGGTAACAATCATTCCTCGTGGCGCAGCAGGTGGTTACACTATGATGCTTCCTACAGAGGAACAAAACTACAAAACAAAATCTCAATTATTGGCAGATATTCGCGTAGCCCTTGGTGGTCGAATTGCAGAGGCTTTGATTTTAGATGAAATCAGTACAGGTGCTTCTGGTGACCTTCAAAGCGTAACGAATACAGCACGCGCCATGGTAACGCGTTGGGGCATGAGCGATGAGCTTGGTCCTATCGTATTTGGTGAACAACAAGAACAAGTATTTTTGGGGAAAAACCTCGGCCATGAACGCAACTACAGTGAGGAGATTGCTGCAAAAATCGATGCTGAAATTCATCGTATTGTAGAAGAGGCGTATAAAGACGTAACAAAACTTCTTAGCGATAACGAGAAATTCTTACATGATATGGCAAATGCTTTATTAGAGGAAGAAACAATCGATGCAAAAGCAGTAGATAATCTTTACAAATATGGTACAACAAAAGCACCAGAAACTGAGGAGCCAAAAGAAGCTCTCGAAGCGGCAGGTATTGTAGTACCAGAGGTGGTTGAAGCTAAAGAGAACACTGCTACAGTGGATGCTCCTAGTGAAACACCTTCTAATGAAATCAAATAATGAGATATCTAAATAAAAGAGCTGGCCTCGTTGAGGACCAGCTCTTTTTATATATGCTCGTTTGATTATAATTACCTATTACTAGCTATAGGTAATCAGTATGCTATCTATATTGTGAAGCTAGTAATGCAGTTGGTGCGGCATAACTATTGGCCATCGTTAATATGACGTGTTGCCAAGTGCTGTTGAATTCTACGTTCTTTTAATGCTTTCAAATATTTTTGAGCCAGTACATTTGGTATGGCTACACCAACCGCAATACCTACAATAGTAAGGACGCCTGTTACACTGTTTTGGACCATATGAAGTAAGCCAGATTCTGATAGTGCATTGATATGAAGCATATCAAAGAGGAATCTGTAATATAAAATACCAGGCATTAAGGCTATGGCAGATGGGACGATGATGATTGTGCTAGATGTTTTAAGCCACGTAGAAACTTTTACATAGATCACGCTCATTACAGCAGCGCCTACAAAGGTAGCACCTGGAATGGAAAAGCCAAATTCAACAGCTAATAAATTGCGGATAAATACGCATAATACACCGCCAATGCCAATGGATACTAGTAATCGGACAGGAGCGTTAAAGAGTACCGCAAAGGAAGCAGCAGCTGTAAAAGACCCTATAATTTGCTCAATCGATAATACATGAGGCTTAATATCTACAAAGCTAAAGGCCGGCATAGGGCTAAAGTATAGAGCCATTGCCATGCCTAAGGTCATGCTACCAACGATAAGAATCGTTCTAATAGCTCTTGTAATTCCCGATAAAATATGGTTGTTGATGGTATCGATAACGGAGTTTATAAGCGGTACACCAGGTATCATAAATAAGGTACAGCATACGAGAACGTAAACTAACGAATCTTGTTCAATATGTGAATAGAAACCATAGGCAGAAACCATGGCGGCAAAGCCGCCAATTGCAATGCCTACATATTCATTGCAACCAAAGCGTACCGATAAGGTACGACCAAAATAACCGATTAGAGAACAAATAACAGTTACAATAAAAGCTATCATATCGCCACTATACAAAAAGGCAAGGCCTGCTGATCCGAGGGCACAAGCAATACCCTTTATCCAATCAGGATATACTGGAATAGTGGAATCTAATTTTGAAATTAACTGTTCATAAGTTGTAAGTGAATAATGTCGTTCAAAGGCTCGCCATGTGAGTTTAGATACTGCATTAATCATGGCCATATTGGGTACATGGACAGGTGTTTTTCTAAATACGGTAATAGATCTTTCTTTATGCAGTAAATTGACCATAATCGTAGTATAGGAAATATGTATATTTAAATAATCATGAGGAATACCCATAAATGTGGCGGATTTAAGCATTTCTTCAATAATTCGATTTGTATCGGCACCACATTCCATGAGTAATTTACCTATATTTAATAGGACGTCGAGCTTTCTATGAATATGAATAAACGGGTTCTCAAGAACTTCATTTTTTTCTTCTAATGTAAATTGTTTCATATATCTCCCTAGATAATGATAGACCATACTATTGTTATCTTTTGCATAAGGTATAACTTAATACTACATGTATTATACCATTAATTATTTTAAATAACTCTTGCATTTTATAGGGTACACTTGTACAATCGAATTGTAAACCTAGGTTGACAAAGAAAGGGGCTCTAAACTATGCGTGATGAAGTATTAGAATTCTTGAGACAAAACCAAGGTAGTTTCGTATCGGGACAAGATATGTCGGAAGCGTGTCATGTTTCGCGTACAGCTATTTGGAAGCATATCAAGGCATTACGTCAAAAAGGCTACAAAATAGAATCTTATACCAAGAGGGGGTATCGATTATTGGAGGAACCTGATTTGTTGAGTCCATTAGCAATGAAGCAAATCTTAAAAACAGATGTATTTGGAAAGCGGTATGTCTATATGGACACTACCGAATCTACTAACCTAGAAGCTCGTCGCTTAGCTCAACAAGGTGCTGAAGAAGGTACCGTTGTCGTTACAGAAGAGCAAGCAGCTGGTCGCGGTCGTTTATCGCGTGGCTGGTATTCTCCATTTGGTAAAGGTCTATGGTTTAGTCTCATTTTGCGCCCTGACTTTGCACCTGTAGAAGCCCCGAAATGTACATTGATGGCAGCCGTAGCCTTAACAAAAGCGTTCCATAAAATGGGTCTTACCGATGCAGGTATTAAATGGCCTAATGATATTCTTGTGAATGGTCGTAAATTAGTTGGTATCTTGACTGAAATGTCTGGCTCTATGGAAGAAATTTCCTATATTGTTATGGGCATAGGTGTCAATGTAAAGACTAAACAAGAAGAGCTCCCGGAAGAATTGAAGCTGATTGCTACATCCTTAGCTATGGAAGGTATTGATGTTGAGCGGACGGAAGCTTTTAAAATTATATTAGAATCTTTAGAACATCAATATTATGAAGTTCTCGATAGCGGTTTTGAGGAAACTCTAAATGAATGGCGCCAATTATCGGTAACACTTGGTGAGGAAATTGAAGTGAGAGCACCAGGAAATACCTATGAAGGGGTAGCTACAGATATTGATGAAGACGGTAATTTGTTAGTAAGAATCCCTGATGGGACAGTTAAACGTATTGTGGCAGGGGACGTGTCAATTCGTCCGCGCAAATAGGAGGCATTCATGTTATTAGTAATTGATGTGGGGAACACCAATATTGTTCTCGGTGTATACGACAAGACAGAACTTGTGGGTCACTGGCGTATTTCCACGGATCGCGTACGGACCACCGATGAATATGGCATGTTGATGATGAACCTATTCTTCCATGATCGTAAGGTTGATGTGAAGGATATTAAAGATATCATCATTTCCTCAGTTGTGCCACCATTGATGCCTACATTAGAGCGCGTTTGTTTACGTTATTTCAATGTAAATCCTCTTATTGTTGGGCCTGGCACTAAGACCGGTATCGCTATTAAGTATGATAATCCTCGTGAAGTAGGGGCTGACCGTATTGTAAATGCTGTAGCAGCACATGAACAATATAAAGGGGATTTAATCATTATCGACTTTGGTACAGCAACTACCTATTGTGCTGTTAAAGGCAATGGCGATTATATGGGTGGTGTTATTACACCAGGTGTCACAATTTCTGCAGAGGCTCTGTTCCAACGGGCTGCTAAATTGCCACGTATTGATGTAAGAGATCCAGGGCAAGTAATTTGTCGTAACACTGTATCTTCTATGCAGTCTGGTATGTTCTATGGCTATGTAGGCCAAGTGGAAGGTCTTGTAACTCGTATGAAAGCCGAAATGGGCGATCATGTAACTGTTGTGGCTACAGGTGGTTTGGCACAACTTATCAGCAGTGCTACGGACTGTATTGATCATGTAGAACCTATGCTTACATTAGAAGGTTTACGCCTTATTTACGAAA
>OBXA01001563.1_pt1 | contig 12998 bp, 13 predicted proteins | sample 1538121 | NCBI WGS metagenome assembly OBXA01 (sample SAMEA2580133, study PRJEB22360) | human gut metagenome | biome: human gut; feature: human-associated habitat; material: faeces | place: Denmark | collected 2008/2010 | reverse complement strand
ATATCATCAGTAAGTTTGAGAAATTTCCCATCTCGATACTAACTTCGACTGCTCCATAAAGTGACATAATGATCACCATAGGAACAACCATACAGCAAGATACTGAAATAACTTTTCTTAAAACAGAGCTGTCTGGTTTTACAAGATATTTAAATGCAAATCCTTTTGCGATCTTAGATACAAAGAACCAGTCGCAGCACATTGCAAAAATATATGCGATCGGGAACCCTAACCATCCGGCTTTGATGGATTCCATTGATAATCCTCCCATATGTAATGATACGTTGTATATGCTCATCCAAAATACCATCATGAAACACATGATGAATGTATAGATAAGGCTTTCTCTTTTATTCTGTGGCATTTTCTTTTCTCCTCTTCTTGTTGTGATAAATTGTTGCTTTTCTTCAAGAAATAATGCAAAAAAATAGTGGGAATCCTCAACCAAACTCGTTGCGGATCTCCACTTTCTATTGTGTGCAATCTTCACTGCGTTCTTTCCTGCTTATTTCTTGTCAATGCATTATTATACACACTTTTTATGTCTTGTATAAGCACTTTTTTTAATTTCGTCACATTCTTTAATTTAATTATTATACATATCATATTTTTGTGCATTTTCTACAATAAAATATGTTAAAATATAATCAGAAACAATTAGCTTTCATAATTTTAAGGAGGGATTTTCTTATGAAAAGAAATGTATACAGGATTTTAGGTTGTTTTCTTTTTGCTTTTACATTATGCATTATGACACCATCATTTGTAAAAGCTTCTGTTAAAAACATACCTCAAACAAAAACTTCTGGAACTTATGCTGGTAATGTTGACATCACTGGAGACGGAAATGCTGATTCTGTAATCATCCGTACAACGCCCGATCAAGAAGGCTGGTATATCAACCGTTTTACGATCTATCTAAATGGAAAAGGAATCACAGAGATATCTCTCCGCAGTCACGACTGTTATTATCTTGCTGTAAAATATGCAAAAATGAGCAAACAACATGCATTTATCCAGATCATTGGCCGTGGTGAAAATGACTACGTTACTTATAATGAAATCTTTACTTATAACAAAAAATCCAACCAATTTCGTGTTGTAAAATCGTTACTGCCAATAAAAAAGGGATTACCGTTAAATATCGTTTACAACCTATGGAAACCGGATGGATCAATTGGACATTGCCTTATAAATACAGTAAGCAAAAATTCATTAGAACTGCATCTTCTACAAAAACTGTACGAAGCGAACTCGGACAAAACAGAAAAGATAAATATTCCAGATATTTTGCAAAAAATAAGTTTATCACTGCCAAAAAAGTAACTTTTTATAAAAAAGCTGGCAGCAAAAAAGTTGCTTTTCGTGTCCCAAAAGGTAAAGCAGTAATTTTAAAGAAATTAACTTATTCTAAGAAAAAGATTTATCTACAGTTTAAATATGGGAAGAAATATGGCTATCTTCGTGTAAATCGGGCAAATTATAACTTTGAAAAACCACTTTTTCAGAATGTTAATTCACGATTAGCTGGCTGATCATTTTCAATATCAACCAAAATTCTCTAGTCTGGAACTCATCTTCTGAAAAACTTTATGCTGTGTATCAAAATCGAATACACAGCATATTTTTCTATTTTTATAAGAATTCTCTCCCTTCTTCCACCTGTTTTAACATACTCTCCAGTAATTTCTTTGCATCTGAAACCACACCATAATCACTGTATGCAAAGATCGCAGCCCTCGGATTATTATTGACTGAAATGATACAATCTGCATCAATTCCTGTCATATGCTGAATTGCCCCGGCAATACCGAATGCAAGATAGAGTTTCGGTTTTACGGAGATTCCTGACTGTCCTACCTGCTGTGTTGGAAGCATCCATCCTGCATCTACACACGGTCTTGTACATGCAACTTCCCCTCCGATCTTCTCTGCAAGTCTCTCAAGAAGCGCAAATCCTTCTTCTCCCTTCATCCCACGGCCACCAGAAACTATGATCCTTGCTGTATCCAGATGGACTTCTTTTCCACTTTTTCCTGCTGCTCCATGATAGATCAGATTTTGTTGTTCTTCCTTCAGACATTCTGGATGCACATATAACATCTCACCTTGTTTGTCTTCCTTGTATTCTGCTTTTCCCATCACTCCTGTACGGATCGTGATCACCGATGTCAAGGATGGATCGATCAAAAAGTCTGCCATATTTTTTCCATCGAATGCCGGTCTTGTGATGATAAGTTGTTCCTGTTTCTCATCGTATGTAAGTTTCGATGCATCACAGACTAATTCTGTATCAAATGCATAAGCTGTCTTTCCTGCAAGGACTCTTCCTGATGCCGTTCCTCCGATCAGAATCACTTTCGGATCCTTTTCTTTTAAAACTTCTATGACCGCATCATGATGCAGCTGCATATGTCCTTCTATTAATCTTTCATCTTCGATACAAAGAATTTCATCAACTCCGTAATTGTAAAGCTTCTTTGCCTCTTCTTTGATCCCACATCCTGATAGAATAACTGACAATGAAAGATCTCTTTCCTTCGAAAGTTTTCCTGCTGCCCCGATCAATTCCAACGTCAGCGGCATGATCTCTCTCTTTTGAATCTCTCCAACAACAACGATTCCTTCTTTTTTCCCCCAATTCATATCCAAACACCTCCTAGATCACGCTCTTTTGCTTTAACAACTGAAGAATCTGTGCCGCCTTTTCTTCTTCATCTTTTCCACCGATCATAACAAGTTTTTGCTGTTTGCTGCTTTTGACTTCATATTTTCTAAGTTGCGTTACTTTTCTCTTGGTCACAAAAAGACTCAGGTCTTCATTCGTCAATATCTTTGTCTTATATGTTCCATCATATGTTTTCATGATATCTGGTACGGATGGAAAACGGTTCTTGTTCTTCTCTCTGATAGAAAGTATCATTGCTGGAGTTTTTGCTTCTACCTTATATGCCATTTGATCACCCATACATGTTGCGAAAACACTTCCATCTTTCATCTCTGTGATCTCGTCAGAATACGCGATCAATGGGATCTCCAACGCACAAGAGGTCATAGAAGCCATATGGGCACTGTCTCCATCAATTGCCTGCCGTCCGCATAAGACCAGATCATATGGCTCAAGCTTTTTGATCACCGCTGCGACGATCTTGGCTACCTGTGATACATCCATATCTGCGAATTGGGGATCACTGATCAGGAAGGCATCATCAATTCCATAAGTAAGCGTCTCTTTCATAACATCTTCTGCAGATAATGGTCCAAATCCGATCACGTCTACAGTTCCACCATAGCGGTCTCTTAAATCCAGTGCTTCTTTTATTACGTTCTTATCACTGTCATTTAACTGATCCACATCCTGATATTCATCTTTGATCGAATCATCTGGAATTTGTTTTAAAATCACAGCAAATCTCATTTCGTTTCTCCTCTTTTGTTTATTTTGTAAATATTTTGCACGATAATTATGTTTCAAATTGTAACATTTTAACAATCCTTCGTCAAGCATTTTTACTTTCCACAAAAGGAGAAAAAAAGAGCCAAATACTACATTCAGCTCTTCTTTCTTCTATGATATATAAGGATTTATTTCTTTAATGTCTTCATCCATTCATCCATCTCAGCTCGATCTGCCATGGCTGCTAATGCACCTTCTTTTGTTGTTGTGTTCGCTGCATAAGCATTGGCAAAATCAAGGTAGTTTCTTAATGTGTCATCACTTACTGACTCCAAATCTTCTACTTCATCATTTAACAGACAGTATAGGAATGCTCCGATAAACGAATCTCCAGCACCTGTCGTATCTCGGACATCGATCTTATATCCAGAAGCTTCTACCATTCCATTTCTTGTATACACTTCTGCTCCGTCAGCTCCTTTTGTGTAGATAACGTATTTTGCACGATCAGCAAATAAACCGTCCAGAGCATCTTTGATATCTGTATGTCCTGTGATAAATTCCAGTTCTTCGTCAGAAATCTTGATGATATCTGCGTATTTTAAGAAATCATTGACTGTCTCTTTTAATTGATCAAGATCGTCCCATAATGAAAATCTTAAGTTTGGATCAAAAGATACTTTCACATTCTGCGCGATCGCCATATCGATCAGTTTCTTGTGAGCTTCCTTCATTGGAGATTCCACAAGATCTACACTGCAAAAATGAATCATTCCACAATCGTAAGATATCTGCCGGGATATCTTCTACACTGTAGCGTAAATCTGCACTGTTTTTTCTATAAAATTTAAAATCACGATTTCCGTCAGAGGCAAGGGATACGAATGCTAAGGCTGTTTCCCCTTCTTTGTCTCTTGCGATATTCGAAGTGTCGATTCCTGCTTCATCTAATACTTCCACGATATAATCTCCAAATGGATCATCTCCAAGCTTTGTTAAAAATTTGGATGGAATACCAAGCTTCGTAACTGCCCCGACTACATTGGCAGGTGCTCCTCCTGCGACTCTTTTAAATGAAGGTACATCTTTTAGTCTCTGTCCCTTAACTTCTGGAATAAAATCGATCAGTGCTTCTCCGATCCCACATAATTTATTCTTCATGTCTTCCTCCTTCAATTTCGAATGATTTTAATGGATATACAGTCATTATACCAGAACATTCTCCATTAATCAGTAGTCTTCCATGATGATTGTAGATTCTTGTTGTAAAAACTTCTTCTCCGTGGTTTACAAAGATTTCTAAAGATGAAGTGTCCGCAAAAATCTGAAGATGCTCTAATTTTTCTAATCTGACTTTTCTTGTTGATCTTCCACTTCCATAGACCCCAAGATTTAAGGTCAGGATATTGTCTTTATAGGAAAGAGTGATCCCTTCGCGCAGTGTCATTACCATTTCTCTGCATCGTTTAAAATCTACAACAGCTTCATAGATTGCATTTTGCATGATGATCGTCTGTCCATAACAAAATGTACAAACTGCTTTGTCCTCACTTCGAAGTTGTTTTAATTCTTCGATTGGTTCCTGAATCAGTTTTCCGTCCCTTACGGATAATTCTCTTGGGATCGTCAGTGCATGCTGCCATCCTGCTTCTTCGGTTGGATTCGTATAGTCTGCGTCTGGGATTCCCATCCATCCGATCAGAATCCTTCTTCCACTTTCATCCTCAAAACTTTGTGGTGCATAGAAATCAAATCCGCGGTCAAAAAGTTTGATATCTGTGATCTCATATTTATCAGTATCAAAATCATAGTCTAATTTCATTGCTGTGACCTGATGAACATTTTCGTAATCAATGCCTTGTGTTTCTACTCCCTGTGGGCAGCAGATGATGTATAACTGTCCGTCCATCTCAAACAAATCCGGACATTCCCACATATAACCAAACTTCTGTGGAGTTGTGATACGATTCTTGTATGTCCAGTTCTTAAGATCTGTAGATTCATATAGAAGGATCATACCCACACCTTCGACATCCCTTGCTCCAAGAACCATGTAATATTTCTCATTTTTCTTAAAGATTTTTGGATCACGCACATGGTTGCTCATGTCAGCCGGATAATCGTCGGTTGTCATTAACAATTCCTTTTTGGTAAACTCATAGCCGTCTTTACTTGTAAATGTGATCGTATTACTTCCACGTCCACTGTTGATATAGTCATAATCATCTCTGTCAAAATATTTTAAATTTCCTGTGTAGAAATAGTGGATCGTATCATCTTCAATAAATGCAGAGCCGGAATAGACACCATGGGCATCAATGTCTTCATCTGGGAATACGACTGGTCCAAAATCTTCATAATGAATAAAATCTTTTGTCGTATAATGTCCCCATGTCTTTAACTCACCAGTTGGTTCAAATGGAGTGTACTGGTAGTAAATATGGTATGTCCCATTAAACTGGCATAAACCATTTGGATCATTTAACCATCCTGTCTTTGGCATTAAATGGAATTTTAATCGGTCTTGATCTGCTGCCACACGTTGTCTGTAAGCTTCATTTTCTTTATACCATTTTTCATAATCTGCCTTATAGACTTTCTTGTATTTTTCAAACATCTGCCCTGGTTTCCTTTCCTTCTTCGAATAATGATTATTTTAAATTCATGATCTTCGTATTATTATCTGCATCCGCTGCTTCAACCACTTCGACTTCTTTTCCTTTCGCATCTGCAACTAAGAACATCGTCTGTGTCTTGTATCCTTTTTCTTTCACAAGATCCATGTCAAAAGATAATAATTTATCACCTTTCTTTACTTTGGCTCCTGTTTCTACGAAAGTCTCAAAACCTTCGCCATTCATCTTAACTGTATCGATTCCTGCATGGATCAGAAGTTCTACTCCTGAGTTTAATGTGATCCCCATTGCATGTTTTGTAGGGAAGATCAGACTGATCGTTCCATCGGCTGGTGCATATACGATGCCTTCGCTTGGGTTGATCGCTACACCTTCTCCCATTGCCTTACTTGCAAATGCTGGGTCTGCGGACTTTGCTACATCTAAAACTTCACCTTTCATTGGTGCATATAATTCATTTGTTTCTTCTGTTGTATCTGCTGGTTCCTGTACTTCGATTTCTTTTACTTCTTCTTTAACCGGAGTCTCTGCTTTGTGATCTTCTCCTTCGACGTTAAACTTCTTCCAGAAGACTGCAGTTAAAACTGCGGATACTCCCATGGATAAGAGCAGTCCGATCACGAAGTTTAAGTAATCTTTTGGAAGCATGGACAGGAATCCCGGAAGTCCTGCTGCTCCTAATGCCTGTGCCAAAACTCCTGTTGCTGCACAATATGCATTACCTACGGCTGAACCGATGATGGCAGCGTAGAATGGATATTTTAATTTCAGTGTTACACCGAACATTGCTGGTTCTGTGATTCCAAGTAATGCAGAAACACCTGATGCAGAACAGATTGATTTCATCTTCTCAGCCAAGATTGACAGATGAATTTATGAATAAAACTGCTAATACGGCTGCTCCCTGTGCTACGTTGTTCATACTTGCTGTTGTGAAGATAAAACTTCCACCTGTTGTTGCTTTGGCTGCGATCAGCTGTGTCTCGATCGCGATAAAGCTGTGATGCATTCCTGTTAGACAGATCGGTGCATATGCAAGTCCGAATAATCCTCCACCGACAAATCCAAGTGTGTTATATACCCATGTGATTCCATCTGCTAATAAGTTACCTGCTTCTCTTAACACTGGTCCTACGCAGATGAATGTTAAAAATGATGTTACCATGATAGAGATCAATGGTGTTGTCAGGTTATCTAACCATGTTGGTGTTACTTTATGTAACTTTTTCTCGATCGTTGCTAAAATAAATGCAACTGCTAATACTGGAAGTACAGTTCCCTGATATCCGATCGCCTGGATCTTAAATCCAAAGATATCCCATACTGGTGCTTTGGCGATACCGATGCTGTATGCACTTAACAGATCTGGATGAACCATGATCATACCCATGGCTGCTCCAAGATATGGATTCCCGCCAAACTTCTTCGTTGCGCTAAATCCGATCAATACTGGCAAAAATGCAAATGGAGCACTTGCAAACATGTTGATCGCTGTTGCCAGACCCTTAAACTGTGGGTACAGATCAATGACGGACTTGCCACTAAACATCGCTGCTGTCAGGATATTGTTCACTCCCATTAACAGACCACCTGCTACGATGGCTGGAATGATCGGTACGAAAATATCACTTAATAACTTTACTAATCTCTGAAGAACATTTCCTTTCTTCTCTTCTTTCTCAGCATCTGCTGGTGTATCGACTGAGATTCCTAACTGCTTCTGTACTTCGTCGCACACTAAGTTTACAAGTCCTGATCCGAAAATGATCTGGAACTGTGACTGTGTTAAGAACACTCCCTTAACTCCTTCAATGTCGCTGACTGCTTCTTCATTGCGAAGATCGTTGTCTTTTAACTGTAAACGAAGTCTTGTTGCACAATGCTGAACTGACTTAATGTTTTGTTTGCCACCAACATGCTCGATGACCTGGCTGGCGATTTTTGCGTAATCCATATCTTCTCTCCTTTTTTATTGCGAAACTTATTATGGTATCGGTTCCATATCTGTATCTTATAACTTTCTCTTCTATTTGTCAATAGTATTTATGGAATCGATACCACATTTTTTATTTTATTACTTTTATTTGTGTTTTATGTGAGACGACTTAACAAAGCAACAGGTAAACGGCAAAACCCTCCGTTCCGAATAATACGGAAGGAGGGCGATATTATAAGCACATATGAAGAATTTATGATCTGACACTTCCGCCTTCAATAAATTCATATCCCACAATCTGTTTCTTGGATACTGGTTCTCCTGTGATCATCTTAAGGATCGTTTCCGCTCCAAGGTATCCCATTCCATAGGAATCAAACTTTAGCGTTGTAAGCTCTGGCGTCAGGAGGGTACTTTCATCATATCCTCCAAACGCTGCCACAGACACTTCTTCTGGAATCCTCTTCTTATGTTCGTGTAAAATCTTATATGCACCAAACGCAAGCCGATCTGTTGCACAGATGATCGCATCTAAATCTGATTCCCTCTCAAGTAATTCTCTTGTAACTGTCTGTCCACCAATAAAACTATAATCACTCTTCCCTGTCACCGGTGTGATCCCATATTCTTTCAATCCATCTAACACACCATTTCTACGCTCGATCCCAACTGCCTGGTCTGTCTCATAGACACCAATATATCCAACCTTTTGATGTCCTTTCTTCCCGATATACTCTCCGATCGTTTTCCCTGCATGATAATCATCATAAATAATGGAAATTCCATCTTCATAATCCTGTGTTAAAACAACCACTGGAATTCCCGCTTTCTTTAACAGCTCTTTGTGGTCCTTTGTGATCGCTATGGAACTGATCAAGATCCCATCCACATTTAACTGGATCAGGCGCTGGATATTCTGTAATTCCTGATCAATATCGTGGTCTGAGTTCTGAATAAGGGTTGTATACCCCTTTTCTCTTAAATACCGATCGATACTTGTGATCACACGGCTTGTGATCTTAGAATTTAATGTCGGCACAACTACACCGATCACGTTGCTTTGTTTCGCATTCAATCTTGCAAATGCATTCGGTGTATAGTTGTATTCTTCAATGACCTTCTGAATCTTCGCTCTCGTCTCATCCTTTACATATCCCCCGTTAAAATAGCGGGATACTGTGCTTTTTCCAACTCCTGATAAATTCGCGATGTCTGCCATGGTCATCTTCTTTGCCATATATTTTGATCTCCTTTGTTACTTTATCTCTCATTATCTTAGCACAGAAAAAGCTATAAAGAAATAAGATGATATAAAATTTCTTTCTCATCCAATAAACGAAGTATTTCTTTCCTGCCCGTAAATAAAAAGATCTGACGGTCTGTATGGTGACTTAAATACTGCATCGTCTGTGCCAGTCTTTCGTCATCATAATTACCGAACACATCGTCTAAAAACAACGGAAATGCATCATTTTCATATAAAAGATCGGCCGATGCAAGACGCAGCGCAAAGTATAATTGTTCTACCGTGGCATTGCTTAAATACTTCATATCGACATGATCAAATCCATCATAAACCATCATCGAAAGATTCTCATCCATGACTGCCTGCGTATATTTTCCATTCGTCATATCACAAAAAATCTCTGAGATCTTCTCATTTAGTTCCTGTCCAAAAGTCTTTTGTACCTGGCTTGCAGCTTCCTTGATCGCTTTCATTGCAAGTTCTATCTCGTGAATTTCAAGTTCTTTCTTCCTTTTCTGCCCCAGCAAAATCTCGTATTCCTGCTTTTTCTTATCTGCCTCTTCCTTTTGCTGCATAAGCTGTGCTTTCTCGATCTCTATGATCTCTAAGCGATGTCTTAGTTCTATTTTGCGAATTCGTTCTTCATCTTCCCCACCAAATAACTTTCGAAACCACAGCAAAATCTTCTGAAGCAGCGTCAACTTTCTCTTTTGTCTTAAACGTTTCCGAATCTCTCTCTCTTCCTGTTCATATTCATTCAACGTTTGTGCATCATACTGCCATGACCCCTGCTGTCTTCGCAAATTGTCAATCTGTGCAAACACAGGATCTTTTCGCATTTGTCTTCGTCTGGCTTTCAAATGATCGACCGCTTTTCGAAGGTCGATCGCGGCATCCTTGCTGCTTCGCAGATTCGCCATGGAATTTTGCAAAACTTCCTTCATCTCTCTGCCTGTACGAATCTCTGCCTGTGTCATCGAAACCGTATTCTCAAATGCCTGTTGATCGGATTCGAATAAGTATTCCTTCCCCTTAAGTTCCTCCATCGTATCCGCATCAAATATGCGATACTCTGTCTGCCCTTGTGCGAAGTTTCGCATGATCTTATATCTGATCCCGTCCTTTTCAAAGACCATGGAGCCACCGTAAATGCCGCCATTTACTGGCTGATATCTGGTGAAATCATCATATCTTGCAGCAAGTCCTCTTGATTTCTCCAGCCCAAACAGCATTGCGATCATAAACTTACGAAGTGTTGTCTTGCCAGATTCATTCTTGCCATAGAAAACTTCTAACTTCCCAGATGTCTGGCAATGATATTTATGAAATTTTCCAAATCCATCAATATTGATCTCCTCAATCTTCATCTTTTACTTCTCCCTGGCATATGTTAAAGCTTCCATCGCATAACGCAAAGCCTCTGGTTCATCTTTTAAAATATCTGCAACCTTCTGGATGATAAAATCATCTTCCTCTGATAGCTGTTCGTATTCCCATTGATTCTTCGTTTCATAAATGATATCTGTGACCATATATTGGCTCGTGATCTCATAAAAGTCCAGATGGATCTGTGGATCAATACTTCCTGTCAGTATAATTTCATATATATTCTCTCTTCCACGATATGAAAGTTCTGTTTCCACCCGATCTATGATCTCTAACGCTGACATCTCATCGGATATCATGACTTCCACTTGTGTATACATTCTCTTTGCAAAGGGAACGAAGGTTATTTGTTTCTTTTCTTCGCTAATCTCCCCTTCGATCAGCCCATGATATCCCGTCTCTGTGTGATCCAATGGTTCCAGCGATCCTGCATATGCCATCAGATCTTCGAAAATGATCTCTGGTTTATGGATATGTCCAAGAGCGATATAGTCGAATCCAGACCATTTTAACGCTTCTCTCTGAATCGGGATATGACTTTCATCCCCTCCATGTGCCAGCAGGATTGAAAAATCACTGCCTTCGCTCTCATCTGGTTTCATGTGATCATACAATGGTTTCGTGATCTGATTCTTCCAATAACTAAAGCCATAAATGGTCGTTTCAAGATCTTCAAAAGAAATATGATCTCTTTGTTTTCCATCCAGAAGATAAACTTCCGAATTCCATTTATACTGGGAAAATGCATCATGCGGTTCCAGATGATCGTGATTCCCTGCGATCAAAACCGTTCTTGTATGATTCAGTCTAGACAACAGATAATCCACTTCTCTCAGCTCCTGCTGCGTTGGCGGCTGATCAAACAGATCCCCTGCGATCAATAACAGATCTACCTGTTGCTTATTCGCATGATCAATGACTCTTTGAAATGTCTCTTTGATCTCTTGTTCTCTGATCCTTCCAAATGTCTGCTCTCTCTCTGGTCTGGCTCCCCAATGAACATCCGCAATATGAATAAATTTCAAAAAATCACCTGCTTTCTGATCATCTTCTATGATCTTATTCTGTCATCATACGATTGATATTCTTTAATAATTCTTCGATCTGTTCTCCCGTTATATGATCCATGTGCCCCCCGCCTGTGCATACCACTACTTTTCCTGTTTCCCTGCATCGATTCTCAGCCAGTCTGCGGCATAGAAATTCGTCTTTGTGACCTGTCAGGTTGATCACAGATGAAGTGACACTGATCGTTCCGTCACCACTCAACGAAGGGCGTGGAACTGCCTGAACAACACAGCCAATATGCGGTTTCTCACCACCGCTTAGAGTTAAAACAAGATCTTCTCCTATTGCTTTTTCACAAATCTCTATCGTAATTCCCGCAATTGTTTTGCTATATTTCATTTTGATCCTCCTTATTCTATTCCAAAGCGGACCTCCCCAAAACTTCCTCTGAAATAAAACAGGCAGCCAGTTCAACACTGACTGCCCCTAAATTATGCCATATATCTTAGCCCCATAAATTCGCTGGGTAGACACCTTCTTTGATCAATCCGGCAAATGCTTTCTGTACAGCTTCCTTATCTTCCTGATAAGTTACACCGAACCATCGATCCTGTGTCTCTAATACTTTGACGTTTGCACGTCCTTCTTTCAATAATTTGTCTACGATGTTTGGTAATAAATATTCTTTCTTCAGATCTCCTTCTTCTACTTCACTTAAGAAAGTCTTGAAGTCTTCTGCAAGGAACTCTAAAAATTCTGGATATGCAGCCCACATATTCATAGAAACCTTATCCTCTGGACTGATCCATTCCTGAACATCTGGAAGATCACACTTGATCTTACCATCTTCCCCCATCATAATTCCTGTTGTCTCATGAACCTGGCTTAATAATCCATTCTCATCTACAACACTAACTCCTCGTGTGACAGTTCCATTGTCACTTAATGTATTCTTCAGGATAAATCCTGCCATTCCCATTGTGAATTCTCTTCCAAGATCTTCTCCAGATACTAAGAAATCATGAAGCTTCACAAAAGCTTCCTTTCCATAGTAATCATCTGCGTTGATGATCACAAATGGTTCCTTGACGATATCCTTGCAGCAAAGAACAGCCTGTCCTGTTCCCCAAGGCTTTGTACGTCCTTCTGGTACTTCAAATCCTTCTGGAAGGTCATCTAATTCCTGAAATACATATTCTACATCAATCTGATCTTTAATTCGGCTGCCAATTATCTCTTCAAATTCTTCAAAGATGTCCTTACGGATAATAAATACAACCTTATTAAATCCAGCTTCTTTCGCATCACGAATTGAATAATCCATAATGATCTCACCATTCGGTCCCATCTTCGCAAGCTGTTTGATTCCTGCACCGTATCTTGATCCGA
>OBXA01001562.1_pt1 | contig 13008 bp, 10 predicted proteins | sample 1538121 | NCBI WGS metagenome assembly OBXA01 (sample SAMEA2580133, study PRJEB22360) | human gut metagenome | biome: human gut; feature: human-associated habitat; material: faeces | place: Denmark | collected 2008/2010 | reverse complement strand
GCAGGGCGGCTTCATTTTGCTTATAGAAGGCACCTTTCTTGGAGAGTGGCTGGGATGCATACTCCAACCAAACAGATTTATAGGTACGGCACACCTGCAGATTATGAGCCGTTGCTGCATACGTTTTGCTTTTGGAACGAAGCTCTGCAATCTCGTTACGGAGCTTCATTTCTTCGCGTCGATATGCATTTATTTGTTTATCAAAGTCAGCAGCTGAATGTAAACCATTAGCAGCCATGCTGCCCAAGAGTTTTCCAAGCTCTTGGGCGTTTGCAATTCCTGCACGGCGTTCCACATTGGCGACTCGACGGGCCAAACTGCTTTCAAAAGTGTCAACCTGCACCACACATCCTAGTGACTGCGCCAGATCAGCGCCACTGATTGACTTTCGCGTCTTCTCGCTGCCGGTTGGTACATAGCTATACTGCCAACCGGGATATAAACTGATCGTACAGCTTCCTTGCTCGACGTTTCGCTGTACATAGTGTTCCGGAATGAATAGTCGCTCAATGCCATATTGCGGCAAATGCACTGTCACTCCGCGCAGGCTCATGGCGATGATCTGATTGGCAGTCAAGCTTACGGTCAGGGGCTGCGTCAGATTCGCTTCATCAATTTGTCGAATCAAATCTGTGCCACGAATAGTGCCATGTGTGCCGTCATCGTAGGTTATATCATACGAAAAGGCGGCGCCAATATCAGCGGTCACGGCACCGTCTGAGGTGGTATGAATGTGCCGATTGTCCATCATCAGCTTTGCGGGATTACCGTTCGCATCCTGTATTTGCAGCAGGACACCACGCTTTCCGGCAGAACATATCTGTCGTGCCGTAAGTCTTATAGGCGTATCGCAGTTTTGCGGATATTCCGTAGTCAGTTCTCGGTATAAGTCTGCAATCGGTGTTCCGTGGCCTTCATCAAGGCCTTCGAATCCGCTTTTCATTGAAATCTCCAAGCCGCCGAGGGTAAATCCATCTCCTAAAGCATCCGCAGGTATCCATGTGCCATCTAAGTTGACAGCCTTATACAAAAGCTGTCTGGATTGCTTCTTTACCCGTATCTTAACCCCCTCGGATTGCAGCAGTTTTGCAAAGTCAGCAAAGGTTGAGACATTCGGAAGTATCTTAGCTATGCGCTCACGAATAAATAGCTGTTCGGCAGCGTTATCCTCTAAGCACTCCATGAGGCCGGCATATGTAAACTTGTCGGTATCGGCCAGTGATGTATCTCTGATTGCACGCCCCGCGCCTTCAAGCAAGTATGTTATGTGCTTGCCGCGCTGGCAAACAGAAATGCCCAGTTCCTGCGCCATTTGCAGGAACTGGGCATAATTGGTGGCACGCTCCAGGCAGAAGTTAAGCTTCTTACGGACTTCAGTGCGGTTACTAGTTGCACGCTTTTTCTGCACATAAGTAGGGTAGAGCTGACCCAATTTTTGAGGATCTTCGATGACGGACAGCTGTGCCTCCATGCAAAGCCGGTCAGAAATACTACGAATTTGCTGTGCGGTACGGTAGGGAACTGTACGCAGCTTTTTGTAATCGTAAAAGGAAACGGCATTGATAATGATGTGGTTATGAATGGAGTCCTTATCGATGTGGGTGGCAACAACAAATTCAAATTTTCCCTCCGTAAATTCCATCGTGAGCTTGCGACCCAAATCGTGGGCCAGCTCCGGCGTGACGGCATCATCCGGAGAGAAGGATTGAATGAGATGATAGGCGAGATTACCGGACCTCTTATTTTGAAAGCTCTTGGCCTTATGTGCCATAGCAGCAGTAATCGCAAAATCGAAAGAAGCTGTTTGCGGTTCGGTATTATAGCCGGAAATCAACGCTTGTCCAGCGGTTTTATCTGGATTCTCTATGTAGAGGATGGCTTTACTAAGCGTCGATTTGATAGCGTGAATTTTTGTGATGGCCATTTTTGTGTTACCGTTATAGTCCTAGTTGTTCGCGGCAAAATCTAAATGCTGTATATTATTGCAAGATTCTATATCAACAAATCTTCCGCAACATTTTAGTCAGCTTCTCTAAGCATAGACTTTTTAGCTCCTGATAGCTGCGCCGCAGCTGTTGCACATCGGCTTCTGTTACCGAGTGATTCTCGTTACATCTTTTTGCAACTTGATTGATGTTGACGCCTATACGTCCGATATTACTGGACAACTCCTTTAAAGCAGAAAAGTCATAATGTTTGACTTCACCGTTGAGCAACATTTCCCGGCAAAAAACAGAGTAGCTCCCGATATCGGCCTCTTGCATTTTCTTTGCAACGATTTGCCATTCTTCTTCAGAGAAAAATACTGCTTTATAAATAGGCCGTTCACGTTTGTCCATATTGTAGCCTTTCTTCTTTCAGAATCAGATGCAGTGAATCTCTTTCTAAACGGGTTTTAGGGTGTCCCTAAATCAGAATCTGTTTTACAGATGCAATGCTTGCTAACCATCGCTTACGCTCTGGTTACCCCTTCGGGCCGCCTCGGCGGTACTTCTGGCGAAACCAGAACAGCCCGGCTCCGATAAAAATGATGGGCAAAAAGTCCATCACATTCCAAAAAGCATTTGCTGGCTTTTGGCTCTGCTGGACAGGTTGAGAAGAAATCGGCTCCGGTGTCGGCGTCACAGACGGCGCAGCGGTAGCCGGTGCATTGTAGGCCTCCGCGCGCTGCACAGTGGCGTTCTCGTCACGGCTGGGCGTGCACAACTCGGCATCTGGATTTCTCATGTCCGTTACTGTCAGGTGAAAGCTCACGCCGCCATCGGTACTGAGTTCCTTCTGCTCGCACTCGAACTGGTAGCGCTCCGCTGCATCGCCCACAACGCGGGCAGACAGAAACGTATACAGCCCACTGTCAGCCTCCGTACAAACGGTGGCCAACTGGTTGGATTCGTATACATCCAGCGCGTATACTGTACCGCTGTACAGGTTCTGCAGGTAGACGATACAGTGTTGAGAAAAGCCAACTGGTGCCGTCAGGTATGCGCTGACTTGGGCCGTTGTTGGCTGATAGTCGGCGGGTGGTTGGCGCAGCGGCAGCGGCGTATAATAGCGTGTCTGCCCGGTTACTTCTGTGAACCAACTCTCACCTGCAAACTCATATTGCAGCTCGTACTGACCACCATCCTCGACCTGCAAAAAGGTGGTGCCGTCAACTTCTCGCAGCGGCCAATCGTTTAGGGCGTCGTATTGAACAGCGGCATTGCAGTAATAGGTGCCCTCCGGCAGTGTCACAGTCTGGCTATACTGGTTCAAGCCGTTCAGCACTACAAGAACAGTGTCCGTATCGTTGGGACCGTCGCCCAACGTGACCAGCACGGAACGCTCCTGCAACTCTGCGGGAACATCTACCAAGGATACTGCAACTTCACCGTTTCCCGCCGCATGGCAGGGCGGTGCCAGCGCCATGACAAACGGAACAAAAAGCAAAATCGTCAGAACTCTTTTCATGAAAAGTGCCTCCTTAAAATCCGGCATAGGTAAAGTAATGACAGCCGCGGCTCTCCATCCATGCGTTGGACATGTTTACGCAGACGCCGTAGCCATAACAGCATTCGATCCACGCACCGCCGCCAAGTGCCATCTGCACATGGCCTTGCTCACCGCCAGCGGCATAGACGACCCGCAGGTCGCCCGGCTGGACCTCGGCTGGGGAGATTGCCAGCAAGTCACCGGTGCGGCTATAGGCGGCTGTATTACCGGCTGAGAACGGCAAGCCCTGTGCCCAATAGCAGTATTGCACAAAGCTGGAGCAGTCCAAATTCATCCCGACGCTGGCATTGCCGGGGCCACCGCGCAGCGATGAGGGCTGCCCGTACACAAAATGGCCTTGGCAGCTAATGGCAAAGGCTACGACCTGCCCGCGCGCAGTGTCGGGGTCAATGTTCAGTCCGGCCAGCAATGCCTGCAGCTCGTCAGCAGTCAAAGCGGAGCCTACCGAACGGCACTTGATGCCGTCCGCAACGCCGTAAAGCGCCTCCCAGTCCATACGATACAGCAAGGACGCCCATTCCACGTTGCCATAAGCGTCCGCGCCGTTCTCGTGCCAGCCCTTGAAGCCCGCCGCGCCGGGCGGCAGCGTTACAGTTTTCGTAAAGCGGGCAGTGACCGCATTGCCCGCATACGCATTGCCATACTGGTCCTGCTTGATGACGGTGCGTGTCAGCGTACCGTCGTTGCTGCTTTCGGCCAGCGCCTCCAGGTTGCCCGTGCCGCCGTCCGCACCATTAGGGGCTTCGGTTTCCGGGTCAGCATAGCGGTCATAGCCGGTCAGGTAAATGGTGCAGTTCAGATCATAGTGGCCGTACTGGCCGTCGTGCAGCTCTCCGGGACACCAGGGGATAGCGGTTGCGTTGGCAAAGGTCACGGTATAGTCCTTCGTCATGACTTCGTCGCCGTCAGTGGTTTCGACTGTAATGGTAGCGGTGCGCTCATTCGGGGCATAGAACCAATCGTTCGGCTCGCCCTTGTAGAGATTCGCGCTTTCATCTAACACGATGCTGCCGGTGCAATTGTCTGCAGCAATTTTGCCATCGACAACTTGGGTGTAGTTATCCGGAAGGGCACACAGCTCCGACTGGGTGGCCCCATCCGGGAAAATGACAGGAAAAAAGACGGTCACATCGTGTGTGCCGTCTTCGATCCATTTAGGGTAGCTGCCACCTTCCTCGTGGTCGTCACTCCATTCCCATATTCCGTTGTGGTAGTGCCCGCATTCTTCGTTGCCTTGGGCACAAGTGTGCGTTTCGCATCGGTACTCTGTGATGGTCACAGTCTCGCCCTCGCTTCGGTAGCCATTGACGCAGCCGCCATAGCTGATGCAGGAGTAGGGCGCTGACTCCCGCGCGGTAATTTCCATGCCGTAGGCTGTCAGGGCGCGGCAATATTGGGTAAAAGGTACGTCGTCCGTAAAAGCTGCAAGCTCCTGTGAACCGGGCCAGTCCTGCTGATAGTAGACCGCGGCCATCGAGATGATCTCCGCTGTATCATTATAGATGCCGTTGGCGTAGCTCCATGTGACGCCATGCTGCATATTGTTGCTGCGCTGGCCGGTCAGTGTGTCGTAGCCGTAGGGGTTGCCGTTGGGGTCAACATCGTTGCGAAAGGCGCTGCGAAGCTCATCAGTGGCAGCTTCATTGCGGTAGGTATTGATGCTTTCGACAAGCTGCTGAATATCCTCTGGCCTGTCGGCGCACAGCACGCTGGTCGTTGTAGTACCGCTCATCTGGCCTAGCAGCCCAATAATCAGCAACAATAGAATGATTGCGCCGCAAATAAGCGCCGCCCTGCCGATAGAAGCAAGCGCTTTGACAGGATGGGCAAAGAACCGTGCCACTCTGATAACGCTATGACCGGTCTGAAAGCCTGTATTACTGATGATGCCCGGTGTGCGGTCAGCAAAATCATCCGCGCTGGTCGAGAATGACTCCGCATAATGCAAGGCCGTCCTGGCACCGGCAGAGCCGATTTGTACCGCAGAGCTTCCCAACTCCATCCGCAGCACATCGCCGCCTGTGTGCAGGACCTCCTCGGCGGTGCGCGTGCCGTCCTGCACATCCTTGATGCCCTTCACGGCGTAGCTGCCCAGTATGCCGACGTCCTCCGCAGCAGTCCCAAGAAAGGTCTCCTGCATAATCAGTTCCGCCGCCGCGCCGTGTACGCCGACATCTTGCGCTGCATCGGTGGCAAAGTCCTCTTGATAGCTGACCAGCCCGCTTGCACTCGTGATACCGCGTGCTGCGGCTGCTGTGCCGCGCATGGCAAGGGAGCGGTGGCCGTTTGTCTGCTGATTGCACAGCAGTTCGTAGTAGGCATTGCTGCGGCTGGCCCGGGGCGTGTTGGTACCGGTGATGTATTTCCTGCTACCTTCGGCGGGCGGTGATAAGCTTTCTGCTACATCATCGCTATCGTCTGAAATACGATTTTTCGTTTCACTTACAAAATCGTCATTTGATAGCAGAGATTCGGCTTGCCCTTCGGTTTCGTCCAGCAGTTCCTCACCGTTTGATGCTTCATCTACCTGATTGTGCAGGCTTTCCGATATGTCAGTATCGGTATGGAATAAAGGTTTGTCGTTATAATTTTGCGTGAATAGTTCTGACATGGCAGACTCCGTGAGGTTGTTTTTAGAGATGTGATGGTGTAAGCATAACGCATTAAGACTTTCGATTAGGAGATGTATCCATCAGCCTGAACAGCTCGGTATCCTTCGGAAAATCGTTGTTGAATGGAACTACCGTCTTAGACACGATCAGCAGTCCGCTGCCGACCTCTGCATTCTCGATGTACCGCTTTTCCTCGTTGGAAATGTGCAGCAGCCGCGCCAAATCGTTGGCATCGTCGGGAGATTGGTTCAGCAGCTTGATATATCCGCAGTCGGACAGCATGCGGCGCGCGTCCTCGTTGTCCAGAACCGAACGCACGTGCTGGGTGATGGAGGTCAGAATCGCACCCCACTTGCGGGCGCGACTGGACAGCTGAAAGTAAAAGTCCGTGCAGTCCTTGTTGCCCAGCAACTGCTGGAACTCGTCGGTAAACACCCAGGTGCGGCGGCCCAACACGCGGTTCCGAGTGATGCGGTTCCAAACCTGATCCAGCACTGTCAGCATACCGATAGACTGCATCGACTTGCCCAGCTTGACCGTATTAAAGCAGATGCAATGATTCTGCACGTTCACATTGGTCTGGTGGGCAAACAGGTCCATAGAGCCACTTACATATAGCTTCAACGCCGTAAGCAGTGGCTTGGCTTCCTCTCCCTGCAGCGCAAGATTTCTATAAAAGTCGTGCAGCGTTGGCATTTCCTCGCGCTTGGGATTTGCCATATAGCGCTGGTAGGTCAGGCCGGCAGCTACATCAATAAAGGTACGCTCCTGGGGCGACAATTCGGAGCTGTGTAGAATGAGCTGGCAAAAATTCTGTAAGAACTGGCTTTTCAGTCGGATGGGGTCCTCATCGTCGCCGTAGTCCTCGGTAATGTCCATGGGATTGATATGGGAGGGGCTGGACGCGGAAATGTCAATCACTACGCCACCCATGGCTGTAACGAGATGCGTGTACTCCTGTTCTGGGTCGATGAGAACAATATCATCATCTGGCCAGCGAAGTATGATATTGGTGACCATCTGCATTACGGAGAAAGACTTGCCGTAGCCCGTCATACCCAGTACCATACCGGCAGGGGCGGGCAGCAGCTTGCGGTTGCACAGTATCAGATTCTTACTGCGGGCGTTGATGCCCTCGTACAGTCCGCCCGGCTGGAACAGCTCCTGTGTGGTGAACGGCACATAGATGGCCGTGCTGACGGTTTCCAGTGTGCGCTCCAACCCGAGCCATTTCTTGCCAAGCGGCAGCATACTGTTCATGGCGTTGCGCTGCTCATACAAAATGCTGTCAAAGCGGCAGGTCTGCTGCTGTACGGTGCTGCAAATGCGCCGCACGCGCTCGTCCAACTGCGCATTGGAATCGCCATAGGTGTGAATGAGGATGCAGACTTTGAAGATTTTTTGGTTTTTGGTTGTAATGTCATCCATCATCTGCTCTGTGTGGTGCATTTTGGATTTCAGATCATAGCTTACAGCTATGCTGGCAGGCATATTTCGCTCGCGTGCTTTGGCAATGGCATCGTATTCTTCCTTGTGCATATAGGCAAGCTTTTTCTCAATTTCCTGGACAGCTTCTGCCTGGTCCATAGCGTCAACATGCATTGTGATGACGTGGTCAAAAGGAAGCTCCGATAGCATAGAGAACAAACCGTTCTTCATTTCCGGTGCTATGCCCCGCAGATACATTGTCTTGCCGATTTTGTCGCCAAACTGATAACGGTCACGGTAAACGGCGCGCGAGTCGTCGTGCTCCGGATGCCAGTTGTAAGAGCTGGGTGAAATAAAATCCTTCGTAGTAAGGTCATCCTCAGCCAGCAGCCAGTCATAGGAAAAGCGCATTTCCTCATTGGGCCGCATGATGCCTTGTAACAGGCTCAGGCGCTCAATGCCGGACAAGATGCGTGTACTGCTGCCCATACGTTTGAAGTGATCGGCAATATCTGCAGCACGGTTCTCCAGCTGCTCTTTCGCCTGCTGGTAATTTTCGGCGTGCAGGCTGAAGGTGATGTACTTTTCACGAATCAGGCCATTTTGACCGCGCAGTGCTTTTTCCGCCACGACTTGGTTCATCTCCTCGGCATAGCGGTCACGGTCATTCCCGCGCAGCGGCAGGAAGGTGTCGCGACGAAACTGCTCCTCGTCCATGCTGCGGGTGACAAGGTTGATTTCCAGATGCAGCGAAGGATCGAAGTAGTTCAAAAACTCGCTGTATTTCGTAAAAATGTTCTTTTGCTCCTCCAACATGGCAATCTGGAAGTTCACATCGGTGAACGCCATCGTCATCGAGAAAAGTCCCGGCTCCACCTCGCAGATGCCATCCTGCGACATACTCAGGTATTGCAGGCAGTCACTGGCTTTCTGTGGCGCTTTGCGTGCGGCAATGCGCTTTTTTGCATGCTTTTCGGCTTTCTTTAACTGCTTTGCGTGCTGCCGCCGTTCTTTGGCAGCTTTCTTTTTTTCTCGTTTTAACGATTTCTCATGTGCGCGCAAAGACTCCAACACACTCGGTTCGATGGGCAAGTCGGCGTGCTTTTTTGGTAAAAACATAATTTTTCTCCTGACGGGGGCAGACTGCGACCTCGGCGGGGCCGCAGTACCATGCCCAGTAGATTTTTACAAGCTTTTCAAACGGATACCCGTTATGGCTGATAAAGCCCAGCCCAAGAAAGGGTAAGACTTCTACCATAACAATGTAGGAAACCAGCTGAATATCCAGCTGAAGCCATTGCAGGCAAACGAAGCAGGTTGCTATGGCCAGCACGGCAGCGACACCAAAGCAGGCCAGCTGACGCAGTGAAAGCCCGAGAAAGAATTTCTCGTGATATTCCGTGATTTCGAGATTGGTTTTTGTTGAGAGCATAGGTGAACTCCTCCATTAAATGGCGCTGGTGATGGCTTTGGTGAATCGTCCGCTCATAAACACGGTCACCAGCAGAATAACGGATTTGCCCAGCATGGCCCAGGCTTGCTCGGTAATGTCACCGCCACTGCCCAAGGAAGCTGTCAGGGCAGGGTAGAAGCCAATGACAAGATAGAGAACGGCCCCTTGCAGCGCCACCGCCATGTAGTTTTTCAGAAAGTTGACAGCAATACCGTGCAGTTCCCGATAGCAGAGCGTGGCAATTGGCAGGGAAGCCAGGGCATTATAAACGTACAGTTCAATGAAGCGTGCCGCGACGATGGTATTGATCACAATGTTGACAAGACGCAGCATCCAGCTTACGACCATAAGCTCCATGGCCACAGGCATATTGCCGATGCCGCCCGGCAGTGCGCTGATTGCGTTTTCGATGTCGACCTCGGTGTTGACCTGTCCGCTGCCCACATAACCGGCTATGCCGTTTGTCACCGTGGCCGCTACCTCAAACATCGCATTTAGAATTTCAGTGGAGTGTAGAACAGCCCAGCGGCAAAGCGTGATTTTCAGCATGACCAGCGCCACCTGCTGAATCGTAAAAGCTGTGCTGCCGCCGTTCATGGCTATGGTCTGGGTGAAATTATACAGTTCCAAAACCATAAAAAGTGCCAGAACGGTAAGTGCAATCGGCATGACTACGCCGGAGCTGATAGAATCTGCATAGCCGGCCAGTGTGCTGTTCCAATCGGTCAGACTGCTCAGCAGACCGGAGTTCTGCCCCATAGCATTTACGGTGGCCGAAATACCCGCCAGTTGGCTTCGTATCGTATCCTCAAAAATAGCGCATACCTCCCATCAGCTGACCGTCAGCGTGCCAAAGTAGGTGGCAACGGCAATGATCAGCACGCCGCCAGCAATCGACCAGGCACCGCTGCTGATACCGGGACCGTTGTGATCTTTCAGGTTGGTGCCCAGCGTGACTGCGCCAAACAGCAGCAACAGGCCGCCTGCAAAATTGACGACATTTGTGATAAGAGAAGTGATTGTAGATACCATTTCCATATGAGTTTCCTTCTTTCTGTTTATGTGTCAGACTCGTCATCGTCGAGTTCGATGTTGTTGATTTCCTGCACATTTTTCATAAAGGCTGCAAAGTGATTTTCTGCGCGCCTCTCGTAGTCGAAGGGATGATGCCCCTCTTTTTCAACCAATGCGTAATTAGGGTGCTTTTTAAGATCAAACTTGTAAGAGTAAAATGGCACAACACCGGAAATCATCAATAAGCAACGATTTCGCGGCATGGTGCGTATTTCTTCCGGTGTCATCAGATCACGGCTGGCTACCTGATAGTTCTTGGAAAAGGAGCCCTGTGCGCCGAGATTCTCTGTGGTGTTCAGCACCTCGATAGTCCGTTTGCCCAGCTGTTTACCGAAGAACTCCAGTGACTCCGGGTTATTGCCGCCACCCAGTACAAGCTCTGAATCACAGTTTTCCAGAATCGTGCCCCAGTCATCACCGTACTGAGATTTCAGCTGTGCGATTGACTGGTAAATCAGGGTACATCCGATATTTCGGCTGCGGATGGTGCTGATCAGAATCTGGAAGTCCGGAATCATGCCGATGTTCGGAAACTCATCTAAGAGAAACCGCACATGGCGAGGCAGGCAGTGATCCTCACGATTGTCTGCGGTATGCACAAGAATCTGAAAGCATTGCTGGAACATGACCGCTGCCAGAAAGTTATAGGCTGTGGTGGTGTCTGGTGTGACAACGAACAGCGCCACCTTTTTGTCGCTGGCCAGCTCTTCCAGATGAATGGTATCATCTTCGCAGATCTTCATGATGGAAGGAATATTGAACGCACTCATACGCATACCGAGAGATACATCAATACTCTGTGCGGTTTTGTCCGGTGCCATGTGGTACAGTCCATATTGACGCGCTGCGAATGACGCAGGCTTTTCCATAGCCAGGTCTTCGAATATATCGTCCAGCTGGCTGCGCCCCTGTGGTCCGTAACGATGCTGCATCAGCACAAAAAGCTCCATCACGCTGTTCATATTGTGCATCTCAGGTGGCTGCTCAAAATACACATAAGCAAGCAGCGCTTCCAGCAGTGAAGTAGAGCCTTCTTCCCATATAGGGTCGGCTGTGTTTTTCTGTCGCGGGTCCTCTTTCATATTTTTGATAAGATTCTTGGCAACAACCACAATGTCATCCGTGTCATGGATATACGCAAACGGATTGTAGTGGTCGGATTTGTCACGGTCCTTCAGGTTGAACACTTTCACATCATAACCTTGCGATACTAGAACATTTCCGTAGGTGTCAAGCAGTTCGCCCTTCGGATCACTGAGTACATAATTGCTGTTAAACTGCAGCAGCTGCGGGCCGGCTATGCTGTAGCTTTTGCCGGAGCCAGACGGGCCGAACACAATGACGTTCTTGTTGCGGTTGTAGTTGTTCTCCGCTGTTACCGGCATTTTCATGGCAAGGCTCAGGGACTCTGTGGCCGTCAGGGGGATATTTTCGCTTGCCTTTTCATGGAGAAACGGCGCAATGTCTGCCGCGGTGCCCCAGCGGGCACTGCCGTACTCCTTCTGCGGCACCAGCCGATGACCGCTGTACTTTATGCAGAGGTAAGCAAGACCCACCAGCAGGACAGCCCCAACACCGCAGCCCACAGGAATCGGCGCAGGGGATAGCTGCAAGGGATGCAGTACAATTTTGCTAAGATTTACCGCGGCGGCCAGCCTTTGCGTGACCGTTCCGACAGCTGATACATAGAGAAGTCCCACCCGGTTGCCCAGCCAAAAGCAGCCCAGACTTGCAGCAAGGCGGGTAAGAATTTGCTTTGCGTGCTGTTCCTTCATAGCCGCTCACCTCGCTCCTGCTCCGGCGGCGGACGGTGCTGGTTCAGCTCCTTCGTGCGCTGCATTGCCCGTTCGGACAACTCCTGCAGCAGGCTGGTGGGCCGCTCCTTGCCGCGCGCTGCAATGCAGTTTTCAATGGCGGTCTGGATGCGGTCCACGTCCTGCCCCTTGAACCACAGGTTCAGCTGTCCGGTGTCCTTGTCCTTGGTAATGGCAAAGTCCACCGAGTATTCCCTGAGCTGCTGCCTGACATAGGGCAGCGTTTTGTCGTTCAGCTCCACCGAAGCGAGAGCCTGCGACTGTCGGTTCAGTGATTGAATTGATTGCTGCCCGTACTGCCGCGCTTGCAGCATACTGGCAACCGTCTGCAATATCCCAAAGATGCCCTGTCCGGCAAGCTTGGCTGCGTTGATTTGCACCCGGATGGCCGTTTCTTCTACCATACGGTATCACCTTCGCTTTCTCCGTAATAGAATTTCAGCCTCACCACGGCAGCGGAGCGCCGGTGCGTCGGGCGTATGCTTCGATTCTTTTTCCCAACCTGTATTGCTGCAAGCGGCCCGGCAGGCTGTATTCAAGTGTGCGGACTTTTACATGGTGCTTCATTGCGCACTTGAAAAAGGCGTACAGGTACCGCTCCTTGCCGCTGATCTGACACATACGGCTGACATACACGCAGTTGACCTTGCTGTCTCTGATACTGCGCAGCATACTCTGATACCCGTCGCGCAGCGGGCCGTGCCCTTTATAATCGATGCTGCCGCCGACTACCGTGCAGCCGTCGTCACCGGCCTGCCTGCAGCAGGCATCGTAGCTCGCGCGGGTCGCTGCGCAGTCACCGGGAATGCGCGCATACACCCATGCACGGGGCAACTTTTCTTGATTTGGCATTATCTCTCTACCTCCAGCTCTTGGTCATTAAAGCTCAATTGCTCGCCTTCTAAGCGGAACCGCAGATCCAGCTCGGCAAATGTGAAATTCCGATTGAAGCGTTCCGTCGCCTTATTCGGTGCATCCTGCAATTCCAGCATCAGCTGCCACAAGTCAGGATGCGCCCGGTACAGATGCCGCAGCTCGGTCATGGACGCATTGGGGCAGAACCAGCACCCGCCGCGGTGGCTGTACTCATATAGCGGCGAAAGCCGCCCCCCCTGCCCGCCCATGTTGCTTTTAC
>OBXA01001560.1_pt1 | contig 13011 bp, 2 predicted proteins | sample 1538121 | NCBI WGS metagenome assembly OBXA01 (sample SAMEA2580133, study PRJEB22360) | human gut metagenome | biome: human gut; feature: human-associated habitat; material: faeces | place: Denmark | collected 2008/2010 | reverse complement strand
AAACATTAAGTTTTCATTAGGACGATATGCTGCACCTAAAGCTACTGCTGTTTTTCCACGATAATGACCTACGCCACCCATAACATCAACTTTATGATCAGGGTTATAGTCAAGCGGATGTAATGCTGCTAACGCAGAGACAGATGCTCCTACTTTTGCTATTCGTGCATCAGTATACTGATTAGCTTGTTTTAAAGTGTTGCTACTAATATCAACAACTCTATCTTCTAAATTTTGAATTCGTCCTTCATGATTTTCTAACCAATCCATAGAAATTTTACCAATTACTTTATTGTTTTCTACATCTTTAGAAATATCATTAATTACTTTTTCGTTATTTTTTGCAATAGATTCTACATCTTTTAGTTGGAATACAGTGACAACATCATCTCCGACAATGCCATTGGCAACATGATGAATAATACTGTTACCAAAACTAACATAACCAATACCATCGTTTTCAGCTAAATGAGGATTATTAAAACCAATATAAATATTGTTTACATCGTTATTACGATTAATCACGATTCCACTATGATTAATTGTAGTTTTATCATAAATATTGCGACCAGGATCTAATACATGTTCTGCACGATAAACCACATCGCCATTTGGCTTATTTTCAATTACAGTATTTTCATTAGCTGCCATAGTAGTAGAACCAATAATAGATAATACTCCAACCATTAACAGTAATTTTTTATTCATTTAAGTTGTCTCCTTATTTGTTTTCTAAATAAATAATATTGCCTTTTTAAATGTATCGACAAATAAATCGACTTAAAAATATTAAAAACGGCAAAGATGTAATAAAAGAAATAGCATAGCAAGTAAACAAAGCAATATACAGAGTATTAATTACAAACGAATTTTAGCAATTTATCGTCATTATATGGGCTTTTAATTATAAAGTCAATGTGAATTTCATTTTATTTTCATTTCTATAGAATAATTAAAAATCAAAAGCTATTAGTTGATTTTATGTAGTCAACTAATAGCTTTTAATACTTTCTAAGTACAAGTCTAATTAAGATACAAATAAAAACAACGCCATCCAACCGGATGGCGTTGTTTAATAAGGATTTGTGTTCCCTAGTCGGGGGTCCAGGGTATAGGGGCCCTCATAAACTCAATATAAGGGCCATTGTGTTATTGTAGATACACGTGCAGTAAGGGATACACGTATACCATCAGTATGTATTAGAGATCAACTAAGCCTTTTAGCGAGAGAAGACAAGGCTTTAATACCTACATTGCTATAAGTATCTATTTATTGTTGAATTGCGCTACGCAAATCTACTTTGTTGTAGTCATTGCTACCCATTGGTTCATTGATAGCTTTGCGAAGGTCTACTACATGCTCATCGGCTACAGTTGGTTCTTCACTTGCTTTGTTTTTAACTGTTTGTTTAGCAGCGAACCAAATTGTTTCGTTCATGTAATGACGAAGTTCTTCGTTAGATACATGTTCTTGTTCTTGAGCAAGGACATCCAAGATAGCATCTTCTAAGTCTTGTGCTTCGTTATCATTCATTGGACCGCCAATTTGTTTTTGTTTTTGAACTACTTCGTTAACACGATCTACCATGCCACGCAATACATTATAACCATAGCTGTTTACGAAGCCATCTTTTTCATTGTATTTAGGTGTTTCAAAGTATTCGTATTCGTTTTTGTTACGGTTTTCACCGTTCCAATTTAAAGCTGTTTCAAAACCGTGTACGCGGCCTAAGGAATGCGTACGGAAGTAATCAGCATAGTTATGCTTATCTTTGGAATGTAACCAGATTTTATCTGCTTTAGTTAATTGTTCATGATTATTACGTTTTGCTTCTGCTAAGGCGATTTTTTGTTCTGCATTTTCCCATGCTTTCACATAATCATGAATAGATTGTACAACTTGTGGGCTAGCCACAGGCACCAATACAACATTGCTTAAACTAGGTGTAGATGCAGGGTTAGGTAAGATCAAGTTGTCATCATATGTTGGAGCGCTTGCTGCATGACCAGTGAAGGATGCTGCGCTCAATAAAACTGCTGCTGTGAAAGCAAGCATTGTAGATTTTTTCATATCTATTCCTCTTTCCATAGTCGAATTAATGTGCTGGTTAAGGGCTCCCGAAGGAACCCCTAGCCAGTTATATCCAATTGATAACTAGATTTTAAAGCCTAGTTTTGAAAATTACATACCCATTTTCGCCATCATTGCAGCCATTTGAGCTTTCAATACTTCTACTTCACTTTGTAGACCAGCGTTTTGAGCTTTAATTTGTTCGTTTTCATATTTCAAGTCGGATACTTCACCTTTTAATCCGGCATTTTGAGCTTTCATTGCAGCCATTTCAGTTTGAACTGCGTATGCAGAGCTGATAGGGCCTTTGCGGTAGCGATCTGCTACAGCTGCTTCAGCATCTCTGTTACCAACTTTCCAAGTTACACCAGCGTTTGCCATCATGTGGCTAGAACCGCCAGCCCAGGACAAGCCACCATGGAACATTGTGGATTCGTTTTTGTAATGAGCTACGCCCACTGCAATCGCGGAATTACCACGGTAGTTACCATAACCAGCCATGATTTGAGTTGGTTCCAATGGATCATATTGCATAGGTTTCAATGCGGACAATGCTGCACCTTGTGCACCTACACGACCGATTTCTTCGTTCAATTGATCAACGCGAGGGTCAACTGCGCCTTTTACGGAAAGGTCATAGTTTAAACCACCATCAGCAGTTTCAGTTTTCTTCAATACTACAGATTGATCATCAGATGTCAATGTAGTACGGGAGTCTTTCAATTGTTTAACGTTTACTGCATCTGTATCATTAGTGCCACGTTGAACATTAGTGATTTTGTTGCCACCCATGTTGAGGTTGCCACCAGTGATGTTTACAGTATCGCCACCGAAGGATACTTTAGGACCATTGGAGTTATTGGAAATGGAAGTGATGTTAGTGAGGTCACCTTTTACGTCGAAGGATACTTTACCGTTCGCACCAGTGTGAGCAGTAGTATTTACGCCGTTAGAGAAGTCTAAACCTTCAGATAACATTACTGTTTTAGCGTTGCCACCATTTTCTTTGTAAGTCAATGGAATTTGTTTTGCTGCTTCCTTACCATTGAAGTTAACTTGGTAGTTAGTTGTATGGTTAGTAGCATTTGGTTGAACGTCTACAGTGATCGCTTTGTTGTCACCTGTTACAGTAACTGCTTCACGAGCTGCATCTTTAACGTCGTTTTTATCTACAGATACTTCATATGTTGCACCAGCAGCACCGAATGTATCGCCAGCTTTAGGAGCTACTTTAGCAATGTTATTAGCATCAGCTTTAGCTTGTACTTTTTCAGTAGATTTTTTAGCTGCTTCTTCTTGAACAAGTTTCAATTGTTCTTCAGTTGCGGCACGACCTTTAGTTGCGAAGTCAGCAGAATCAAGTGTTTTGTTAGTTAAGCCAGTGATGTCACCAGTTTTACCATCAAGCTTGATTGTGTTGTCGCCAGCTACGTTAACTACTTGGTCACCTTTGAATTCTAATTTGCCATCGCCTTCGTTGTTAGTGATGGAAGTGATTTTGTTCAAATCGCCTTCAACATTAACTTTGTAAGGGTTAGCTTTAGAACCGTCGCCAGTCACTTTAGTGTTTTGACCGTCAACAAGGTTAGTTTTAGCTGCTTTCAATTGACGTACGTTAACCGCATCAGTATCGTTTACACCGTCTTCAACGTTAGTAATTTGTTTATTACCAGCATTGATGCCGTCTTTAGTTACGGATGGGCCATTGTTGATTACCAAGCCACCATCAGTAATCTTAGTATCGCCAACTGTTAAGGAACCTTTATTTGTAAGATCTACATTGTTGCTCAATGCATATTCTACTTTAGCGCCGTTTTCGTCGCTAGTTTGTTTTACAGTAAGGTTTTTACCGCCGGAGAATTCAACAGTTTTACCATCTGTAATGCTCTTAGCTGTTTTTTCAGAATCAGCTGTAGTATTACCAGAAGATTTAACGTTAAAGCTATTCATTGTACCAAGACCAGCACCACTAATTGTCATTTCGCCATTAGCAGATTTGGATACGGTAATACCGTCAGCACCTTTAACATTTACTTTACCGCCGTTAGCTGGAACATCTGTGCCATTAGCTTGGATTGTCCAGATATCGTCAGTGTTAGCGAATGTTTTGTCGCCGTATTTAATGCGGTCCCCATCTTTCTTAATTGTTGTGTAGTTATCAGGTGTACCTAAGTGAATTTCCTTAGTTTGGATGCTATCGATGCCTTTGATGTTTTTATTCAAGCGAATGTTCAAAGTATCGTTACCATCAGCAGTTACAGCGATGTTACCTGCCGCAGATTCAAATGTTTTTTCTTGCTCTTCAGTAACGCCTTCACCTTTAACTTTAACTGTGGAGTTAAGTTTGTTTTTGTTTACAACGCTTTCGTTGTTACCAGTGAATTTCAAGCCGTCATCAGTAGTAGCAACTTCGTGTTTGTTGTTGTTGCTATCTTCGTAAACGATACGAGTCATACCGTTAGTACCGTTTTTACCGTCTACGCCGTCTTGACCGTTAGCACCTTTGAAAGTAAGACCATCTTTACCGTCTTTACCATTCAAGCCGATAGAGCCGTCTTTACCGTTGATTACAACAGCAGAACCGTCTTTACCGTTTACACCGATCTTACCGTCAACGCCTGGTTTACCGTCTTTACCATCATTACCAACTTTGATATCGTCGGACAATGCATAGTTGTAAGTGTGGTTGCCAGTTACTTTATCAACGATTTGTTCAACAGTTAAGTTTTTACCTGCACCGAAGTTTACAGTTGTGCCAGGTTTAACAATTGTAGCTGTGTGATCGCCTACTGTGTTACCAGTAACGTCACCTTTCCAACCGGAGTTGTTGATTGTATCTACAACAGTTTTAACTGTAGCGATACCATTATCACCATCAACGCCTGGTTTACCATCAACGCCGTCTTTCACTTTACCAAGTGTTACGTCGTATTTAACAACACCATTTGCATCAACGGAAGCTTTAGTGTAGTTACCGTCAACGAAGTTCAAGCCTTCAGACAATTTAACTTTTTGTTTAGTACCGTTGTTAGCTGTGTAGTTAAGTTCAGCATCGCCAAGGTTAGTTGCTTTTGCATTTACTGTGTAAATGTTTTGACCATCAGCACCAATTGTTTTATCAACTGTTACGTTGTCACCAGCTTTAACTTCTGTCTTAGCGGATTTCAATTGTTTTACGTTAACTGCGTCAGTGTCATTTACGCCAGCTTTCACGTTAGTGATGTTCAAACCACCAGCATTGATACCACCTTTAGTGATGGAAGGACCATTGTTGATAGTCAAGCCACCATCGTTCACTACAGTGTCGCCAATTGTTAAGGAACCATTTGGAGTCAAGTTGATCTTTTGAGCCAATTGAACTTTCAATTTGCCATCTACGTTGTTCACGCCGATGTTGTTTTCAGTCAATTTAGTGCTATTCGCACCACCAGTGATATCCAATGTTTGGTTCAATTTCTTAGCGATAACTTTAGTGGAGTCAGTTTGACCATCGTCGCCAGCATATTTCATGCCGTCGTCAGTAGTTGCCACTTCGTGTTTATTGTTGTTTTTGTCTTCGTATACGATACGAGTGATACCATTAGTACCATTTTTACCGTCTACGCCGTCTTGACCATTAGCGCCTTTAATAGTAAGACCGTCTTTGCCGTCTTTACCATTGAGGCCGATGGAACCATCTTTACCGTTGATTACAACAGCAGAACCATCTTTACCATTTACACCGATAGAACCATCTTTACCTGGTTTACCATCTTTACCATCATGACCAAGTTTAATATCGTCAGTCAATGCATAAGTGTAAGTGTGGTCTTTAGTTGCTGGATCGATAGTTTGTTCAACAGTCAAGTTTTTGCCTGCAGCGTAGTTGATTGTACCGCCGTTTTCAACAGTTGTTGCAGTTGCAGTACCTTCTACTTTACCGCCGTTAGCAGTTGCATTTGCTTTGAAAGTGAAACCATCTTTAATTTGATCCGCCAAACCAGACAAGTCGATTTTCGCGATTGTACCAGCTTGGTTAGCGCCATTACCATCGTTGTATTTCAATGTAACGGATTTGTCTGCTGCATCATAGGAGTAAGATGTAGTAGTTTCACCTGCACGGTTGGATTGAGTTGGTGCAATGTGTAAATCGTTAGCTTTGGAAATACGTTTTACATCGCCGATGTTAGCAGCGTTATCGATTACATCGCCACCAGATTTAAGGTTAGTGATGTTGTTGCCACCCATGTTCACGTTGCCGCCATCGAATTTGAATTCGTTGCCGCCAATTGTCATAGTTGCAGGACCATCGTTCTTAATGGAAGTGATGTTTTTCAAATCTTTGTTCAATTGAACTTCGAGAGTATCAGTACCATCAGCTTTTACGTTGATGTTACCAGAAGCGCTCTTGAAGGATGCAGAAGTTGTTTTATCTACGCCTTCACCTTGAACTTTAACAAGACTGTTCAATTTGTTTTTGTTTACAACATCAGTGTTATTACCAGTGAATTTCAAGCCGTCATCAGTAGTAGCCACTTCGTGTTTGTTGTTGTTTTTGTCTTCGTATACGATACGAGTGATACCATTAGTACCGTTTGTACCATTTACGCCGTCTTGACCGTTAGCGCCTTTAATAGTAAGACCGTCTTTACCATCTTTACCATTCAAGCCGATAGAGCCGTCTTTACCGTTGATCACAACAGCAGAGCCGTCTTTGCCATTTACGCCGATTCTGCCGTCAACGCCGTCTTTGCCATCTTTACCGTCGTTACCAACTTTGATGTCATCGGACAATGCGTATTCAACTTTAGCGCCGTCGTTATTGCTAGTTTGTTTAACAGTCAAGTTTTTACCTGCTGCCATTTCAACTGTTTTACCGTCAGTGATAGTTTTAGCAGTTGCTTCGGAGTCAGCAGTTGTATTACCAGTGGATTTCACATTCCATACGGATTGTGCAGCACCTGGAGCTACATGCAAGTCATAAGTAACTTGGTTGCCGTTTTCAGTTTTGTTAACTGTTACGGAATTATCGTTGGAAGTTACTACTGTACGAGAATCTTTCAACTGTTTAACGTTAACCGCATCAGTATCGTTTACGCCAGCTTTCACATTAGTGATATTCAAGTTACCAGCATTAATACCAGTTTTAAGAACAGATGGGCCACCGGAAATAGTTAAGCCACCGTTATTAACAACAGTATCACCAATTGTTAAGGAACCAGATGGAGTCAAGTTTACGTTGTTGTTAAGATCGTATTTAACTACGCCATCAGCAGCTACGGAAGCTGTTGTGTTGGAACCATTAGTGAAGTTCAAACCTTTATCTAATGTAACTTTTTGGTCGTTAGAGCCATTCGCTTTGTATGTCAAAGGAATTTGTTTAGCAGCTTTATCGCCATCGAATGTTACTTGGTAAGTTGTGTTATGGTTTGTTTCATCTTGAACAGGTGTAACAGTGATTGGATTGTTAGTAGTGTTCGTAGTATTTACAGTAACCGCTTCACGAGCTGCATCTTTAACAGCATTACGGGAAACATTTACTTCGTATTTAGCATTTGCATCACCAGTTTGTTTACCGTCAGCTACAGTGATGTCAGCGATGTTAGTGTCGCCTGCTGCAGCAGATTTTTTAACTACGCTTTCAACAGCAGCTTTATCGCCTGTAGGCAAGTTGCTCAAGTCGATCTTAGCAGTTTTATTTACTGCATTATCATTGCCATCAACATATTCCAATGTAACTGTTTTATCAGCGTTCACTGTGTATGTTTTGTCTTTGATATGAATATCGTTAGCTTTGGAGATATTCTTAACGTCGCCAATGTTAGCAGCGTTAGTATTATCAGTATCATTGTTATTTACGATACCAGATTTAAGATTAGTGATATTGTTACCACCAAGACTTACATTACCACCATTGAATGCGAAGTTGTCGCCACCGATTGTGAAAGTAGCATTACCGTCATTCTTAATTGTGTTGATGTTTTTCAAGTCTTTATTCAATTGAACTTCGAGAGTATCAGTACCATCAGCTTTTACGTTGATGTTACCAGCAGCGCTCTTGAAGGATGCAGAAGTTGTTTTATCTACGCCTTCACCTTGAACTTTTACAAGGCTGTTCAATTTATGGTTGTTCACTGTATCAGTGTTGTTACCAGTGAATTTCAAACCGTCATCCAAAGTAGCAACTTCGTGTTTGTTGTTGTTTTTATCTTCGTATACGATACGAGTGATGCCATCTTTGCCGTTTACGCCAGGTTGGCCATTTTCAGCTTTCATAGTAAGACCATCTTTACCGTCTTTACCATTGAGGCCGATGGAGCCGTCTTTACCATTGATAACAACGGAGGAACCATCTTTACCGTTTACGCCGATTTTACCGTCAACGCCGTCTTTACCATCTTTGCCGTCGTTACCGATCTTGATATCGTCGGACAAAGCGTATTCAACTTTAGCGCCGTCATTGTTGCTAGTTTGTTTTACAGTTAAGTTTTTACCTGCTGCCATTTCAACTGTTTTACCATCAGTGATAGTTTTAGCAGTTGCTTCGGAGTCAGCAGTTGTATTACCAGTGGATTTCACATTCCATACGGATTGTGCAGCACCTGGAGCTACATGCAAGTCATAAGTAACTTGGTTGCCGTTTTCAGTTTTGTTAACTGTTACGGAGTTATCGTTGGAAGTTACTACTGTACGAGCATCTTTCAATTGTTTTACGTTAACTGCATCAGTATCGTTTACGCCTGCTTTCACATTAGTAATGTTCAAGTTACCAGCGTTGATACCAGTTTTAGTTACGGATGGGCCACCTGTAATTGTTAAGCCACCATTGTTAAGAATAGTGTCGCCAATTTTCAAGGAACCATTTGGAGTCAAGTCGATGTTGTTGGACAATGCATATGTGTAAGTATGTTCACCAGTTTGAGCATCGATATCTTGTTTTACAGTTACGTTATCGCCTGCAGCATAGGAAACAGTTTTACCATTGCCAACAGCTGTAACAGCGTGGTTACCAACTACATTGCCTTTAGCGTCAGTGGAGAAGGAGTAACCATCTTTGATTTGATCAGCCAAACCGGACAAGTCGATTTTTGCAACTGTACCAGATTGTGTAGCACCGTTACCATCGTTATATTTCAATGTTACGGATTTGCTTGCTGCATCGTAAGCGTAAGATGTAGTAGTTTCACCTTGACGGTCAGAGGATGTTGGAGCAATGTGCAAGTCGTTAGCTTTAGAAATACGTTTTACGTCGCCAATGTTAGCAGCGTTATTGATCACATCGCCACCAGATTTAAGGTTAGTGATGTTTTGGTCACCCATGTTGATAGGGCCATTAGTGATATTGATAGAGTTAGGACCGAATTCCATTTTTGGACCATTTGTAGTATTGGAAATGGAATGGATGTCTACTAAGTCTTTATTCACATCATATTTAACAACGCCTTCAGCATCTACGGAAGCTGTTGTGTTCTTACCGTTTGTGAAGTTCAAACCTTTCTCCAAAGTAACTTTTTGTTCGTTTGTGCCATTCGCTTTGTAAGTCAAAGGAATTTGTTTAGCAGCTTTGTCGCCATCGAATGTTACTTGGTATGTAGTGTTATGATTTGCTTCATCTTGTACAGGTGTAACAGTAATAGGGTTGTTGTTATTGTTTGCATTGTTTACAGTAACTGCTTCACGAGCTGCGTCTTTTACGTCGTTACGGGATACGTTTACTTCGTAAGTTGCACCAGCTTCACCGAATTGATCGCCTGCTTTAGGGGATACTTTTGCGATGTTTTTGTCGCTAGAACCAGCTACGTCTGCTTTAGCTTGTACTTTTTCAGTAGAAGCTGCAGTAGGTGTTACATTGTTAACATCTACAGTGTAGATAGTTTTAGTACTACCATCTGCATTTTGAACTACGTTGCTTGTTACTTTAGCAGCGTTTTTACCTTGAACCTCAACAGTGCTGTTCAATTTGTTTTTAGCGCTGTCGGACAAGTCAGCTACTACGTCGCTACCAGCTGCAGTTGTTTTAATGTACTCACCATTGTTAGCACCTACAACACCGAAGCTCAAGCCGCCTTGTTTGTTCAATTTTTGTAATTCAGTAGCACCTGTGTTACCAGTCAAGCCAACTGTGTTATTGAACTTGTTATTAACAATGTTCAATTGTTCTTCAGTTGCAGCACGACCTTTTTTAGCAAAGTCAGGAGCATCCAAAGTTACGTTAGTTAAACCAGTGATGTCACCAGCTTTAGCATTAATAGCAATGTTGTGATCGCCTGCTACGTTTACAGTTTGGTTACCACCAAATGCAATTTTGCCATCGCCAGCTTTGTTTGTGATGGATGTAATGTCTGTTAAATCACCTTCAACGTCTACTTTGAAAGTTTTAACGCCATTTACGTCACGGTGAGAAGCAGTTGTGTTCTTACCGTTTTCCATATCGATAGCTTCTTTAGCAAGGTTTTTAATGACAGTCTTACCACCATTGTTGATGTTGGAAAGATCTTGTTTAGCAATACCTGTGATAACAGCAGTTTCGTTAGGAACGTCTTTGTTGTTACCATCAACGTATGTCATTGTAACTTTGCCGTTGTTATCAACTGCGTATTCACCTGGTTTAATGTGTTTATCATTAGCTTTGGAAATACGAGTAACATCGCCGATGTTAGCAGCGTTATTGGTTACATCGCCACCAGATTTAAGGTTAGTGATGTTGTTATCACCAAGATCTAGGTTACCACCAGTGATGCTGATGTTGTCAGGACCAAAGTGCATAGTAGTACCACCATTATTAGTGATGGAAGTAATGCCACCAAGATCGCTATTTAAAGAGTATGTATATGTTTGTTCACCAATGGATTGGTCGATGTCTTGTTTAACTGTTAAGTTCTTACCAGCTGCATAGTTAACAGTTGTACCACTTTGAACAGTTGCAGGTTTTGCAGTACCATCAACTTTACCACCATTAGCTTTAGCATTTGTTAAGAAGTCATATTTAGCAGCTGTGTCAGCAGCATTAATTGTGTAAGTAGTACGACCATTTACAGTTTTTTCGTCAACTGTAACGTTTTTACCAGCTTTCACCATGCCAGTATCATCAAAGCCTACAGTAATTCTGGAGTCTTTTGCACCGTCATGAGCCGCTACAGTAGATACACGACCTGTACCGATAACGTTCAATTTACCGCCATCAGTCAAGAAATCACTTTTACCAGTGTTACCAGTTACAGCAACGCCAACGTTTTTCAATTGAGCTACGTTAACAGCATCAGTGTCTGCAGTACCAGCAGCAAGACCTGTCAATTGACGAGTCATTTGTTGACCATTACCGATGGATACAGCAGCTGTAGTAGCTGTTTGTACATTACCAGTTAATGGAGCGTATTTACGTTCATGAGGATCGGATGGGTTGTAGCCTAGTACACCTTTATCTGTTGTTGTAACAGAAGAGGAACCAAGAGCTACGCCATCAACAATACTAGCTTTTGCGTTATGACCTACAGAAATAGAATTAGTTGCACTTGCTGTGGTTTTTTGGTTTAAGCCAGCAAAAGTATTAGGGCTATCAGTGAAAGCCTCACCTTTACCATCACCACCAATAGCAATAGCATGATCGCCGGTAGCCTCTGCATTAAAACCTACTGCAACAGAGCCATCATTTGTAGCCTTAGCTGTACGACCAAGAGAAGTAGATCCCACACCATTGGATTGTGCACCATTACCTAATGCTACAGCTCCATGCGCACTAGCGTTAGTTACCTGACCGATAGCTAGTGTACCGGATGCAGTAGCTTGAGCTTTATTACCGATAGCTGTGGAATTATTAGCAGTTGCTTTGGACAATGTACCAATTGCAGTTGCCGCATTAGCAGATGCTGTAGTTTGATTACCAATCGCAATCATGTCAAATGCACCTGTATCAGTTCCATATGTAGCCTGTGCATTAAGACCAATCGCAATTGCTGCAGAACCTGTTTTACCAGGAGCAGATTGTGCTTTTGTTCCACCAGAACCGATAGCAATATTATGACCAGCTAATGCAGAAACATCAGCACCAATAGCTACAGAATCATCATGTTGAGTCGTTGCATTGTTACCAATAGCCACACTTTGTCTACCACCTGCATGGGAATAGTTACCAACAACGACAGAATTACCGCCTGCTTGTTTAGGTGTTGTATTACTACTATTCTCTATATAGTTCTGATTATTGTATGCACCGATTGCAATAGCACCATCTGCATTAGCATTAGATTTATTACCAATAGCAATTGTCTTAACGTTAGTTGCTGTATTGCTAGTACCAAGAGCTACTGCATTACCACCAGATGCTTCGTTGCGATTACCTAATGCAATAGCAGCATTTGCAGTTGCTTTATTTGCCGCACCATAAACGATAGTACCATCTTCATTATTAGTAGAGTTACCATAACCAACGGCAACTGAGTTAACACCAACAGTTTGATCACCATAATCGCCTACTGTGTTTGCAGTTTTAATATTGATACGACTATTATTAGTATCGATACTGCCGTCTGCGCTTAATGTAGCATGCACAGGTGTAACACCTGCTGCACCAACAAGTGCCAAGCCAGCTAATACGCTAGCCAATACTTTTTTCTTGCCGTTATTATTTTTAGCAGTTTCAGGAACTACTACGTAGCAGCCTTTAGATTTGCTATAAACGACTTTAAAAACTTTATTCATAGAAACTATGAACCCCTTTCTCTCTTATAAGAAAACACTAAATGCCTTATGTACACTTTTTGTTTCATGAATTGTTTATGACACACGTTCACATACTCTTCATTAAGATATTTATATAATACCAATTTATAAACTAAATGTAAATAGAATTCCTTGAAATTATTAAAGAAAATTTTAGAATTATAAATTTAATAAAATCGAGTTTATTTGACGAGGAAGTATCTACCCATACCCAATAAATACAGCTATATTAATATAGTTAT
>OBXA01001553.1_pt1 | contig 13055 bp, 9 predicted proteins | sample 1538121 | NCBI WGS metagenome assembly OBXA01 (sample SAMEA2580133, study PRJEB22360) | human gut metagenome | biome: human gut; feature: human-associated habitat; material: faeces | place: Denmark | collected 2008/2010 | reverse complement strand
TAGCCATATCATATTCCTCAAATGTCCATGGACATGCATTCTGCGAGTCCTCAGATGATTTAATATTTTTATAAAAATATTGATCCGCAAGATTATTTTTATATTTATTCTTTAAAGACTCATTATTTCCATATATTTTTTCTTCATCAATCCGTACTTGCTGTTCTAAATCAGATATATCATTGCGTTTCCCTTCAATTTTTGTACGCACATTTTCAGTACTACTCTCAAAAACATTATATCTATTCTTAATATCTTCATGTTGAATCAATAACTCATCAACACATTTTTGTTTTTCAGCAACATGCCCACCTATTTTTCCTACCCCCAAAAGAATAAGAAGTTTCTTAAAAATAGAACTATGATCCTTAATATACTTAATTTCCTCTTCGCGTTCGTTAGTTTGATCTTCATTATTTTTTAACTCCAAACTCACCTCATTTAACTGTCTTTCTAATTGCTCCTTTTCTGTAAATAACTGTTTTAAATCTAAGTTACTCTTCTCAAGCCTTTCTACCTCTTCATAAAAATCATCCAAGAATTTTTGATCTTTTTTTATACCATCTCTTAATTCTAAAACCTTCTTTTTAGCTATATTAAACTGATCAACAGCATCATCCCACGAAATACTATGTTTTTTTGCACAATCTAATGTCACCTTATCCGAAGCATCATTGGTTTTAGCAAATACACAAGATTTTAAAACTTCAGTAACAAAAGATTTTCTTCCCATACGAGCCGATATTAATCCCCATGCACTTCCTTCTTTGCCCAAAAGAGAATCTGCGACTGCTGAAAAATACACTTCTTCATGTATTTTTCTATCGAAATAATCTGTCCTAGTTTTATCCTTTTCCATATCGCATGATTTTGGTAAATCGAGCGTGATATTTTCTACAGCACCATTATTATTTGATACTACAAGAATTCCATATTTAGAAATTTCTTCCGGTATTTCATAATATTTATCTGTATAACTAGCATTTGATGTGGATGGAATGTCTTTAGAAATAAACTTACTATCATCTACTCCATATTTAATTAAAACTTCTGCTTGTTGGACAACGTTTGAAGCAATTATTTCTTTCAAAAGAGTAGTTTTTCCTGTTCCTGGCGGCCCATTTACTGAAAACATTTCCTCATTTCTATCCTTTTCTGAAATAGCTATGTTTATAGCTATTTGCTGCATTAGCGTCGGAGAAAACTTTGATGGATATTTCCCCATTGGAAATCGATCTGCTTCCAACCATTTTTTCATAGAATAAACATCGCTATCTATCATTATCCTATTTTTGTTTTCTTCCAATAATGAGGTGATATACCTTACCAAATTCTTATTATTCTTATAGTTCTTCTGAATATTTTCTATTTCATCCAAATAAAAACTAGTAAATTCGCTTGTTTCATCTTCTTTTTTTAAACCTTTACATGCATATACTTCATTCCAAGCACTTGTTAGCCCAATTTCACTCTCAGACTCAATATTCAGTTTATTAAATATAATACTTTTTATTTGTTCAACATCCTCAAAATTCAATATTTCTACATTATTTTGTTTAATGATTTCATTTACGTCTTCATTTAGCTTCCGTATATCATCTAGCTTAATATTAACATCTATGCACTCGGCTTTTATCATACGAAGTACTGCATAAAAGAACGGACTAACTTGCACGCCTTCTTCTGTGATTTCCCCATCTAAATCAATCTGAACAGAAAAAATATAAAAACGTCCTGTCAATTCATTGATTTCCGCATATTCTTCCATGTCCAACTTGAACTTTTCAGCCATTCTTGCTACAAAATCTTTGATTTTATAACGACCACAATAAATATTTGCTCGATTGTATAACTTCTCTTCAGGTGTATTCTTCTTCCTCAAATACTCATTATGAGACTTATATCTATCTAATGGCAAAATTTTGTCACTGTTAACATCATAATATGCATCAAACTCAATTTCCTTTTTTCCCTCTTTCATTTTTAAAAGCAACTTTGGATAATCTGATGGTGTAAAATATTCTTCTAATTTCCAAAAATTTAATATATCATTACATTTTTCTGTTAAAGAGCTATTATTCATTATATACCTACTTTCTAAAACACACATGACTATGCTTCAATACCATTCATAAATTTGCACTTTCATCTAACCAGTGCACAGCAATTTTTGTCACACACATCCCTTGCCAGTAAATTCAGAATATGAATTGCGATTCTTTGTTTTCTAATACACATTTAAATATACACATCTTCTTTATCTTTACCACAATCATAACCACATTACTGATAGTTTGTTGTGACTACGTGTCCTAACCTATTTGTTGATTGTCTACCTGAAAAAATTTTATTTTCACATCCTCTAATACAATTGATCAACTATGACTTTTTGCTGTTTTTGCCTGCAAATCTAGATTCATAGGATGATATATATACATATATATATGTATAACTACTCAAATACCTTTGTCAATTTAATCATTTAGTTATATACTATTTTTTGCTGAATCACTTGTAATTTACATATCCAGTTTCCTAAATAAGAGTTGAACTAAGCCCCCACAAACTTATGTTCAACTCTTTTTTTAAATTCAAAGCGGACATTTTAATTGCCCGCTTTGTTCTTTAAAATTTTTATAATCTGTTTTCCAACTTTATCCATATCGATTGGCTTAGAAATATATCCATCCATACCCACATTCAGTGCTTTCTTTTTATCTTCATCAAACGCATTCGCACTCATCGCAATAATTGGAATATTATTCTTTTCTGGAATAGCCCTAATTTTTTGTGTAGCTAAATACCCATTCATATTTGGCATTTGAATATCCATTAAAATAAAGTCATACGTACCAACTGGTTTTTCAATCACTTTACCAACACATTCCAAACCATCTCTTGCCAAATCTACATGTAAGCCAAAATCCTCTAATATAATCTTCGCAAATTCTGCATTCAATTCATTATCTTCTGTCAATAATACATGTTTACCTTCTAAAGAATACTTTGAAATGGATAAATCCTCATTTTCTGTTTTTACTACCTCTTCATCCACAACCTTATGATCTATCGTAATTGTAAAAGCACTACCCTTACCAAGCACACTTTCAACATCAATCGTACCACCCATCATATCTACCAATTTCTTTACGATAGACATACCAAGCCCTGTACCAATAATGTCACCTGTTGCTTCACGCGTAAATGAATCAAATATAGTTGGAATAAAACTCTCACTCATTCCAATACCCGTATCTATAATTTGAATTTGATATGTACCATACCCCTCTTTTAAACATTCAAGTTCTTTTACATCAACAGTGACACGACCACCATTCGGTGTATATTTAATGGCATTACCAATCAAATTCACTAAAATTTCCTTCACTTTCGTACTATCACACAACACCTGTTTATGAACTATATCAATCTTTGTATCTAATACAATCTCTTTTTCTTTGGCCATTGCACCAAAGACATTCGATACTTCTTCAACCATATCTACAACGGACTCACTACTTTCAGCTAACACACTTTTGCCACTTTCAATACGAGCCATATTCAATACATCATTAATAATGGAAAGTAATAAATTACCCGACTGCTCAATCTTCTTTTGATAATCCACCAAAACAGGATCTGTAAGCTGTTTTTTCATCAATTGATTATACCCAAGAATTACATTCATAGGCGTACGAATATCGTGTGACATACTATTTAAGAAATCTGTTTTGGCCATACTCGCATTTTCAGCTTGAATATAAGCCTTTCTTAACTGTTCCTTTTGAAGACGCTCCTTTTTAATCAAATCATCAATATTTCTTGTACCAATCACAACCGCTCTAGTACGATCCTTTTTCTTTACATAAGAAACACGAGCCTGATAATATAAAATACCCTCATCCGACATATATTCATAAGTAAAAGAATAATCTTCATTGGTCGATTTCAGTTTTTCAAAGGAAAGTTCTTCTAAAAAACTGTCTCTTGAATCATCCGAAACCAAATCTTTGGCATAAGCCGGTAACAATTCAGTCCAACGATCATGATAAGACCTACAAAAATCCGCTATACGCTTACCATTACTACCCGCTTCACGATACGAATAGATTTGTCCTTGATCCAACTCCACTAAAAGTACAGAAAAATAATCCTTACTAATCCCTTCAATAATCTCTCTTTGAAGTTCTAAAACATTTTCCTTTTTACGAACCTCATCCATAGGACGAAATCCCATCACAAAACGAAAATGATGCTTTTCATCATATAGACGAATTGCTCTTGCATATAAAGATTCATATCCATTAGAATTTGGATAAATCTGATACTGCAATTCTACCGTCTCATTTTTAAGAAGCGCATTCATAAATGGAACGGGAGATAAAATATCCATAAAATCTTTACACGACTCTTTTACCAATACACGATTGTAGAAATCACGCAAACAATGCGTATAATTCATCTTATCCTCATTAGAAAAATCATCGAGCCCTCTATAATTATACATCTTGCCACCATGCTTAACGACAACCATCGTATTCTCCATTAAGTCACCCATGATCACAGTCGAATATTCCATTGTAAGGGCTGTAAGCATTTGATTACGCTCCTCAACCCTCTTTTCTTTATCCAACATAAAACTTGTAACATCCGTAATATTTCCCTGGAAGAAAAATGTTGAATCTTGTTTTAAAGCCAAATAACAATCCGATACCCAATGATACCCATCCTTACCTTTCAAACGAAAAACCACATTCTGACAAGAACCAGCCTTATATTGTTCCCTCAACAAATCTCTATTCTTATCTAAACGAATTTTATCTTCAGGATGTAACATGTTCACTAATTTATTATCAAATTCCTTTTCAATTTCTTTTTGTGTCCAATGTAAAGTATTTAAAAAATCATCGCTCACAAACAAAAAAGGGTACCCCTCATCTGCAGAACACCTATAGTATCCCTTAAGCAACCTATACACTTCATCCAATTCTATATTATCTTTCTTTTGACTCTTCAAAAACTTCATACTATGCCCCAAATTCCATGTAAATCTTTTCATATATAATAACAACACAACCTTCATTTGTCACGATAAAATACACAAATAATTTCATAGTTATATTTCTAAATTTTCTATATTTATTATCAACCATTCCCGTCTTTAGAAGTTAGCACTATTTTTGTTTAGAAGTTAAAAATTATCGATGTTATTCAGAACCTTATTTTAGGGCTCTTTTTTAATTCGGATTTTTTTACTTTTTTATTTTTATAGTATAACAATGGTGTAGTGGTGTATTGCTTACAGAGGTGCTTTTATGGCTTATTTTCTTAAGGTTTCTAAACAGCAGAATCGAACTTATCTTTCCATTTATGAGAGCTTTTATTCTCCCGATGTTAAAGGCACCAAACAAAGAAGTTTCCGTAAGATCGGCAATCTCGACAAACTGATTGAGATCGGCATCGAGGATCCTATTGCCTACTTCAAAAATGAGGTTGATGAACTGAATGAAAAAAGAAAACGGTATCAAGGGACATTTCTTAATCTGTTACATCACAGTGCTTCTTACAAGAATCCTTCAGTTCAAGGTATTGAACAATGAATTTTCTACACCAACAATATGTAATTTTTATAGAAATTTCAAAGTGGTGAGCATCAACAATAACAGATATATCAATATGACAAGAGCTTCTGATTTTGTATCCGCATTAGTGGTTAAACTCCATCATCCAATCACAAATTATTATCTAACAGACAAACAGATCAAATTGATGCATATCCGATAAGAAGAATAAAGGTACCCTCTGGAATATCACAACAATCTCGTTGTATTTCCATTAAGGGTACCTTTTAAATATTCAATTTTAAAAAGTTAGCACCATTATTTACTGCTCAACTTCTAAAGTCAGGTAATACAAATCAAAATTAAAAACTAGTGATACAGAAAATATGTTCAATCTTCTTGCATTTTCAATTCATAGTGATATACTAGGCTATGCTGGATAATCAAATTACCCTTTTACCGCTTATCCAGCGTTTCCTATTTCTTGAGCTGATTTACCCGATCAGCTCTTTTTCGTTTTTAACAATCGAGTATAATGCCCTTAGAAAGGTGCATAATTCATTTGCACTATCTTACCTGCGTACTTCTATAGACGCTTTTTTTAAGGATGTGTGTCATGAATACACAATTACTCGAAGCTTTGTGCAAAGATTTTGCGACCATTTATCAATGCGGCCTAATCCAAGATACTATTGATATCGTGCGTCTCGACAAAGGAACCCATACCGATATGGCCATACAAACTTTGGATTTGTATACACTTCACTCCTTAAGTAAAATAATGCATGGTACGATACAAATGGAAAGCAAAGAAAATGTGGGTACGACTTTTAGGATAATTCTTCCTTTACAGATAGATCCAAACCCACAAACTGTAAAACCCATTCAAACTAACCCATTAAATCTTACAAATAAAAAAGCACTCCTTGTCGAAGACAATGATATCAACCTAGAAATCGCAACCATTCTGTTACAAGATCAAGGGCTTGATGTATCGACTGCTCGAAATGGACAAGAAGCCATTGATCAATTCAAAAAATCTAAGCTTTATACTTTTGATTATATTTTTATGGATATTATGATGCCAGTTAAAGATGGATTAGAGGCAACAAGAGAAATACGTGCCTTACCAAGAAACGATGCGAAAAACGTACATATTCTTGCGATGAGTGCCAATGCATTTGAAAGTGATATTCAAGAATGCATAAAAGCAGGTATGGATGGACATATCGCAAAACCAATCCATATGGAACTATTAAAAGAAAAATTGACGAAATAAAAAGGGTGAGACAATCACCCTTTTAGTCTGCATATGGCTTTAAATAATCTGCATTCAAAATTAAAATCTTATTATCGACTATACGAATTACATTCTCTTCTCTTAATCCACGCAAAATACGGTTGACACTGTTTCTTGTAGAAATACCACAGAATCCAGCGATATCATCATTTGTGACCTGCATATCAATCAATATACCTTCCTCATTTTCTTTTCCAAACAAAGAAATCAAATTATAAAGAAAGGAATAGACAGCGCCACTCTTTCCATTCATTGTCATACATTTTTGGCGATATAAAGCTCTTTGTAGATTCTCATGATAATATGCCTCAACATACTCTTTTAATTTTTCATCTTGCTTTACAGCCCTTGAGAAATCTTCTCGACTTACCAAACAAAAAGATGCCTCTTCACTTTCAACACGAATTCTTATACGATACGCAACATCTTCACGAAGTGTGTCACACATTAACGAAAGAAGATCGGGTCCTTTGGCATAAGTTATATTATATTCACGTCCATCCTCTAAAATGGAACTCACCTTTACGACACCCTCCTTTAAGAAAATCATCTTTTCTAAACCGCACATTATAATATCATGGTTCTTTTTTGAAACAATTGGGACTTCCATCCTTTTCAGATATTGAAGCACATAGTCACAATTCATCTTCGTCACCTCTATCATTATTTCCATTGTATCATACTTCAGTAGAATCTTGTTAGCAATTGATATTTATTATATTACGTGTTCCTTATATATACAATTTTGGACAATTGTTTTTGTATAATACACAACAAGATGATATACTTATTTTTGCTGGATAGCGTGTCCATAAAGTAATTTGCATATCCAGTTTCCTATGAATAGAGCTGAATTATTTGCCACATCATCTAGTTCAGCTCTTTTTTCATTTCAAAATCCATGATATAGTAAACAAAACTGGTTGTAACCAACTCATGATAGTCTTTCTTATAATGACCAGTTTTAAGAGTCGACATCCCACATTTTAAGTCGGCTCTTTTTATTTTGCATGAAAAAAGGCGGATTATGCATCCACCTTAACATCTACAAATTGTTTTAAATACTCGACATCCAAGACCATGATTTTATTATACAATGTGCGAATAACATGTTCTTCTCTTAAGCCACGCAAAATACGATTCACGCTATGTCTTGTAGAAATTCCACAGAAACCCGCAATATCATCATTTGTGATCTTTAGGTCGATCAAAATTCCATCACGCGCTTCTTTTCCAAACATTGTAACCAAATAGTATATAAATGCACATACAGCACCATTCTTGCCATCCATCGTCATTAATTCTTGTCTTGAAATTGTTTCCGATAATTTCTTACGATAATACGTATTCACGTATTCCACCAATTCAGAATGTTCATTTAATAATTGATTAAATAATTCTTTAGAAACACAATAAAAACTAGCTTCATCACTCTCAACACGAATCATCAATGAAGAAAATTTACAATCAACAACTGCATCTTTAAACATAGATAAAATATCAAAGCCTTTTAAATACGCAATATTAAATTCACGTCCATCACGCATTAAAACGCTGACCTTCACAACACCTTCTTTTAAAATATATACATTCTCATCATCCATCTTTAAAAATGTATGTCTTCTTTTACGAATAACAGGCACTTCGTGCTCTGTAAAAAAGTCTAAAAATAATTCACGCCCCATAATTTAAATCACCCTTTGTCAATATGATTTATTATAACACACTCCCAATTTGGATACGTTAACAAATCGCACAGTAAGAAAAAGAGAATAGACCTAAGCCTATTCTTCTATGAGTTCAAATCGATATTCCTGCTTCACATCCGGATACTTGTCATGATCTACTTTTGACACAAACATTTCATATGGACGAACAAAATACTTATAATCCCCATATAATGCTTGATAAACTACCATCTTCTCTTGCGTTTCCGTATGCATCGCAACACACAACACTTTATAGTTTTTTCCTTTGAAATGTCGATATATTCTATTTTCTAATACTTTCATAAATTCTTTCCTGCAACGTTGTTTGGCGAATACGCTTTAATTTTAAGCGTACCTGCGTTTCAAATAAGCTCCTATTGCCAATAATAAAAAGCTGTTTTTTAGCACGCGAAATCGCTGTATATAAAAGACGCTTTTCTAACATGTTTTTCGCATTCACATCCACAATACAGAATACCGTCTGATATTCATTACCTTGGGATTTATGAACACTGATACACCATGCGTGTTTTAAGTAATATAGAAAGTCTGTTGAAAAATCAACAATCGCATTTGTGAAATCCACTGAAATCACATTCTGTTTTGAATCAATTTCAACAATCGTACCAATATCCCCATTGTAAACATCTTCATCCGGTAAATTCTTCAACAACATGACCTTATCGTTTTCACGAAAGATTGTTGTTCCTACCTTCATCTGATTCTTTTGTGGACTTTTTGGATTGAACAACACCTGCATCTGACGATTGATCTCATCAATGCCCGCAGCCCCTTTATACATTGGTGCCAAGATCTGCATGGAATCTAGATCCATATCTTTGACGTAATCGATTAGGGCATCCATAATTTTTGGCGTTGTTCTTTCAATAAACTCAACACCATCCTCATAATGACACGTAGTTTCTTCACGAATTTCTTTTGCCAAAGTCACAATTCCAGAACCACTTGACTGTCTAAAAATCTTCTTTAAATGGACCGTATCAATCACATCCGATTTAATTAGATCTTCTAATACCTTTCCAGGACCCACACTCTCTAACTGATCTTCATCACCAATTAAAAGAATGCGACAACGCTGAGGAAGCGCCTTTAATAATTGGGCAAATAAGTGGGTATCCACCATACTAAACTCATCCACAATAATAAAATCGATATCTAATGGATCCTCCTCATTTTTGCCAAAGGAATTATCTTCTAAGTTCCACTGCAACAAGGAATGAATGGTTCTTGAATCACAATTTGAAAGTTGTGCAAGTCGCTTTGAAGCTCTTCCTGTTGGTGCACAAAGCTGAATCTTACTATCTGGATATACATCCTTACAAATTTCCAAGATTCCTTTTACAGTTGTTGTCTTACCAGTACCTGGACCACCCGTTAAAATCATGAACGAACGATCGAAGAACAATTGAATCGCATCCTTTTGTTCCTGATCATATGTAATGGCTAAACTAAATTCCACTTGTTTGATTTTTGATTCGACATCCACACTTTCCACTTCAAATAAATGATTTTTCAACTCTTTGGCAATCATGACCTCATCTTCATGTAAAGTAAAAGGATAGATTCGAGTATTTTCAACATACAAATATTGAAGTGAAACCAAACGATCAATACTTTCCTGAATCAAGGATTCATTTACGCCACGTACATTTTGAAAGATTGTCGCAAATGTAATATATGTATTTCCAGTTGCCATAGATAGTTGTCTAGCCAACTCATAGATATAGGCATCCAATCTTCTTGGATCCTCATTGGATAAGCCTATGGCACTTGCCATCTTACAAGCGGTTTTATATCCAAAACCATACACTTCATAATAAGGTTTGAAACAATCCTCTTCAATCACATCCAACACATTATCATATGTGTCCAATAACATCTGAATCTGTCTTGGACTCAAGCCATACTTTAATAGCTTTGCGTATGTCTCATTAAATCCTGTAAATTCTTGAATGCCCTTTTGAATAATCAACATCTTTTTGGCAGTCAAATTGGGCACTACATGTAAAAGTTCTGGATTATTATGAATCTTCTCTAAGCAATTCTCACCAAGAGTCTCATAAATACTTTCGGCTGTTTTTTTACCAATCGTAGGAAAATTCTCACCACAAAGAAAATGAATAATCGCATCCGAATTGTCTGGCAATTTCTTTTTGGCCATATCCACACGAAACTGCTCCCCATACTTAGGGTGTTTTACATATTCCCCCTGCAAAACATATTCCTGATCTTCGATTGGATCTTCAATTCTTCCAGCCGCTGTAAAATTATGATATGTCTTTAATTCCGAAAAACCAGCAACGACATAATGATTGGCTTTATTTTCAAATATGATATATTCAAGCCTAGCCTCGATGTCCATTGGCTGTCTCCATAATCAATTGATTTAAATTCTTGCCATCCTTGAAGACTTCTTCAATGACACCCCCACCAATGCACTTGTCGCCATCGTAGAATACAGCTTCCTGTCCCTCAGTAACAGACGCAATGGTTTGTGGATATTTGACTAACACACTTGTATCATCCAATCTTTCGATTTCAATATCCTGATCCTTTTGGCGATATCTAAATTTACAAGTACACTTTGTTGGAATCTCATCCAAACTTGGCAAGATCCAGTTAATGCCTTTTACGATACAAGAATCCGAATACAATAAGTCTCTTTGGTCTGTACGACATACATAAAGAATGTTCTTCACAACATCTTTTCCAACCACAAACCAAGGACCCTTTTCATGATCTATATTTAAACCTTTTCTTTGTCCAATCGTGTAATATAAAACGCCCACATGACGTGCAATGACTTTACCTGTATTCACATCTACAATGTCACCATCTTTACTAGGAAGATAGTTCGATAAGAATTGTCTGAAGTTTCTTTCTCCAATGAAACAAATACCCGTACTATCTTTCTTTGTCGCAACCGATTCTAAGTTTAATTCAGAAGCAATCTTACGAATTTCTGGTTTTTCTAAATTTGCCAAAGGGAAAATCGTTTTAGCCACCTTACTCTTTTCAACCTGACATAAGAAATATGTCTGGTCTTTATTCTGATCTTTAGCACGTGTTAAATATGTAAAGCCATTCTCTTCCTCTTTGCTTGAAGCATAATGCCCTGTAGCCACCTTATCAAAACCTTGTTTCATGGCATATTCAAAAAATGAATCAAACTTAATATATTTATTACATAAAATATCTGGATTTGGCGTACGCCCCTTTTCATATTCACTTAAAAACGTTTTAAATACGTTATCCCAATATTCTTCAATAAAATCAACACGCTGTAAAGGCAAATCCAAATGATTGGCAACTGCTAGCGCATCTAAATAATCCTGTTCCTGAGGACAAGTATCATCTTTGATTGTAGGATTTCCTGCAATATCATTATTCGCAAAACTATCCCAGTTACGCATAAAACAACAAGTCACATCATATCCTTGTTTCTTTAATAAATAAGCTGCAACAGCAGAATCTACACCACCACTTAATCCAACTAATACTTTCATATGTAATCCTCCAACTATCAAAAATTATATCATAAAAAAGGACCAAGCCCGAAAAACTTGATCCAACAATTCAAAATGGTGCCCAGGGCCGGACTCGAACCGGCACGGTATCGCTACCGGTGGATTTTGAGTCCACTGCGTCTACCAATTTCACCACCCGGGCATTGCTTGGATATTATACCAAAAGATAGAATGTCATGCAAGGATTTTTTTAAAAAAGCCACTAATAAGTGGCTATTTCAATAAATCTAAAATTTCATCCTCACTCTTAGACAATGGCTTAGAAACAAATTCTAAACTCATACCATTAGAAAGCATAATCTGAATCATCTTTTTTATTTCTTGATTCATCTGATTAACTTTCTTATCCGATTCATCTAATATTCTTGCCGTTTCTTGTTGCACCTTTCTTGCTTCTTCTTTTTCTTTACAAGCCTCTTCTTTTACTTTTTGAAGCTCTTCAAGTTCAAGTTGTCGTTCCATTCGTTCTTCATTTTCATGTAGTTTTCTAAAATCTTCTATTATTTTCTTCCAACCATCATCCGATATGGTTTCGACACGCTTTTCTATCATTATCAATCAAATTCACATTGAAGAACACCAAGACAATCGTTTCCTTTAATTCTCCATAATATTTTCCTTCTAATTGTTGCGAACCATGCAGTCTGGCCAAATAATAACTAAAACGAATTGGTAGATTGTCTTTGGTTTGTCTTAGCTGCATCTCTAAATCCACTGTTGTACAATCATCAAATTCAACCAACAGATCCAAACGAGGACTTTTCATTTTACTGAAATCCTTTACCATTTCCGAATTCTTAACAACCACATGATTTACCTTTCTTTCTAAAAATACAGTAAGCAATGATTTTAAGGCATCATTGGCCTCTTTACAATCTTCTCCAAAAACATATTTAAAGGCAAAGTCGTTTAATAAATTAGCGCTTCTCATAAGCAC
>OBXA01001550.1_pt1 | contig 13077 bp, 10 predicted proteins | sample 1538121 | NCBI WGS metagenome assembly OBXA01 (sample SAMEA2580133, study PRJEB22360) | human gut metagenome | biome: human gut; feature: human-associated habitat; material: faeces | place: Denmark | collected 2008/2010 | reverse complement strand
GCTGTTCACGCCTTTGTCTCGGCAGGGCTCTCGGCAGCAGCCTCCACCTTTGTTTCGGGTTGTGCTACGGGAGCAGCAGACTTCTCGGCAGGCTTCTTGCCGATGTTGTCGAGATCCATCTTGCCCAACGGCTTGTACTGCTGCTGGGTGGACGATTTCAGAAGTCCATCGGCATGAGTCTCTTTCCGGGAGGGCTCACGCTTCTTGTCTTTTGATTTTTTCTGGAACAGTTTTTCAGCCTGGCTGCGCACTTCGGCATCCTGCTTGAACTCGTTGACCAGCGCATTATACTGCTCATCGTTGAGTTTGAAGCTCGGTTCGGCCTTCACCTCTCCCAGGTGGTTCTTCTTTTCAAGGAATTCAACTGCCGTTTGAAGTCCTATGTTCAGTTCACGTAATGCTTTGTTTAATCTGATGCTCATGTATTTCCTTTGATGTTGCGGGTGCTCGTTGTTGATTGTGGTTGTCGGATTATGGTCTATGGCGTTGGGAGTCCGAACATGGCACTACCGGTAGTCACACCCTTTTAGCTACCGGCCAACTGCCATCACCCAACAACCGTCAACTGCGTTTCGTTACTGTTCAAACTCGGCCCTGAGTACGTTGAGCACGTTGTCTACGGTTTCTTCCTCAAGGTCGGCCTTTTCGATCAGCATCTCGCGCGGTGCGTTGAGCACCTGCTTGGCCGTGTCGAGACCGATGCTCTTGATGGCGTCGATCACCCACTGGTCTATCTCGTCGGAGAACTCTTCCAGATAGATGTCCTCATCAGCGGCATTCTCGTCGATTTCGCGGAACACATCGATGGTATATTCCGTGAGCATGGAGGCCAACTTGATGTTCATGCCGCCGCGCCCGATGGCCAGACTCACTTCCTCGGGTTGCAGGTAGACCTCGGCCTTGTGGTTTTCCTCATCGATGTTGATGGAAGACACCTTGGCCGGACTCAGTGCGCGCTGGATAAACAGCTTCACATTGGAAGTGTAGTTGATGACATCGATGTTCTCGTTGCAGAGCTCGCGCACGATGCCGTGTACGCGGCTACCTTTCACACCCACACAGGCACCCACCGGGTCGATGCGCTCGTCGAAGCTCTCCACGGCCACCTTGGCGCGGTCGCCCGGCATACGGGCTATCTTGCGGATGGCGATGAGCCCGTCGCTGATTTCGGGCACTTCGGCTTCGAGCAACCGCTCAAGAAACATCGGGCTCGTGCGGCTCAAGATAATCTTGGGGTTGTTGTTCTCGTTGTCCACGCGCAGAATCACGGCCCTCACGGTCTCGCCTTTGCGGTATTGGTCGGCGGGTATCTGTTCTGCCTTGGGCAGTATCAGTTCGTTGTTCTCGTCGTCAACGATAAGCACCTCGCGCTTCCACATCTGGTACACCTCGCCGCTGATCACCTGTCCCACGCGGTCTTTATATTTATTGTAAAGAGAGTCGTGCTCCAGTTCCAGAATCTTTGAAGCCAGCGTCTGGCGGAGCGTCAGGATGGCCCGGCGGCCAAACTTGTTGAAGTCCACTTTCTCACTCACATCCTCGCCCACCTCGTAGTCGGGTTCTATTTTCTGTGCCTCGGTCAGACTGATCTCCTTGTTCTCGTCTTCCACCTCGCCATCGGCCACCACCACGCGGTTGCGGTAGATCTCGAAGTCGCCCTTGTCGGGGTTCACGATCACGTCGAAGTTCTCGTCGCTGCCGAATATTTTAGCAAGCACATTGCGGAAGCTTTCTTCCAGCACGCTTACCAGTGTCGTACGGTCGATGTTCTTGGTTTCCTTAAACTCGCGGAACGTATCGATCATACTGATCGTCTCTTCACCTTGTTTTTTTGCTGCCATAGCTTTACTTGAAACTTATTATGTATTTTGTATATTTCACTTCATCCATCCGGTAGGTGTGGTCCACCGCCTGCACCACAGGGCGTTTCTTGCCTTCCACCTTCACCTTTTCGTTCACGCTCACCACGAAGTCGTTTCCGTCTACCGATTTCAGCAGTCCCTTGACCTTCTTTCCGTCGCCGTCGAGCACTTCCACCTCCTTGCCTATGAAGTTGATGTATTGCTGCGCCACCTTGAACGGCTGGCCCAGTCCGGCCGAGCCCACCTCCAGTTCGTAGTCTTCCTCGTCGCGGCTCAGCCGGTCTTCGATATACTTGCTGAGCTCCACGCAGTCTTCAATCCACACGCCATCCGCATGGTCTATCTCCACGACTATCTTGTCGTCCTGCCCGATTTGGATGTCCACAAGGAAGTATTCCTTGTCTTGGAGCCATTCTTCAACTAATGTTTTTACGACGTTTTTGTCTATCATATAAGTCTGATTAAAATAAAATGAGGAGCTCTCCCGGAGCCCCTCATTCCACTGAACGCTGCAAAAGTACGAATAATTTCGCTACCCTGCAAAGATTTCATTGTTTTTCTTCATGCCACGCGCGATTTTTATAGTATCCGCATGTGTTTTCTTTACTTTCTTGGAGGGGCCGCATGGTGTATGTTAATAAAATCAGAATAGGTCATTTTACCATAAGCCTTAATTATGTTCCCAATAGGAGAAAAACATTTTACCCAACACAGAGATGCGGAAGCAAAGCCTTCAACACTCCTCGCTCATTTCACTTTTTCCGCAGCATATTCGCCCATCAGCCTATAACCTTCGGGATTGGGGTGCAGCCAGTCGCTTTGCAGTTCCTTGCGCATCTGCTCGGGGGCAGCCGGGTCACGCAGCAGTTCGTCGAAATCGAGAATGCCGTCGACCTTGCCTTTCTGCGCCCTTATCCAGTCGTTCACGGAGAGCCGCGCCGCCTCGTGGAACCGGGAGTAGTAGCCGGCCCCCTTAAACGGCGTGATGGTGCCCAGAAACACCTTCAGCCGATGGGCCCGGGCCTTCCTGATCATCTCCTCGTAGGCCTCTATCAACTGGCGGGCCACGGTCTCGCTGTTGCCTCGCGCACCGCCTATATCGTTCACCCCTTCAAAGATGACCACCGCCGACACCCCGCTTTGGGCCAGAATGTCGCGGTCGAAACGTTCGCGGGCCATCGTGCCGAAGCCGCCCGGCGTGGCCACACGGTTGTTGCCGATGCCCAGATTGAGCACTCCCATGCCGGTCACACCAAGTTTCGTTTGCAGGTATTCCGACATCATGTCAGGCCACCGGTTGTGCCGGTTGTCGGTGCTGTTCTTGCCGTCGGTGATGGAGTTGCCGATGATAGCCACAGCCGAAGCCGTGAGGTCGAACACGTCGATGGCCGCGATGTTGAACCAGTGGTTTTCGCGGAAAGCCGTGCTGAAATCGGTGTGGGCGGTTGTCACCCCACGCATGATATAGGAGGTGGTGCGCGAACCCATGTGTACCGTGGGGAGGGCCGGGGCCGACACATAGTTGATCGTGACGGCCAGTCGCTCCAACGGCCGGAGGTCGAACACCAGCGCGTCGCTCGTTGCGGTCTTGCCGGGGGCAATGGTCACACCGAGGTTCTTGCCGAAACGCAGATATTTGGCACTGCGGGCATCGATGGCAAACGAGTCTTTGGAGTGGGCGATGTACACCGACTTGATGACCACGGGCTCTGCACTCAGTTCGTTGCTCAACTGCAGGCGCAGCATGGTGCCCCCGATAGACACCTTCACGATCTGCCTCACCGAGCGGTTGCTCATATTGTTGTTGTAAGGCATGAACGACTTCACCACCGGTTGTTGCGCCGTGGCCCATGTGCCCACCCAGTGGGTGTAGGCACTTTCCTTCAACTCGGGCAGTTTTTTGGCCACTCCCTGCGCTCCGGCGGTCATTGCCACCAAGCCCATCAGCCATGCCCATAGCATAATCCGTTTCATTCTTTTTCGCTTTTTTATCCTGTCAGGGTGCAAAGTTACGCAAAGTGGAAGTCAACACCAAATAATCGGTCTCCGTTTTTGCCGGTGGCGGAAAAACAGCCGCCACACCGCCCAACAAGTCTGCCGACCCCGCTTTCCTTAAATAACGTTTAAAATTCCACCACTCCCATACGCTCTTCACGGGAAATATGTATATTTGTATCTATTACAAAACAACAAATACGACTGACAAATGGAAATAGGACAAAGACTGCCGGAACTGCTCGGCACCGACCAAGACGGCAAAGAAATCAAACTCAGTGACTTCCAAGGCAAGAAACTCGTGCTCTACATCTATCCCCGCGACGCCACACCGGGATGCACCAGCGAGGCTTGCAGCCTGCGCGACAACTACGAGCGTTTCCTCTCCCGGGGCTATGCCGTGGTGGGGGTGAGCCCGCAAAGTGCGGAGTCGCACAAAAAGTTCATCGCCAAGTACAACCTCCCCTTCCCCCTCATCGCCGACACGGAGAAAAGACTCGTCAACGAGTTGGGGGTGTATGGAGAGAAAAAGATGTATGGCAAGGTGTCGATGGGCATCTTCCGCACCACTTTCATCACCGATGAGAACGGAGTCGTGGAACAGATTTTCACACCCCGGCAAATCAAGGTGAAGGAGCACGCCGAACAGATATTGGCGTAAAACTTTTTCCCTCCCGATTTGGATTTTCCCCGATTTCATCGTATCTTTGCATCAGCAAGGAGAGCGTGCAGACGCTCTCCTTTTTTGTTGTTTGCCGCATTCTCCGAGGTCAAAGGGCCCCTTTAGCCTTTTCATCCGGCCTCTTCGGGCTTCTCGCCCGGCCCAAACGGGCTTCCAAGTGTGGCCCTTTCGCATGGTCGGTTGGCCCGAACGACCATGCGTTTCGGCTTTTTCCAACTTCCGAAAGCCATTTTCCGCCTCGCTGCAACACCCCGGGGGAGACACACTGTAAAGCCTTTTCCAATTCTTTAATACTTCGCACTATACGCCCCTCCGGCACCATGCAAGGCCCCCGGTGGCACGACGTTTAAAGACACAGCAACAGAACAACGGCAAAACAACTGCCCCCTCGCCGCTCAAAGACAAACAGGCACGCAGCGCTCCGCCACGTTGGCTTCAAACGCTTCGGCCCGACCCGGCAATCTTAATTTTAACATTTAAATCACAACTTTTCTTATCAAAAACTCACATTTTTGTGGTAGATTTAACCGTTTCAGTCAATTTTTGCATAAAAAATTTGGATCTATTCTAAATATTATTTAAATTTGTAGCCCGCTTCTACATTTGTTTTATATATTTTTTCCTAAAAAGACGAGACAGAGATTTAATATATTTCCGGCATTCCACGCCCACCCACATTTGCGGAAGCCAGCCATGCCATGTTGATATGGCACGCATCAGCGACATAAATTTTAAAGCTATTATATTCAATTAAATTAAGGGAAATCTATGGAAAAAAGATTCACTTTGTTTTTGGTCGGCCTGTTCCTGTCCGTAGGAATGGCATTCGCTCAAACCAAAATCTCAGGTACCGTGGTTTCTCAAGAGGATGGCGAGCCCATCATCGGTGCTTCCGTACTTGTGCAAGGCAGCAAGGTCGGAGCTGTGACCGATGTAGACGGCCACTTCACTCTTGACGTGCCGGCAGGCAAGAAACTCGTAATCAGCTACATCGGTATGCAAACGCAGACGATCAATGCCAGTGCCAACATGAAAGTGGCACTCATTCAGGATAACAAAACGCTGCAAGAAGTCGTTGTCACGGGTCTGACCACCATGGACAAGCGGCTGTTTTCCGGAGCAACAACCAAGCTCGATGCCAGCACCACCAAACTCGACGGTATGGCCGACATCAGCCGTTCGCTCGAAGGCCGCGCTGCCGGTGTGAGCGTGCAAAACGTGTCCGGAACATTCGGTACGGCCCCAAAAATCCGCGTGCGTGGCGCCACCTCCATCTTCGGTAGCTCCAAACCGCTGTGGGTGGTAGACGGCGTGATCATGGAAGACGTGGTAGACGTGGATGCCGACGACCTCTCTTCGGGTGATGGCATCGAGCCCTCAACTCCGACGACATCGAGAGCTTCCAGATTCTGAAAGACGGTTCGGCCACCTCTATCTATGGTGCCCGCGCCATGGCCGGTGTGATTGTCGTGACCACCAAGAAAGGACGGGCCGGACAGGCACACGTGAGCTACACGGGTGAATACACCATGCGACTGAAGCCCTCTTACAGCAACTTCAACATCATGAACTCGCAAGACCAGATGGAAGTGTATCAGGAGCTCCAGCAAAAAGGATTCCTCAACTATGCCGAGACAGCCACAGCCATGAACAGCGGCGTCTATGGCAAGCTCTACCAGCTGCTCTCCCAATATGATGCCACCACGGGGCAGTTTGCCGTAGCCAACACGGAAGAAGCCAAACTGGCCTACCTCCGGGCTGCCGAGTACAGAAACACCAACTGGTTTGACCAGCTCTTCTCCAACGCCGTGATGCACAACCACTCCGTGAGTGTCTCCGGCGGTACGGACAAGTCGCAGTATTACGCATCGCTGTCGGCCATGTTCGACCCGGGATGGACCAAGGCGAGCAAAGTGCAACGCTACACGGCCAACCTCAACACGACTTACAATGTGAGCAAATACATTGACATAAACCTCATCGGAAACGCTTCCTATCGTAAGCAGAAAGCTCCCGGAACGCTCAATTCCGAGGTGGATCCCGTAAACGGCGAGGTGAAGCGTGACTTCGACATCAACCCCTACTCCTACGCCATCAACACCTCGCGCACGCTCGACCCCAACGAGTTCTACACGCGCAACTATGCACCGTTCAACATTCTCCATGAGTTGGACAACAACTATCTGGACCTGAACGTGAATGATTTCCGCGTCTCGGCCAGCATCGACTATAAGCCTATCAGGAAGTTGAAGTTGACCTTGCTCGGAGCCATGAAAGGTGCTTCCACCTCACAGGAGCACTACATCAGGGACGAATCCAATCAGGCACTGGCCTACCGGGCCATGCCCACTGCCGCCATCCGCGACCGAAACCCGTTCCTTTACAAGGACCCCGACAATATTTATGCGCAGCGCATCTCCGTATTGCCCTACGGTGGTATCTACGAGCGCACCGACAACCGCTCTTTCGGCTGGGACACGCGTATCTCGGCCAGCTACAACGATGTGATTGCCGACAAGCACATCATCAACTTCTATGCCGGTATGGAGACCAACTACACCGACCGTCACACCACATGGTTCCGCGGTTGGGGCCTTCAATACAAAAAAGGCGAGGTGCCCTTGTATGCCTATCAGGTGTTCAAAAGGGGGCTGGAAGAGGGTTCCGACTACTTCAACATGAAGAATACCCACTATCGCAGTGCGGCCTTCTTCGGCACCGCCACCTATTCTTATCAGGGACGCTATCAGGTGACCGGCACCATGCGCTATGAAGGCACCAACTATCTGGGCAAGGCCACATCGGCCCGTTGGTTGCCCACATGGAACGTTTCCAGTGCTTGGAACGCCCATGAAGAGAAGTGGTTTGCCAACACCTTTAAAGATGTGCTCACTCACGGGACATTCCGTTTGAGCTATTCGCTGACCGGTGACCGCCCCCCGATGACCAACGCCCTGCCTATCTACAAGAGCGAGAATCCCTGGCGCCCGTTCACCAGCGTGCAGGAGTCCGGTTTGACACAGACACTGGGCAACCCCGAACTCACCTACGAGAAGAAGCATGAGTTCAATGTCGGCCTTGACCTCGGATTCCTCAAAAACCGCATCAATTTCAGCATCGATGCCTACTGGCGTAACAACTACGACCTCATTGGCTATGCCAACACCCAGCTCTATGGCGAGGGACAAGTGGCCAACGTGGCTTCAATGAAATCGAATGGTGTAGAGTTCAGCCTGTCCACCCAAAACATCAAGACGGCCGATTTCTCTTGGAACACCAATCTGATCTTCTCGTATGCCCACAATGAGATCACCGATCTCTATTCGCCCGCCCGCATCATCGACCTCGTGCAGGGCACGGGCTATCCCCTCGTGGGCTATCCGGTGCGTTCTATCTTCTCCATTCCCTTCAAAGGACTGAACAGAGACGGACTGCCCACCTTCCTCGATCAGGACGGAAACATCACCACGACCGGCATCTACTTCCAGACTCGCGACCAGTCGAAAACCAAGTTCTTGAAATATGAAGGTCCGGTGGATCCTACGGTGACAGGCTCGTTGGGCAATGTGTTCAAATATAAGAACTGGACACTCAACGTGTTCCTCACCTACTCGTTTGGCAATGTGGTGCGACTGGATGATGTGTTCAAGAGCAAATATGACGACCTCAGCTCCATGACCAAGGAGTTCCGCAACCGCTGGACTCACGCCGGAGACGAAAAGCGCACTGATGTGCCCGTGATTGCCTCAAGATGGCAGAACACCCAAGATGAGAATCTGAAATACGCCTACAATGCTTACAACTACTCGGATGTGCGTGTGGCCAAGGGAGACTTCATCCGCATGAAGGAAATCGCTCTGACCTACGACTTCCCCAAGCCTTGGCTCAATCCCATGGGCGTCAACAATCTTTCATTGAAGCTGCAGGCCACCAACCTCTTCCTCATCTATGCCGACAAGAAGCTCAACGGACAGGATCCGGAATTCTTCAACACCGGCGGTGTGGCAGTTCCGGTGCCCAAACAGTTTACGCTTACAGTAAGATTAGGTCTTTAATTTAGAAAAAGAACAACAATGAAAACGAAGAATATCATCTATCCGGTATTGATCGGTATCGTCTCGGCACTTACGCTGACATCGTGCAACGATTTTCTCGACACCATGCCCGACAACCGCACCACGCTGGACTCACAGGAAAAGATATCCGACCTGCTGGTCACAGCCTATCCTTCCAACCAGTATGCCGTGATCAACGAGCTGATTTCCGACAACACCGATTACTACGGAGCCACCAATCCCAATGGCGACCGCTTCGGCGACCAGCTGTTTTTCTGGAAAGACATCACCGAAGCGAGCAACGAAGCACCTTACAACCTGTGGCTCAGCTGCTACAAGGCCGCAGCCGCGGCCAACCAGGCTTTGGCCTCGCTCGACGAGTTGAAGCAAGACAACGAGCAGGCGCGCACCTCCCGTGCCGAAGCTCTGCTTTGCCGGGCATACGCCCATTTCGTACTCGTGAACGAGTTCTCACTCAACTACAACTCCAAGACTTCCGCTACCGACCCGGGCATTCCCGTGACCACCTCTGTGGAAGCCATCAATGTCAAGAAAGACCGGGGCAACGTGGCACAGGTCTACGAACAGATAGACCGTGACATTCAAGCTGCTCTGCCACTGATGAGCGACAACTACACTGTGCCCAAATACCATTTCAACAAGCGTGCCGCCTATGCTTTTGCCACTCGTTTCTATCTTTTCTATGAAAAGTGGGACAAGGCTGTGGAATATGCCAACCTGTGTCTGGGAACCAACCCGGGAGCCAACCTCCGCGACTGGAAGGTGTTGGGCGGCATGGCACAGAAGCAGGAGGCACTTGCCAACCACTACATTGACGCTTCGCTGAACTGCAACCTGCTGCTTTCGACATTCCATACGTCTGCCGGATTATATCTTGGAGCATACACCTATTACAAGAGATACTCCCACGGTCGTTATCTTGGAGACAACGAGGACATGAATGCCGTCAATGTATGGGGAACGGCCGACTATTACGAGAAGCCACTTTCCATGGCCGGCAGTAATTTCGATGTTTGTCTGATGATGAAAATACCCGACCTGTTCGAATATAAAGATCCCGTTGCCCGGACCGGTTACAACCGCACGGTGCTGGCTCTCTTCACCATGGACGAAACGTTGCTCAACCGCGCCGAGGCCTACATCATGCTCAAGCAGTATGACAAGGCGGCTGCTGACATGAACGTATGGATGCACAACATCACCAACACCTCCGTACAGCTGACCCCGAAAGTCATTCAGAAGTTCTACGAGAGTGTCGCTTATTCCTACTCCGACCAAGCCGGCATCATGTCTACCGTAAAGAAGCACCTGCACCCGGCCTTCAGCATCGACGAGGAAGGATCTGTACAAGAGACCATGTTGCAGTGCGTGCTCGGCTTCCGCCGCATCGAGACAATGCACTACGGCAACCGTTGGTGGGATGTGAAACGCTACGGCATTGAAATCGTACGCCGCGAGATGGGAGCTGACGGAAAGCCTTCCAAACTGCTTGACGTGATGAAAAAAGACGATCCGCGTCGTGCCATCCAGATTCCGATGCAAGTACGTGAAGCCGGTATGGCAGCCAATCCACGCAACCAATAAGACAATAACTTTCTAACAAAGAATTTCTTATGAAAAAGCATTTTATATATACACTACTGCTGCTGACCTCGGTTGGGTTGGGTCTGGCTTCCTGCTCGGAAGACGACCTGAACTCCGTCAGCGTCATCAAAAAGTCGAATGTCGAGCTCAACGACTTCGACAAGTGGCTCCAGAACAACTATGTGGAACCCTACAACATCCAGTTCCTCTATCGCTACAACCACAACGAGACCGACATGAACTACTACAACGTGCCGGCCGACTATGACAAAGCCATCATGCTGGCAAAGGTTGTGAAATACACTTGTGTGGAAGCCTACGACCAAGTGGCCGGCATCACCTTCACCCGTTCCTATTTCCCCAAGATGCTCTATGCCACAGGAGACTTCCAGTATCGCAACAACGGCACGATGATTCTTGGTACGGCTGAAGGAGGAAAGAAGATATTCCTGGCCGGCACCAACTACCTCACACGCTACATTAAAGATCGTGACGCGTTGAATGAGTTGTATCTGAAGACTATTCATCATGAGTTCACCCACATTCTCAACCAGACAAAAAACTACTCGGCAGACTTCCAGCTCATTACCGGTACCGGCTATGTGAGCGACTCTTGGAGCACCGAGAAGTACGGAAAGGAATCCTATTATCTGCCTCATGGCTTCATCTCGGCCTATTCGCAGCACTCCCATCAGGAGGACTTTGCCGAGATGCTGTCCATCTATGTCACCAACACATCCGCACAATGGGACAAATGGATCAAAGAAGCCGGAACCACAGGCGGCCCGCTCATCACCTCTAAACTCGACATTGTGCGCGAGTATATGAAGAACCAGTGGAATATTGACATCGACAGACTCCGTGACGCCGTCTTGCAGCGCGAAGACGACGTGGTGTCGGGCAAAGTGGATGTATCGTCGAATTTGACTGTCAAATAATTAAAGTAAACGGTTATGAAGAACTATAAAACATTAACATATCTGCTGTTAACACTTCCACTTGTGTTTCTCCAGTCCTGCTTGAAAGATCAGGAAGACAAGTTTTCCCAGCCCGCTTCCGAACGCATGGAGAAGTTTTTGAGCAATGCCCAATCCACTTTGACAGCCTCGGAAGAAGGTTGGGTGCTGGATTATTTTCCCGACGACAATCAACTCTACGGAGGTTTTGTTTACACTGTGAAGTTCACAAAAGACAAGGCCACTGTCGGTTGCGAACTGGCCAACGATGCCACCGCCGAACTGACATCGCTCTATCGCATGACGGCAGACAACGGTCCTGTACTTTCGTTTGATTCGGGAAACGACTTCATCCATTATTTTGCCACTCCCAACGGTGAGCACACCAAGGCATACGGAGGCGATTTCGAGTTTGTCATCGACAGCGTTGGCACCGACATCGTGAAGATACACGGTAAACGCTCACTCAACACCATGTATCTGCGCAAGCTCGCCAAGCCTGCCTCCCTGTATCTGGCAGAAGTGAAAGGCGTTCAAAATTCGTTTGACTTGACCGAGGCCGACGGCACTGTCAACGACCAGAAGGTTTCGCTGACCTTCGAAGGACGCAGAGTCACTTTCACAGCCGGTGAGACATCCGTTACAGAAGCTTACATTTTCTATAATGAGGGCATCCGTCTCTACCAGCCTGTCACCATCGCCGGCAAGACCTTCTCGGAACTGAAGTTCGACGCGGCAAAACTTTCGCTGACCGCCACTGATGCAGACGGCGTAGTATTCTATAATCTGCCAACCAACCTCGTCGTCAATGATGAAGCTTTCTCCCGCAATTTCTTTGCAAAGGACTTGACCGCAGTAGAAGTCAAGACCGGTGGAAGTTGGCTCAAAGCAACCAAGACCGAAAACGGTATCACACTGGCAGCCGATGCCAACACAACCGGTCATCCACGCGCAGGAAGAGTCAAGTTGACCAAGAACGGTGGCGATTCGGTTATCATCAGGGTGACACAGGTGGAATTTGACAAAGACATTGCCGGCACCTACACGCTCGCCTATGTGGATGGCGACAATGTGAAGTCAACAGCTTCGGCCACACTGGACCGCCATGAGGGGAATGTGCGCTTCCGCTGGGTTTATCAAAAGGCTGCCATGTTCACCGTTCCCGTAACGTGGGATGAGAAGACTGCCACCCTCTCTGTAGAAAGTGGACAGTACTGGGGTTCGATTTCCACAACAGATGGAAGCACCTATTACGTCTACGACATACTCCTCGACAAGACTCAGCGCCTATGGACCTCATACAACAAAGGGGTATTCGTGAACGCGCGTTTCAACTATGACGAAAAGAACAATGCCACAGTAGCCCGGTTCACAGGACAAGTCGGCAAGGGAGAGTTCGGCAGTTTCCTGCTCCGCATCTTCACGGCAAAATCGCCCACCAAGGCTAATGACAAAGGAACTTTGGATCTCATCACCTCCCCAATACTTGTCAGACAATATGGAGCTGCACCTGCCAAGGCGGGGATAGCATTCTCCTATCTGAAAGCTCCGGAGGTCCAATCGTCCACCTCTCTTTCAGCAGTTGCTCCACTTTTTAACTCCAAGCAATAAACATCAGACAAAGATGAAAAAGATATATTATCTCATGCTGCTCCTTGTAGCAGCAGTCTCCTTCACCTCGTGCAACGACGACACCGACAATCCATACGAAAGAACGTCACAACTGAAGGTTTTGCGCTCGAGCGTGTTGTTTGATTCCAAAGGAGGTACAGGTTTCGTCAAGTTCGAAGCCCCGTCGGCCATCACGGCTACGCTCAACAGTTCATGGGCCACAGCCACCGTCCAAGGCGACAGTGTGCGTGTCGTGGCTACAGCCAACGAAGCCTATGAGGGGCGTGCCTCAGTGCTCACCGTCCGGTGCG
>OBXA01001549.1_pt1 | contig 13081 bp, 9 predicted proteins | sample 1538121 | NCBI WGS metagenome assembly OBXA01 (sample SAMEA2580133, study PRJEB22360) | human gut metagenome | biome: human gut; feature: human-associated habitat; material: faeces | place: Denmark | collected 2008/2010 | reverse complement strand
TTTAAAGAAGATTGCAGCAATGGTAAAAACAAGAATCGAAGTATTCCCGGATATTGCAGACCTCATCGACTTTTTCGAGGAAGTTCCGGAGTATGACGCTTCGATGTACACTCACAAAAAGATGAAGACAAACGAGGAGACCTCCCTTGCACTTCTTCAGGAAGTAAAACCGCTGCTGGCAGCGCAGGAAGATTTCAGCAATGATGCTCTCTTTGAGATGCTCAGCGCATTCGGAAAAGAAAAAGGATACAAGACCGGTTATATTATGTGGCCGATCCGTACCGCTCTTTCCGGAAAACAGATGACACCGGCCGGCGCAACGGAAATCCTTGAGGTTCTGGGAAAAGAGGAGTCTCTTGCCCGCATCGACAAAGCGATTGAGAAATTATCCAAATGATATATAATAATTCACAGAAAAAAGCGGTGATGCATACCACCGGCCCCATGATGGTCCTTGCCGGACCGGGGTCGGGGAAAACCGCAGTGATTACGGGGCGGACCTGCCAGCTTACAGCAAGCGGCATTTCCGCCTCTCGTATTCTTGTCGTAACATTTACGCGTGCGGCGGCAAAAGAGATGAAGGAGCGGTATTTAAAGGCGATGGGAAAGACGAGTACCCAGGTCACCTTTGGAACGTTCCACGGGGTATTCTACGCGATTCTGCGCCATACGTACCGCATGTCCGGCAACAATATTTTAAGCGAGGAAGAGAAAAAGCGGCTGATGCGCGAGCTGGTCAACCACTATGCCAGAGACCTGGAGGAAGAAGATCTCGAGGAGAATCTGGCGCGTGAAATCAGCACTGTGAAGAACAATCAGATCCCGCTGGAACATTACTATTCCGCCTGCATGCCGCAGGAAAAGTTCCGCGAAATTTATGAGGCGTATGAGAAATGGCGGAAGGAGAACAAAAAACTCGATTTCGACGATCTGATGGTGCAGTGCAAACGTCTCTTTCTGGAGCGGCCGGAGGTCCTCCGCGCCTGGCAGCACAAATTTCAGTATATCCTGATTGACGAGTTTCAGGACATCAGCCCCGTGCAGTATGAGATTGTGCGGATGCTGGCGCTGCCGGAAAATAACCTCTTTATTGTCGGGGATGACGATCAGTCGATTTATCAGTTCCGCGGGGCCAAGCCGGAGATCATGCTGAATTTTCCGAAAGATTACCCGGGCGCGGCGCAGGTAGTGCTCGATAAAAATTACCGTAGTACGGAATTTATCGTGAAGCGGTCCCAATGCCTGATCCACCACAACAAAAAGCGGTATGAAAAGGCGATTTCCACCGACAACGAGAAAGGCGCTCCGGTTGCAATCCGGGGATATAAGAACCCGCGCGAGGAGATGCGTGCCGTTGCCGAGGAGCTGCGGGAGGCGGAGAAAAACGGCTGTTCGTATGAAGAGATGGCGCTTTTGTTCCGCACGAATCTTGGCTGCCGAACAGCAGTAGAGGAACTGATGGAAGCACAGATCCCGTTCCAGATGCGGGATGCCCTGCCGGATCTCTATGACCACTGGATTGCGAAAGATCTGCTGACGTATCTGAATCTTGCGATGGGAAGCCGGAAGCGCGGCGAGTTTTTAAAGATTGCCAACCGCCCGAACCGTTATCTGTCGCGGGATGCCTTTGAGGAGGCGACTGTTTCGTTCGATGCACTTCTGGAATATTACGAAGAAAAAGACTGGATGTGCCAGCGGATCCGCAAACTGGAGCAGGATATCACGACACTGACGCATTTATCGCCGTTCGGCGCGGTCAATTACATCCGCTATGCGATCGGCTATGAACAGTATGTGAAGGAATATGCTGCATACCGCCATCTGAAAGAGGATGATCTGATTTCCGTTTTGGACGAGCTGCAGGAGGCGGCAAAGAGCCAGAAAAGCATCGAGGGCTGGTTTGCACATATTGAGGAATACCAGCAGAAGATGAAGGAAAAACAGAAGCAGCGCGCAGAGAGTGCGGAAGGAGTTACGGTTTCCACCCTGCACAGCGTCAAGGGACTCGAGTACGACAAGGTCTATCTTCTTGACGTCAACGAGGGCGTAATGCCGTATCAGAAAGCAGTCCTTGCGGAGGCGATCGAGGAGGAGCGGCGGATGTTCTACGTCGGAATGACGCGCGCCCGGAAAGAGCTGACGCTCTGTTATGTGGAGGAACGGTTTGAAAAGAAAGTCGAGCCGTCCCGGTTCCTGGACGAGGTGATCCAGTAAATTTGTACTGTTGTGAAAGATGTTGAAAATAAATTTACTAATTGATAAAATTTTAACAAATAATATATTGACAAAGTTTTAACAATGAAGTATAGTAATGCCTGTAAGCGGGAACAATAAGATGACCGCAAAGCGAGGAGGAAAAACATTATGAAAATTTTATTTTACGATACCCAGAACTACGACAGAGAATCTTTCGACCGAACCAAAGAGCAGTTTCCAGAAATTGAAGTGGAATATTTAAAAACCGGCCTTGCTGCAAGAACCGCTTCCCTGGCAAAGGGCTACGATGCCGTGTGCGCCTTCGTAAACTCCGATGTCGGAACAAAAACCGTAGAAGCATTGCATGAGGCAGGCGTCAAGCTGATCCTGATGCGCTGCGCAGGCTTCAACAACGTAGATTTAAAGACAGCTGCAAAATACGGCATTGATGTACGCCGTGTACCGGGTTACTCCCCGGAGGCTGTAGCTGAGCATGCGATGACACTGGCCATGACGGTCAACCGCCACATGCACAAAGCATATACGAAAGTAAGAGAAAACGACTTCAGCCTGGGCGGACTGATGGGATTTAACTTCTATCAGAAGACCGCCGGAATCGTCGGAACCGGAAAAATCGGTGCGGCTATGGCAAGAATCTGCCGCGGTTTCGGCATGAAAGTCATCGCTTACGATGTATACCAGAATGAATCCTTAAAAGATTTTGTTACGTACGTAACTCTTGATGAACTGCTGGCACAGAGTGATCTGATCTCCCTGCACTGCCCGCTGATGGACAGCACATACCACATGATCAACCGCGAGAGCATCAAAAAGATGAAAGACGGCGTGATCCTGGTCAATACGTCCCGCGGAGGTCTGGTAAAGACAGACGACCTGATCGAGGGAATCCGTGCAAGAAAATTCTTCGGCGTCGGCCTTGACGTATACGAGGAGGAAACCCCGAACGTATTCGAGGACCGTTCCGATGAGATTCTGGAGCACTCCACCACAGCACGTCTCCTGTCCTTCCCGAACGTTATGATCACTTCACATCAGGGATTCTTCACCGAGGAAGCACTGCGTGCGATTGCAGAGACCACACTGCAGAATGCGCTGGATTTCGAGGCAGGAAAAGAGACCCCGAACATTGTCCGTGCATAATGGAAATCCACTAGAAAACAGTTATCTTATAAGAGAACAAGAGACAACCCATTTTCGGCGGGTTGTCTCTTTTAAATTATAAGAAAATAGTGTATGATGATAGATAGCAGAAAAAACGGCCGGGAAAAGTGATCTGGCCGGATACAAAAGGAGAGCAGGATTTTATGGACTGTAAAGAAGCAGAAAAATTAATACAGCCATACGTGCAGGGAAATATGCCGGAGAAAGAGATGGAACCGTTTATTTCCCATATCCGGAAATGCCATACATGCCACGAGGAACTGGAGACATATTTTATTGTGAACCGTGCGATGGCATATTTCGAGGATGACGCGCCCGATTCCTACAATCTGACAGGACTTCTGGAACGCGATCTGGAGAAAAAAGAGGAAGAAGCGAGATACCGCCGATACAAAGATACGTTTTTCCGGGTGCTGATGCTGATTCTCGTTCTGTTTCTGGTGCTCCTGGCTCTGCACTATTTTGAAGTGATAGAATTACCCTGGCTGAAAGGATTATTATGAGTGATAAAATCGTATTACTGGACGGACACAGTATTCTGAACCGGGCTTTTTACGGCGTACCGGATCTGTCCAATGCAGAAGGACTGCACACGAACGCCGTATATGGATTCCTGAATATTCTGTTTAAAATTCTCGATGAGGAGCAGCCGCAGTATCTTGCCGTGGCGTTTGACCTCCATGCACCGACATTCCGCCACAAAATGTATGACCAGTACAAGGGAACGAGAAAGCCGATGCCGCAGGAATTGCGCGAACAGGTTCCGGTGATCCAGGAAGTGCTCGCAGCAATGGACATTGAGATTGTCACAAAAGAGGGCTATGAGGCGGATGATATCTTAGGAACGCTCGGCCGCAAATGCGAGGCGGAAGGGATGGAAGTTACGATCGTATCCGGAGACCGCGACCTGCTGCAGCTTGCAACGGATCACATTCTGATCCGGATTCCAAAGACCGTAAAGCGTGTGACGACGATTGAAAATTACCACACGGCAGAGGTGTTGGAAAAATACAGTCTTCTCCCGAAACAGATCATCGATCTGAAAGCGCTGATGGGCGATACCGCAGACAATATCCCGGGTCTGCCGGGTGTCGGCGAGAAAACCGCGACGAAAATCCTGCTACAGTACGAGACACTGGAAAATGCGCATGCACATTTCGAGGAGATCAAACCGAACAAGGCAAAAGAGGCGATGCGTGATCATTATGATCTGGCGAAATTAAGCAAAAAACTTGCAACGATTGATACCGATGCGCCGGTGGAGCTCGACCGTGAAAAAGCGGCACTCTCGAATTTTTATACACCAAAAGCGTATGAGATGTTCAAACGTCTGGAGTTTAAAAACCTGCTGGGCCGCTTCGAGGAGACGAATGCAGAACCAGAGGATGCCGTCTTTCTGCGCACCGTAACGGATTTTTCCGAGGCGGAAGAACTCTTTGGAACCATCGCGAAGGAGGAGAAGGCAGGAGCCGCTCTTCTGACAGAAGAAACCCCGAAGGACGGACCGATGGCAGATCGGAGCCGTTCACTTGTCGGTATGGCAGTTGCGTATGGAAGCGGAGAGCCGGATGTTGTTTACTTCCCAGCAGAAGGTTTCCTGACCGGAGATTATTTAAAAGAAAAATTGACTGAGCTGCAGAAGCAGATTCCGGTTTTCTGCGTCATGGACGGAAAAGAATTTCTGAAGGATATGCCGGACGCCGATGAAGCCCATCTGTTTGATGCCGGAATTGCCGCGTATTTATTAAATCCATTGAAATCACAGTATTCGTACGATGATATCGTAAAAGAGTACGTACACCGCTATGTGCCGGCAGTGGAAGAGATCTTCGGCGGAAGCAAGATTCCGGCCGCAGGAAAGATGACGCCGGAACAGCAGGAGTCGTATGCAGGTCATCAGGCGTATGCTGTATTTGCCGCACAGGAAAACATGGAAAAGCTGCTGAAGGAGCAGGGCATGTGGGATCTGTACCGGAATGTGGAGATTCCGCTGGTGTTTACGCTCCGTCAGATGGAAGCGGATGGAATCGCCGCAGAAAAAGAAGCACTTTCCGTTTACGGAGCTGAGCTGGCGGAGCGGATCGGAGAGCTGGAGGCACAGATCTACGAGGAGGCCGGCGAGGAGTTCAACATCAATTCCCCGAAGCAGCTCGGCGTGATTCTGTTTGAAAAGCTGCAGCTTCCGGGCGGCAAAAAGACCAAGACGGGTTATTCCACCGCCGCCGATGTGCTCGAAAAGCTCGCACCGGATCACAAACTCGTTGCCGATATTCTGGAGTACCGCCAGCTTGCCAAACTGAAATCGACGTACGCCGACGGTCTGCAGGCCGTGATCGGGAAAGATGGAAGAATCCATTCGACATTTAACCAGACCATCACCGCGACCGGCCGCATCAGCAGTACCGATCCGAATCTGCAGAACATTCCAGTGCGGATGGAGCTTGGCCGTCTGATCCGGAAAGCCTTCGTGCCAAAGCCTGGCTGTGTCTTTCTGGATGCCGACTATTCCCAGATTGAGCTCCGCGTGCTGGCCCACATGTCGGGCGATGAAAACCTGATCGAGGCGTACCGCGAGGCGGAGGATATCCACCGCATGACGGCATCGAAAGTGTTCCATGTGCCGCTTGAAGAGGTAACACCGCTGCAGAGAAGAAATGCGAAGGCGGTCAACTTCGGTATCGTATACGGCATCAGTTCGTTCGGTCTGGGCCAGGATCTCGGCATCAGCCGGAAAGAGGCAGAGGCCTATATCCAGCAGTATTTCGAGACGTATCCGGGTATCCATGAGTTTTTGAACCGCTGCGTAGAGGATGCCAAAGAGAAAGGCTATTCCGTGACGATGTTCGGACGCAGACGGCCGATGCCGGAGCTGAAATCGAGCAACTTTATGCAGCGGTCATTCGGCGAGCGCGTTGCGATGAATGCGCCGATCCAGGGAACGGCGGCGGATATTATTAAAATAGCGATGATCCGCGTGGCGAAACGGCTGAAAGAGGAGCAGTTAAAGACCAGACTTCTTCTTCAGGTACACGATGAGCTGCTGCTGGAAGTGCCGGAAGACGAGCTCGAAAAGGCAGAACAGATCCTGGAAGAGGAGATGACCGGGGCAGCACATCTGGCTGTCAAACTCGAGATCGATATGCACACAGGAAACAACTGGTACGAGGCGAAATAGCGCACTCATACCAGGAGCGAAAGGATACAAAAGAATGAAAGTTTTTGGAATTACAGGCGGCGTGGGCGCCGGAAAAAGCGAAGTGCTCACGTACCTTGGACAGAATTATGATGCAACGGTGATCCAGGCGGACGAGGCAGGTTACCTTGTGATGCTGCCGGGCGGCGAATGCTATGGAGAGATTGTGAAGCTGTTCGGCAGACAGATCACCACAGAGACCGGCGAACTTGACCGGAAACGGATTGCTGAGATCGTTTTTCAGGACGAAGAAAAGTTAAAAGCCCTGAATGCGATCGTTCATCCGGCGGTAAAACGGTATATCAAAAAAGCCATTGCAGCCGCGGAAAAAGCAGGGACGGAATACGTCTTTGTGGAGGCTGCACTCTTAATCGAAGAAAAATATGATGAAATTTGTGATGAACTGTGGTATATTTATGCGGATGAAGAAGTCCGGAAGGAGCGATTGATCGAAGGACGCGGCTATTCCGAGAAGAAAGTTCGCGAAATCATGGCAAATCAGCTTTCCGAGGATGAATTCAGCAGCCACTGCGATTTTGAAATCGACAACAGCGGCGATTTTGAGGAAACAAAAAAACAGTTAGACCATAGGATGAAAAAATATGAAACTTTGTAGTATTGCAAGTGGTTCGAGCGGAAACTGCATTTTCGCGGGAAGCGAGACCACAAGCCTTCTGATCGATGCGGGCATCAGCGGAAAGCGCGTGGAGGCGGGACTGGCTGTTCTCGATCGCAGTGCGAAGGAGCTGGACGGCATTCTCGTGACACATGAGCATTCCGATCATATCCAGGGCCTTGGCGTGCTGGCGCGCCGGTACGGTATTCCGATTTACGCAACGGATGGAACAATTCAGGCGATGCAGCAGACGAAGAGCCTTGGAAAGTTCCCGGAGGGGATTTTCCACATGATTCACGCGGATGACACGTTTACACTGGGAGACATCGCCGTACATCCGTTTACGATCTCTCACGATGCGGCAGAGCCGGTCGGCTACCGGATGGAGTCCGGCGGGAAATCAATTGCGATCGCGACGGACCTTGGTGTCTACAGCGATTACACGGTTCAGAATCTGACCGGGCTGGATGCCGTTTTGTTAGAGGCAAATCACGACGAGAACATGCTTGCGGTCGGACCGTACCCGTATCCGTTAAAACAGCGGATCGCCGGGGCGAAAGGCCATTTATCGAACCTGGCGGCAGGCCATCTCCTCTGCGAGATTCTGCACGACAATCTGCAGGAAGTGCTGCTCGGCCATCTGAGCAAGGAAAATAATTATGAGGCACTGGCCTTTGAAACCGTGGCCTGCGAGGTCACAACGGGTGATAATCCGTATCACTCGGGTGATTTTCATCTCGCTGTCGCTAAAAGAAGCGAAGTATCACCGTTAATTGAGGTTTAAATATACATTTTTAGAGCTACATACCATGTTTTTCGCAAGGCCGCCATTACCGGTTTTTCCGGGGCTTTGACATAAAACCAGAAAAAGGAGAATGGAAACATGAAGAAGACAATTATCACTGTCGTAGGCAAGGACACCGTGGGCATTATCGCAAAGGTATGTAATTATCTGGCAGAGAACCAGGTAAACATCGAAGACATTTCTCAGACGATTGTGCAGGGATATTTCAACATGATGATGGTAACGGACGTCTCCAAGAGCGAGAAATCCAACGCAGAGCTTGCAAAAGATCTGGAGGAGCTTGGAAGTTCCATCGGCGTTGTCATCCGCTGCCAGCATGAAGATATTTTCAATATGATGCACCGTATCTAAAGCGAAGGAGAAAAACGACATGATAAATCTGTTTGAAGTAAAGGAAACGAACGAGATGATCGAAAAAGAGAATCTGGACGTTCGTACCATTACCCTTGGAATCAGTCTTATGGACTGTATCGACTCCAATCTTGACAAGCTGAACCGCAAAATCTACGACAAAATCACGACGACTGCCAGAAATCTGGTTTCCGTAGGTGAGGAGATCGAGGGCGAGTTCGGTATTCCGATTGTAAACAAGAGAATTTCCGTTACCCCGATTGCCTTAGTCGGCGCAGCAGCCTGCAGAACGCCGGAGGATTTCGTGACGATTGCACAGACTCTGGACCGTGCGGCAAAAGAAGTCGGCGTCAATTTCCTCGGCGGCTATTCCGCTCTGGTAAGCAAAGGTATGACGACAGCAGATGAGCTTCTGATCCGTTCTATCCCGCAGGCACTGGCTGTTACGGATTTTGTCTGCAGCTCCATCAACCTTGGCTCTACCAAAACCGGTATCAACATGGATGCTGTCAAACTGATGGGTGAGATCATCAAGAAGACGGCGGAGGCAAGCAAAGAGAACAACTGCCTTGGATGCGCAAAACTCGTTGTTTTCTGCAATGCACCGGACGACAACCCGTTCATGGCAGGCGCTTTCCACGGCGTAACCGAGGCGGATGCCATCATCAATGTCGGCGTTTCCGGCCCTGGTGTTGTCAAACATGCTCTGGAAAAAGTACGCGGCGAGAACTTTGAGGTACTCTGCGAGACGATCAAGAAGACCGCATTTAAGGTAACGCGTGTCGGCCAGCTCGTTGCACAGGAGGCTTCCAAGCGGCTGAACATTCCGTTTGGTATCATTGACCTTTCCCTGGCACCGACTCCGGCGATCGGAGATTCCGTTGCGGATATCCTTGAGGAGATCGGCCTCGAGCACGCAGGTGCACCGGGAACGACAGCGGCGCTGGCACTTCTGAACGATCAGGTGAAAAAGGGCGGTGTTATGGCATCTTCCTATGTCGGCGGTCTCTCCGGCGCATTCATCCCGGTTTCTGAGGACCAGGGTATGATCAACGCAGTCAACGACGGTGCGTTGACCATCGAGAAGCTGGAAGCTATGACTTGTGTCTGCTCTGTAGGCCTTGACATGATCGCCATCCCGGGAGACACGAAAGCATCGACCATCTCCGGAATCATCGCAGATGAGCTTGCCATCGGTATGGTCAACCAGAAAACAACGGCAGTCCGCCTGATCCCGGTCATCGGAAAAGGCGTGGGCGAGACCGTAGAATTCGGCGGCCTCCTCGGCTATGCACCGATCATGCCGGTCAACAACTTCTCCTGCGAGGCATTCGTCAACAGAACAGGAAGAATCCCGGCACCGAAAACTAAAAAGACAGCTGAAAAGCCGGCAGTGATCCTGAATGGAAAGGATCGCTGCCGGCTTTTTTACCATCTGCGCAAATAAAAATAGTAATTTTAAGGAATGTATAGTATGATATATTACATACTGATAATTTTACTTGCAACCCATAAAAAGTGTAAGAAAAAATGAATTATTACGGGGAACTTCAGCGGTAGCAGCCGTTGTTCTAGCAATACCTCTGCGGATGTGGATGTGAAGGCCGCCATAGAAAACACAAAGTATTATTTGAACAAAAACGGCAAAATGCAGACTGGCTGGCAGAAGATCGGTGGAAAATGGTATTACATGGATAAGAACGGAGCGCTGCAGGAATCTAAATGGATCAGCGGAATTTATTATGTAAAAGTCGATGGGCAGTCCGTTCGTCTGATGAAAGACCGGAAAGCTTTCCTTCCTCCCGGTAAATCGCACGGATCTGGTTCATGATGAGGTACAAAACAGACTGTTTCCTCAGATCTTTCGGTATGACCTCCAGTGCCTCATGGAACTTGCGCCTGTAATGTACCCAGCACCCTGCGATCTTCAGATCTCCAAAATATGATGTTCCTCAACTTCGACTTTTCAGGCACAAAGCGGTAACATCTGGATATGGCATCTGGAAGCTGTTTTCATTCTTTTTGCCGATCTGTTTTTTCTTTTTGGCTGCTCTTATTGGACAGCACGATCTGTTCCATCATCAGCTGCATCTTATCATTGCGGGTCTGTGTCTGTTTTGTCAGTTCCTCCATCTGATCCTGAAGACAGAGAAACAGAAGAAAATATATCTGCCGAAAGTCCATTTCCGTTTTTGATACACATCACTGGAACTTTTGGCACAGTTGCTGTTCTTTTTTTGCCTTTTAACGCTAAAAGGTAATGTTTTTCTTGTGTGCAGTAAAGTGTTACAGTATAATAAAACCAGTTTTTTTGCATAAGTTTAAGCGGAGAATCCTGCCGTAGCAGGATCCTTTCTTACGGTGTTATTTCACAGACGTAACCATAATAGTTTTACTGCAGGGGGGGATAGAAAATGAAAACAAAAGAGATTCAGGAACTCTATCAAATAAAATTACATAGTATGGACACGATCCTGCATCAGATATCGCTTATGGATCAGGTGGAAAATGAGCAGGAGCTGTCAGAAATCATTCACTCTTTGTTGCAGGCGATTGGAAACTATACAGGGGCAGACCGGGTATATGTTTTTGACTGGGAAACCGATCAGAAGGACAGTCTGAGCAATACATTTGAATGGTGTGCCGATGGAGTGGCACCAGAGATAGATAACCTTCAGGCAATCCCGGTCAGTTCGATGCCGAACTGGGTGAAACGATTTGAAAACAAGGAAGTAATCGTGATTCATGATCTGGAAGCGACAAAAAATTCTGAACCGGAAGAATATGAATTGTTAAAAACACAGGAAATATGTTCCTTGATTGCGGTGCCGATTTATGCCAATCATCAGATGAATGGATTCATCGGGGTAGATAATCCTGATTTGAGGCAGAATGAGATTTCCATTACACTGCTGTCTGATGTTGGCGGACATCTTGGATGTGTGAGGGAAAATCTGAAAAGTACGGTACTGTTGAAAAAGGCTCTTGATGAGGCGACAAAGAGGTCAGAGATTATTGCCGCAATTGCTACGTTGTATGTAACAATCGTACAAGCCAATGTTAAAGAGCGGACATATGAGCTTTTGAAAGGCCATGACCTTGTGCAAAAAATCCTTGGACAAAAGGGGAAAATTGATGATGTTATGGAAAGACTTCCAACAGCATTTGCCGCCCAGGAAGAGAGAGAAAAATACCGGGAGTTTCTTGACTTTGATACATTGACAGAGAGACTTCGTAATACGAATTCTGTTTCGATTGAATTTATGGGAGTAAACGGAGAATGGCGGCTGGCCAGATTTATTGTAAAGAGCAGAGATGCACATGGAAACGCTGTGGATGTGCTTTATGTCGTACGAGATATTACGGAAGAAAAATCACGGGAACTCATGTATCAGAAACAGCTTAAGGAAAGCATGGAAGATGCTCATCGCGCGAATCTTTCAAAAACAGCCTTTCTCCGGCGTATGAGCCACGATATCCGTACACCGCTAAACGGAATCGTGGGGATGATCCATATCGCTGAAAAATATAACAATGATGTGGTCAAGTTAAGGGAATGCAGGAAGAAGGTACTTCAGTCCGCCGATTATCTGCAAAATCTGATCAACAATGTCCTGGATATCGGCAAACTGGAATCCGGTTCCCTTGTGTTGGAACATAAATCCTTTGATCTGGCAGAACTGTTAAGGAATAATCTGACGGTTGTTGCAATGAGTGCTTATGAGAATGGTGTAAGATTTGAAGGCGGCGTGGAAGCAAGCACAATCCGCCACAGATATTTGATTGGAAGTCCGGTACATCTGAGCAGGGTTTTAATGAATCTTTCTTCCAACGCGATTAAATACAATCATTTTCATGGAACAGTGAATGTTCATTGCGAAGAATTATCGGATGATGGGAATATAGCTGTTTTTCAGTTTGTATGTTCAGATACCGGTCTTGGTATGAGTGAAGAATTTCAAAAACATGCGTTTGATGCTTTTGCGCAGGAAGGCAAACAGTCAACTACAACATTCAGTGGCTCCGGTCTGGGACTTTCGATTGTCAAAGATATTGTTGAACGGATGGGTGGAACGATAGAACTGGAAAGCGAAGAAAATGTAGGAAGCACGTTTACGGTTACGGTTCCATTTGAAATAGATTATTTGGTTGAAAATAATGATTCACAGAAGGACAGCTACTCACAGGATATGGATCTGTCAGGAAAACGGGTGCTTCTTGTTGAAGATAATGTCATTAATATGGAGATAGCCCATGCAATCCTGGAGGAGGAGCATCTGAACATTACAGAAGCGAAAAACGGAAAAGAGGCATTTGAAATATTTCAGAATTCCAGGTTGGATGAGTATGATGTCATCATCATGGATGTGATGATGCCGGTCATGGATGGGCTGGAAGCAACAAAAGCAATTCGTATGCTGGAACGTGAAGATGCCAAAAAGATTCCAATCATTGCCATGACGGCAAATGCTTTTGAGGAAGATCGGAAAGCATGTCTGGAGGCCGGGATGAATGAACATATTGGAAAGCCGATTGATATTCCGCGATTAAAAAGAGCGATCACAAAACTGCTGACAAAAAAGGGGTAGTAAACGCAAAAACATAATCATTCATTGAAATTAAGAAAAACTATAGTAATTTTATTAGGACTTTTGATATTTAGCAGTCACCCTGGCAGGGTGCAAAAACACAGATAACACGAAAGAAGAAACCGAAAAGCCTGTTATTACCCTCGGCA
>OBXA01001547.1_pt1 | contig 13091 bp, 20 predicted proteins | sample 1538121 | NCBI WGS metagenome assembly OBXA01 (sample SAMEA2580133, study PRJEB22360) | human gut metagenome | biome: human gut; feature: human-associated habitat; material: faeces | place: Denmark | collected 2008/2010 | reverse complement strand
GCAACATTCTCCCACAATATATCTATCTGTTCCTTTGGTATACCATACACCTTAAAATTTTGGAAATGATCGTTATATAATTCTATATCTTTCATCTTATTTTCTTTTATTTTGCCGTATAAGCCGTTTTCCTTAGTAAAGGCATATAGTTAGTTACCAGCCTTACGATGTCCTCATGGTGGGGCGAATTCTGGTTACACACACCTCTTGACTGTATTATCTTCCATGATTTTGTATTTACTTCTATCGTCTCCAGTCTATTGCCTTCCTTATCCTTTGCTGACATAATCAAACTATCCGGGTGTCTCTCTCCGTCATAGTAGCCCATAGCGTATACGCAGTGATGCATGGCCAGACCTTCCTCGGCAAATTCTTCAACACTCATTAGAGGTTGGATTTGAATATCTCCAGAACCAAATGATAAATCAAAGAATGCCTGCATACGTTTGCGGTATTGCTCTTCAAACCTCCTTGCCTTTTTCCTATCCTCCTCCAGCTTCTTCTTTGCCTCAATCTTGTTTTTTTTCTGTAAAAGTCTATTATGTTCTTTCTCCAGATTGCTAGGACATACATACTTCGCATTATGAGTGTCTAAATTGAAGTATCGTAATAATTCCAGATAATCCATATATAGACTACCATCATCTACGATATACTTGTTTCTCTCACAGATGCGCACTGCATGTTGCCACCTTGTGCGGTCTTTCAACGGACCACCAGCATGCTGCCAAAACCCCAATATACCATATTGCTTATGCTTCACCAGCTCTTCGATAAATGGGTTGTCCATTTTGATTAATGACTTCATCAATGGAATAACCTCTATCTCTTTCTCTTTCAGAATATCCATCGACCAGCCATTTCTCTTTAACAGCTTTGTTACAGAGCCTCGAGCATAAATGTAATTACCAGTTATATCGAATATATCCTCATAATCAATATACCCTGTACGACCACCGTTATGCTGCTTAACATTCATTGCACTGTTATAGTCCCAACGGAAATAATACATGCTTCTATAATAGTCTCTGCCTAATATCGTTTCTTTACCATTCTCCGCTATCCAGTTCTGCCACAATTCCACAGCATCATACATAGTATGATCATAGCCTCTATTACATCTGCTAACTTTGAATGTCCGTATAACTTGATAATCCTTGTAGACTTGGAATATCGTAAAGTACCTTGAAACGTTACTTTCGGATTTTGCATTGCGGTAATATTCCAGCTTTAAATGCTTGCCACACTCGGGACACTCATAGCCATCAGCACAACCAAGTATAACGCCCAAAAGTGAACTGGTAACCTTGGACTTGTGTCCGCAGCACTGACACCATACTCTGCCATCTTTCCAAAATATACCTGTGTTATCGAAGCAATGCTTGTATGCATAATTCCTCGCAGCATCACTTATAGGCTTCAACTCCTTAGAAAGCGATAGCACTTTCTTCTGTTCCTTTGTCCTTGCTTTCATCTGCTTGCCCTCCGTCACACTACCATCCAAACAAGTCTCCTTGCATGGCTTTTTCTTTCTCACGCTTAGCCTCCATTTCTTTGCGCCGTTTCTCTTCCTGCGCCTTCTCCCTTTCAGCCTTGCGCCTTGCGTCTTCATCGGCCTTTCTCTCTACTTCTTTCTGGTAGCGTTTTACCGCTTCCTCTTTGGCTTCTGCCTTCTCCTCCTCGGATAGGTCTACATGGGTATTTACCACAACCCTCGTAACACTATTCTTGTTAGGATCGGCCAATGTCAAATCCTTTTCATCGATGAAATGCCGGGCCATGCCGTATATCTCCTCATCAGCCCAGCCACTACGCTTCTCCTTGCTCACTTCTGCCATGATGTAGTCACATACTGCCTCCGGTGTCTTCTTCGGCTGCTCCTGCATCTTCTTGGCAAATTCCGGATCTGCTTCCGCCTCCTTAGTAAGGAAGACTGTAATCGTGTCAATAAATAATTTTGTTGCTTTCATACGTCCAATATTTATGTTATATCTTATTCTTACATATCCCCGGCGCTCCGTCTCCAACAATAGTTCCCAGTCTTCATCTGCAACCATCACCGGCCATGTCCCGTTTACTGTCATGGCCCTTGGGAATTTAAAGTACTCCTGTATCTTCCTTATCGCTGACAAATCATGAATACGATAGTAGATTGTGATTATATGCATTTCCTTTCCCTTTCGGCTTTACGCCTCTCGTATTCCTCTCTCGATACAGCGTTGGCTTTATCCATCTTGTATTGTTCTTCTCTCTGTCTGGCCAATTCTTTATCTATCAAGATATTTCTGTCATCGATAAAGCCCTTTATCGCTTTCAATATGCGCACGGCATCCACACAACCATACATCTCTCCATAGTCTCCATACTTCAGCCGTTGAAAGAATAGCATAAATTCCGTTAACTTCAGGTAGTAGTAGCGGTTCAGCATCATCCTTGACAACTCTTTGATAATCTCATACGAGGCTTTCTTCTCCTCTTTCACGCCTACGAAGTCCTGGTAATTATTTAATTCCAGTGCCAACCAATCATATACCACCTGATCTCCGTATTCCTCCTTTACCTTGGCAAGCGTCGGAGCATCACACATCACGCAGAAGGTAGGATTACAGGCCACGGTTGTTTGCTCGGATGGGTTATACTCCTCCAGCAGCCTGCGAGCTTCCGCCTTTGTCCTACATATAGCGACCGAGGATGTCGTTTGCAATTTCATCATTACGCTCCTGCCTCCTTGTAGTATTGTCCTTATATCTTCCATCGTCCTTTGCTTTTTGTTTTCCGATGGCCAACCATCGATTGACCATACTGTCTATACGCTTAATCTTCTGCCCGGCAGAAGTCACCCAGCCCTGTGCATCGTAGTAATAGTAGAACTGCTTGGCATCTTCCTCGCTCATTCCCTTCTCGATACAGATTGCCGTAACCTCTTCCAGACTTGGGGGCTGCACCTCCTTCTTCGCCTTTGGTTGCTTCTTGCTCGGCTTGAATAGTGGTAATTCTTCATGTATCGCTCTTGGTTTTTGCTTGGCTCTTGGCTTTTGCTTCATGGTTTGTGCCGGTGGGTGAGCCCTCGCTTTCGGCTGCTCTATCAACTCCATATCAATGATGTAGGCCGGTTGTCTTCTTGCATTCCCTGCCTCATAGCCTATAAGGCCACCTTCTATGAGACGCTTGCGAGCAGTTCTTAACGTTCTTATCTCCAAACCCAATAAAGTACACAGGACTTCATTTTGAACCTCGCAGCGCGTCGGGAAACCGGCATCCATAAAGAGCTTCAACAGGCCGAACCAAAGAGCGATCTGGTAGCTGTTAAGGCACAATCCATGTGCCTGCCCCCAAAACCTGTCGATACGATCTTCACAACTCATTGACCAATATACTCTCGGACTGCCTTCTGAAATTCATCCAGCGAATGGCACACTACATATTTGTTTTTCATCCGTTTTGCTAACTTCTCATAGTCCTTCTGGCTCTTGGACTGCTTGCCGACCGGGGTCTTCATCTCAATGGCAAGCGAAGCATAACCACCAATTGGAATCTGCAATATTAAATCGGCCACACCGGACCGCACGCCCTCATCGCGCATAATTTTGGCAGTCCAAGCATTACGGGCACCACCATTAGGCACGGCAAAAAACAAAGGTTCGATGCTAGGATAATTTTTTCTGAACCACTCTACACACTGCTTTTGTATCTGACTTTCTGTTAACGGCTTCATATTAGTAATTTCCTTTGAACATATCGAGGGCTGCATCCAGCAGCATTTGCTGTGTGCTTACCTTATTTTCTTCTACATTATCAATCGTCCCGGTTACTCCGTTGGCTATATCCTTCTTCGTCTGTATTAACTGGTACATATACTCGTCTATCGTTTCCTTTCCCAGCAGATAAGTACACGTTACAGCGTTCTTTTGCCCATTTCTGTGCGCTCTGTCCTCCGCTTGGCAACAATCTGAATAAGTCCAAGGGAACTCTATAAATAACACGTTAGAGGCTGCCGTAAGCGTTAGACCAGTTCCACCGCTCCTATAGTTTAGGATAATTAGTTTCGTAGCCGGGTCTTGTTGAAAGGCATCCACACTCCGCTGCTTGGCCTTGTCATCATCATCACCGGTAACAGTTACAGCCTTCGGGAACTCTTCTTTAAGCTCCGTAACGACCTGCTTCAGGAAACAAAAAACAATCAGTTTCTCGCCTCCATCAATCGTGTTGTGTATAATATCGATAGCCGCCTTGATCTTTCCCTTGGAGGATATTTGCTTGAGTATTCCCATCTTCACCATCACAGCCCCCCGGATGGCTCTCTGTATCTTCTCATCGTCGGCCTCCTTGAAGTCCTTCAGATACTTGATAACATCCATCTTCGCTTGGTTATACTCCTTCCGATTCTCAATGTCAACAACCAGATACGAACGTGTCTTATCCGGAAGCCATTTAAGCACATCCTTCTTTTGTCGTCTGAAAAAACAAAACTTATTCAAGTAGTAATTGAGCTCTTTCAAATGGCTTGCCTTACTCTCACCGGCACAATAACGCTCCATGAATTTGGTATAACCTCCGAAGTCCTCCAGACGATCCATAATGTTCAGCTGTTGTACCAAGTCCACATTGTTATTGACTACCGGGGTGCCGGTCAGTTCCAAAACGAATTCCTTGCCTTTTGCAATGCCCTGCACGAATTTGCTCTGCTGGGTCTTACTACTCTTGCACTTGTGGCTTTCATCAATTATGACGGACCTAAACAAGTTTATACGCTCATCAAATTCGATGCTTTTAAGTGTAAATCTTGACTGGTTTTTGATACGCTTCACAAAATACTTCTTTAGGCTCTCATAATTCGTGATAAACACCTTTGCCAAGGGCTCTCCCTTTTGGTTTGTCAGCTTCCAGAACTGTTGCCAAGTGCTTCTGTTATCATCACTCAATATGACTGCCTGCACATTTCCGAACTTCTTAAATTCTCGTTGCCAATTCACTTTTAACGAAGCTGGACAAATCACCAAGGCGGGAAATGCTCCGCTTGCAGTCATCGTCCCAATGGCCTGTGCTGTCTTTCCAAGCCCCGGCTCGTCACCCATGATGCACCGCTTCTTTTGCAACGCATACGCTATTCCCTCCTTCTGGTACTCATAGGGTTCAAGCGTCATGTTATGCGGTACTTCCAACTTCGGCATAGGCAGCACCTCATAACTCTCTACCGGCTCCTCATCAGTAGCCCACTGCACATTATCACACAAACTGCGCTTAACTGCCCAATCGGCCATCAGCCTTAAATAGTTCTCATCATAAGGCGACACCTCCCAAAAGCGACCGTCAGCCCTATATTGAGCTGACGGTATGCGCTTAATGCAGGCAACCAACAAAGGATGATAGGTAAACGACACCTTATAGCAGTTAGGTGTCAGCGTATACATCATTACGTTTGGTCGCATGGTCCTTTAGGCTACTGCCTCTTTCGTCTTCTTACTTGTTTTCTTGCTCTTTTTTACGGTCGCCTCTATCGTTACCTTTGGCACTTCGTCAGGCTCCACGCCTTCAAACGGATCGCCAGCCTCCGCGAAATCGAGCGTCCCCTCCTTTAAGCCCCATTTACGTTCCTTGACATACAATTCCGCTTCATACTTCAGATTGTCAATGGCAAGTGCCAGGTCGGAAAGGTATTCGTACCTCTCATCATCCACAGTATTAATTTTCGGGGCATTCACCTGAATGACATCCCCCCGGTCAAGAATACGGGAGCCAGAAATGAATATCTCGTCATCCGTAATCGTTATGCTGGAAACAAACATACGGGTAAAAATACTCTTTTCTTCCCAGCCTCGCTGCTCCTCCAACTCCTCCAGCGTGCAGTTGATAGCCTCTCGTTGTTCTGTAAGCAGAGCTAAATGAGGTACTAAAGACTTCATCGCCTCCTTCAAGTCCTTGTGGACAATGTTTGCGCCTACCATCGTTATGGTATCGCAATCTTGATTGGAATACACTACATTGAGGGTATTCTTCTTCGATAACTGAATCTTTTTAAAATCCATCTCTTTGTTTTTAAATGTTATATTGCTGATAAAAAGCCTCAAAATATCTATCTTCAGGAATAGGCAGCGTTATTCCGAACTCACTTGCCGCATCCGCCTGTATCTTGTTCATAAAGTCAGCCATCTGTGCCGTGTTGAGCATAGAGGATGTTTCGTACACTTTCTCCACCTTCTCACCAAGTCTGATAACCTTACACAGGAATTTCTTGCAGTAGTACATATAGATGTCATTCTTATCCGTTCCTGTATCATTCTCGATACACCTGAACCACATCCACATCAAATCGTTTTGGCTAATGGTTCGCTTCTCGCTAACACGCTTCAGTATTAGTAAGTAGCTACCATTCCTAAGCGTTGAAAAAAGATAGTCGAGATCCGTATCCAACGAAACGCGACCATCTTTTTTCTCTACCCTCACAACTTTCATCAGAACGGCAAATCATCATCAGCAGGAGGCGGGAACGGCGCACCTGCATTTGGTTGCTGATAACCTCCCTGCTGATAGTTATTAGTAGGTTGCTGCTGTACAGGCTGTGCGGCTACCGGTTGCTGCGGCTGCTGATAGCCACCATAGGCTTGGTAACCTCCTTGCTGCTGTGATGCACTCTGCATGGGGGTAGCTCCGGTAGTCTGTTGCTGTCCTTGTGGCTGCGTCATCAACACCATTTCGTTAGCAATAATCTCCGTGGTGTTCACATCCACCCCTTGCTGGTTCTTGTACGTTCTGTAGGTTATCATTCCATCTACGGCAATCTTCATCCCCTTCTTAACGTATTTACCTGCAAAATCTGCAAGGTTATTCCACACCACAACACGATGCCATTGTGTAACCTCGGGAACATCAGTACCATCCTTTTTCTTGTAACCACCAGTAGAGGTGGCAAGAGAAATATGAGCATAATGTACACCTTGCTGCGTTTGTCTTACATCGGCATCCTTTCCTGCTACTCCTATGAGGCTGACTGAATTCTTACTACGTGCCATGATCACAATACGTTAATGGTTATACTTCCTTTTACTTTTGAAATTTTCAAACACTCTGTATATACTTCCGGGTATTGCTTCTTAACCTTTGCCGTGTCTACGCTCTCCCGTGTACTCTCTAACTTGCGAACGATTTGCAGTCTCTTGCTCTGCCATTTCTTGACATTGTGCTGCACCATGAGGTCGTACAAACCCTCCTTGAGTTCCTTTCTCCTTTCCTCCATCTGCTTCAGCTTCGTTTCGATTTTAATAATCTCATCTTCAGCATCTTTCAGATTTGCCGGCATAGCCTCTTCGATAGGCTCAATCTCAGTTGAAGCCTCAACACCTCCGAAATACTTTTCTCTGTACGGTGTCGCATCTTCCTTTGCAACATAAGCCTTTACAATCTTCTTGCAATCAGCAGAACCGATACGCTTAAGCTCCATTAGCTCTGCCTTGCCGTACTGCTCCTTTGGCAGCCAGATAACAAACAGCCGTCCGACCTTCTTTCCCTTGTTGCACTTCTCAAACAAATATGCATAAATGGACAGCTGCAACGTTACATTGTTCTTGTGTATCTTACTCGTCGTCTTAATATCAGCCAGCGAGTACATACCGCTTTCGTCCTTATCAAATACCACGTCGATGCTCGAAGCTATATCCTTTCCGTCATCTACGAGGTACTCGTTTTCCAACGTCGTGAGACCGTTTTCAGCCTTAAGCCTTATATATTCCCTTACCTCCTGCAAATCATCGCCAAAACCGCAATTGTCGTACTGCTCGCACTTCTTGTGAATAAGCGAGCCATGCTCGGCTGCTTTTTCCAATACTGATTGTGGAATATCCTTGTACGTGTCCGGGAACATCCATTTTACAATAGCCGTTACACCACTCAATCGCGCACCCTCTAAAGTGTAGGTGTGTGCAGCCTCATCGAAGATGACGGGGCTTTGCTTAAAAATACTCATAACCTTATCTTTTTAATCTATCAATAACACTCCCTATATCATCAATTTCTTTATCGCCAAATGCTCTCTCGTCAGGGTCTAATGAAGAAAAATCGATATACATATTATCACAACCATATCCGTCTCCGGCTGGTGAAAATTTAAGCATTTTCTCTACCTCGTCAAACTTATTATCTTCTATCAATTTGGCGATTTTCTTTAATATGTTTAGAGCTTCTTCTTTCAGTTTTTCTTTATATTTTTTTTCAATCAAATCATTTGCCTCTTTGTCGCTGAAGCCGGCATCTAACAACAACTCCACAGAGTCTTCACGGAACTGTCTTGACAATATATTTTTATTCATAGTTATGCTGCTGTTTGAATTTTCTTTGCCTGTTTCGTGCAGGCGTCAATAAACGTTTTGTCTTTGTGTAGGTTAGGGTACATATTGTACACATTTTCCAACTCCTCTCTTGTAGAGACCCTGTTCACTCTATCAATAGCCTCTGCGCATATATCCTTCTGCTCTTCAGAAGCTCCCCATTCATAACGGACTTCCCCCTTATCGTCCTTAATCTGAAGATAGGACACCCGGCGCTGCTCGTCATATTCGATAGCAGATACCACAAACTGCGTCTTTGGCTGTTTCTTTCCATTGTAACCCGTTCGCCACTCTTCGGTCCTAAGATTGACCCACACGAACGGACAGGTGTACAATTCACGACCTATACCCCAATTTACGCACGCACGCTTGAAGGCATCAGAGGCTTGCCCCTTCTCCTTCTCCGTGTAGCTTTCCGTGCCAACATCCTGTTTGGTCACCCACTCTCCACTACCGGATCTCACTGCCACCGTACAGAAAAGATTGCCATTGATTAACTCGTGGCTGCGCCTCCAGTTCTCCGGCCCTACCACTTCATCAAGTAGCGTCATGTCTACCCGTGCATTCTTGTACATTAACAAACTAACTCCTTTGTCATTTGCTGTTCCTACCCGACATTCGATTTCGTCCGCATGAAGGGTTCTAAAATTTAATTTTGCCATACGCTTAAAAATTAGTAAGAATCATTGTAGGCACGGTGGAATCGAACCACCCAGATAATCACTTATCCACACCCTGCTATGCCTTCCAAAATAAACTTAAAAAGAACTTCCACAAAAAGTGAAAGCATTTACTTGTTATCTCTGTTCAACCTCTTTGCCAGATAGCCTGCACAGAGCACAGCAACGCAAGAAACGATTAACGCTCCTTCAGCTGCAATAGCAGCTACCAACAGACAGACAGCTATCAGATTAACCAACAGTGCCGTGCGCCTCTTGACTGGCTCTTCCATGATCATCGTATAGAAGTCGCTCTGCTCATCAAGCCAACTAATAACCTTAATCCGTATATCATTCATCTGTACCATCTCCCCATAATTTTTTTGCAATGTCATATTTCTTTTGCAAATCGTTAACGGCTTTTTTTGCATAGGTCAAAGTATAGGAGTGCGAACGTGGATATTTCCCACTTTTAACACCTACATGGTATTCTTTTGCCCTTTCAAGCTCCACTTCGTAATATTCGAGACTTTCCGGCATAGATAAGTTCATGATATTTTCTGCTCGCTCTTGCCAACGCTCTGCCTTATATTCATACTCCTTTGCCTTTTTATCGAATTCTACTGATTTTCCCATATTATTCCAAGCATCATCAATTGCTTTGCGATGACGTTTTTCACTACTATGACCAACCTTTATCGGCTCGCCAAGGGAAAGGAAATCTCGATCCTTGTTAGATTTCTCGTAGTATTCATTACTCTTTGTCATTGCTCTTTGAGCACTTGTCTCTGCTTTTTCTGCTCTTCGTTTCGCATACTCTCGCGCGTCAAAGCCATCCGCCCTAATTATCGAGTAGTAATAGAAGCCATTACCCTCCGCAACAAGATTGAAGATAATACTTTCATTTCCCTTACCATATTTAGTCATTACGGTTATGGTCTCTCCCTTTTCATGCCTCTCTGTGCACTTTGCCACAAATACATTTGGGCAGAATTTTACATACGTATTCATTTTGCTCTTGCATATCTAAGGACATCGGCAGCGTTCACCAGCCATTTGCCGTTCTGGGCTTCTCCGTTCCCTTTCTCGGCCCTAATTTTGCCAGCTGTGATAAGGCTTTCCAATCTTGACCTGCCTCCAACAATCTTTTCGCTGAACCTCAATCCAAATGTTTTACTGTTCATTACACGCATTATAGTCAGGAGCCGTTCACTATCCGTTACTTGATAACCTGTCATTTGCATTATACTCTGTTCTCACACGCCTTGCCATTCTACATCTGCGCATATCACATCCGTGGTTAGTAATCTGAATAACCCAGAACAATACACAAAATAGAATTTCAATACCGTGCTTTCGTATTTCTTTCAGGTCAAAATCGACCTTCAATCTCTCACACACCATCCACAACAATAGCTCCGTATCTTTCGATACCCCTAATTTCCTGTAGATGGTCTTCTTCTGCGTCTTTACCGTCCAATAAGATTTGCAGAGGTTATCGGCGACCTCCTTATCGGAAAGCCCCTTGCAATACTCCTCCGCAATCCTCCTTTCGGCAGCTGATAAAACAGCCTTAGGATATTCTGGTGACTTCCACCACCAGCCCTTCTGTTTTAAGCTGAAACTTCCATCCCTCTCTACGCTTCATCGCCGCAAGACGGCTTGACGTAATTCTAACCACATCGAGACGCTCAATCGGCCACTCTTCAGTATCACCCACATGCATACCCTTCAATGTGGGCAATACAGGTTTCTTCATTCCTTCTACTACTACCATTTTTCCGATAATTTTTTGTACATGTTATCTATCAATTGCATATCACTCTTGATAGCATTAACTTCATCACACTTCTTTAGCCACCAACTCTTATACTGCACTGCAGTGTCTTGGCTACTCTTAACGAGCGTAATCGATTCGCCCAACTTCTTCTTTAAGTTTTCGACTTCACTCCGTAAAGCCTCAACTACGTTTTTGTTTTCTTCCATCTTCTTGTGTATTTAGTTAATTATTCGTGGCCGGCTGACCTACTACGGTCTGTTTGTGTTACTGTTCTTCACACTATGCTATCGAGTTCAACGATGCCGGCCTATTTTGGTTTACTTAGCTCCTTGTTACTTTCTTCCCAGCTGCTTGCCTCGACCTGACCACCCGGAGGATGGGGGCTGCTTGCTTCTACTGTTGGCCTCTGCATCGTTGCTATTTATCGCTCGCTTTTGGGATGGATACCTGCGCCCTGCAACTTACAGCCCCATCAGGCTGGGGAACCGCTACTTATGTGTAGCCTTCGTGGGTGTTGCGGAATCGAACCACATCGACTGTAATATCTTTACCCCTCTAAGATACGTCCGCTACCATTCGGACTTAGACACCCGTTCTACTGATTATGGTTCAGCAGAGACCAGATTGCTATGGCGCAATTCTAAACCTCCATCGTTTCAGTCATTTTTGTTTTATGTCTGATGGCTCAAAGTGGAATGAAAATCTGTACCGACTGCGCTTGTTAGTGCCCGGGGCTCGAACCTGGAAGCCTGCCTATCAGATACACCCTAAATATTTTTAGTATGCGTAGTACGTAACCTTCAGGCCTCTACGCAACTTGCATTCGCATTTATCTTGGCCATTTCTGTATGCTCTCTCAATCTGCTTGTTTGCCAACTCTACCCCAATCAGAAGGATAAGACCTGAAACACCTACCAGCGTATCAACCTTTCTGCCTTCCTCCGTGTAACCGTATATTTTTATCTTAAAGTCCCGGTTAATCTCCCGTGTGCTGTACTGCAATTCCTTTGCTTTCATACTCGTTCTTTCTAAGTTTACCCCTTATAGGGTATTGTTTATTTCAGAATTTATTTATACCTTTGTTTCAGAAATCTGTGGCAAAAATAAAATAAAGTTTTGAATAAAACAAATATATATTTTATTCTTAACTCTAATTAACTTTGTTGCTAAAAATAACATTAGAATATGACGGGAACGGAACTAAAGAATATTTTAACAAAGAATGGCCTGCAACAAAAGGATGTAGCCGAGAAAATCGGTATGTCTCAACAAAATTTTGCAGCATCCCTGAAGGTCCAAGATATTAAGAGTGGTTTTTTAGAGCTTCTTTGTGATACTCTCAATGTCACATTAGATTTTTTCTACCACGATACCAAATACTCCCCTTCTTCCGTGGTACAAGTCACCGCATCCGGTACTCAATCTATCGCCACAAACTCCGGCGATGTTACCGTAGGAGGACAAAACGAAAATAACGGGCATATAGGCACGCAAAACAATTATGCCTATCCAGACACCCAGCAGAAGCAAGACAACGTAACCACACTAACGGAAACGGTATCTACGCTGACAAGAGAACTGGAGACATCACAGCAGCAGAAGAGCCATTTAATAGAAGTTGTTGCTACATCTCAAAAGCAGATACAGCAGCTGACAAATATGATAGACAGATTAACACAGTAGAAATGGAGGGAAACGAAGTTAGAAAGATATTGCAAGAGCATCACATTAACCTTGCATGGCTTGCAGAGCAATTAGGCATCAGCCCGCAGGGGCTTAACTCACGCCTTAATGCCCGCATCTTCAAGCATGGCTACTTACAGGAGATAACCAACATCCTGCAAAAAGACATCTTTGGGATCGGAGCGAACCCGGATATGCAACCTGTATTGAATATCCGGGTTCGCGACAACATCACAAAGGAGCTAAGTACAATGAATTTTCCTGTTATCGAGTATGTATCAGTTCCTGCCTTCTCCGGCTGTTTGGGCATCATTTACTATGGCAAGGATGCAGCCCCAAAATATGAGGCCGGCGATATAGTCTTCATCCTCCCGGAGGCTGACGGAATAACCCCAGGCCGGAAATACCTCATCGTAACCAATAATGATCGTTTTGTAAGAGTTGTATATGCCGGAGGCAGGAAAGACCATGTGCGCCTGTCTGCTCTTAATCATTCAACCGATACAGAAGGGTTAAGACTGTACCCTGATACGGAAATTAAATCATCCGATATTCTGTACGCATATAAGATTGTCGGCTCAATATCTCGTGAGCAAATTTAATTTCTCGCGCACGCGTATATACTACTATTTACTATATAATAATATA
>OBXA01001536.1_pt1 | contig 13153 bp, 9 predicted proteins | sample 1538121 | NCBI WGS metagenome assembly OBXA01 (sample SAMEA2580133, study PRJEB22360) | human gut metagenome | biome: human gut; feature: human-associated habitat; material: faeces | place: Denmark | collected 2008/2010 | reverse complement strand
TGTACTCTGTGGCGGGGGGAGGTGGCCACCGTCCTCTCTGCCCCCGCCAAAATCACCAACCACCTGGTGGCGATGATTGAAAAAACCATTAGCGGCCAGGATGCTTTACCCAATATCAGCGATGCCGAACGTATTTTTGCCGAACTTTTGACGGGACTCGCCGCCGCCCAGCCGGGATTCCCGCTGGCGCAATTGAAAACTTTCGTCGACCAGGAATTTGCCCAAATAAAACATGTCCTGCATGGCATTAGTTTGTTAGGGCAGTGCCCGGATAGCATTAACGCTGCGCTGATTTGCCGTGGCGAGAAAATGTCGATCGCCATTATGGCCGGCGTGTTAGAAGCGCGTGGTCACAACGTTACCGTTATCGATCCGGTCGAAAAACTACTGGCAGTGGGGCATTACCTCGAATCTACCGTCGATATTGCTGAGTCCACCCGCCGTATTGCGGCAAGTCGTATTCCGGCTGATCACATGGTGCTGATGGCAGGCTTCACCGCCGGTAATGAAAAAGGCGAACTGGTGGTACTTGGACGCAACGGTTCCGACTACTCCGCGGCGGTGCTGGCTGCCTGTTTACGCGCCGATTGTTGCGAGATTTGGACGGACGTTGACGGGGTCTATACCTGCGACCCGCGTCAGGTGCCCGATGCGAGGTTGTTGAAGTCGATGTCCTACCAGGAAGCGATGGAGCTTTCCTACTTCGGCGCTAAAGTTCTTCACCCCCGCACCATTACCCCCATCGCCCAGTTCCAGATCCCTTGCCTGATTAAAAATACCGGAAATCCTCAAGCACCAGGTACGCTCATTGGTGCCAGTCGTGATGAAGACGAATTACCGGTCAAGGGCATTTCCAATCTGAATAACATGGCAATGTTCAGCGTTTCCGGCCCGGGGATGAAAGGAATGGTCGGCATGGCGGCGCGCGTCTTTGCCGCGATGTCACGCGCCCGTATTTCCGTGGTGCTGATTACGCAATCATCTTCCGAATACAGTATCAGTTTCTGCGTTCCGCAAAGCGACTGTGTGCGGGCTGAACGGGCAATGCAGGAAGAGTTCTACCTGGAACTGAAAGAAGGCTTACTGGAGCCGCTGGCGGTGACGGAACGGCTGGCCATTATCTCGGTGGTAGGTGATGGTATGCGTACCTTGCGTGGGATCTCGGCGAAATTCTTTGCCGCGCTGGCCCGCGCCAATATCAACATTGTCGCTATTGCTCAGGGATCTTCTGAACGCTCAATCTCTGTCGTGGTAAATAACGATGATGCGACCACTGGCGTGCGCGTTACTCATCAGATGCTGTTCAATACCGATCAGGTTATCGAAGTGTTTGTGATTGGCGTCGGTGGCGTTGGCGGTGCGCTGCTGGAGCAACTGAAGCGTCAACAAAGCTGGCTGAAGAATAAACATATCGACTTACGTGTCTGCGGTGTTGCCAACTCGAAGGCACTGCTCACCAATGTGCATGGCCTAAATCTGGAAAACTGGCAGGAAGAACTGGCGCAAGCCAAAGAGCCGTTTAATCTCGGGCGCTTAATTCGCCTCGTGAAAGAATATCATCTGCTGAACCCGGTCATTGTTGACTGCACCTCCAGCCAGGCAGTGGCGGATCAATATGCCGACTTCCTGCGCGAAGGTTTCCACGTTGTCACGCCGAACAAAAAGGCCAACACCTCGTCGATGGATTACTACCATCTGTTGCGTCATGCGGCGGAAAAATCGCGGCGGAAATTCCTCTATGACACCAACGTTGGGGCTGGATTACCGGTTATTGAAAACCTGCAAAATCTGCTCAATGCTGGTGATGAATTGATGAAGTTCTCCGGCATTCTTTCAGGATCGCTTTCTTATATCTTCGGCAAGTTAGACGAAGGCATGAGTTTCTCCGAGGCGACCACGCTGGCACGGGAAATGGGTTATACCGAACCGGATCCGCGAGATGATCTTTCTGGTATGGATGTGGCGCGTAAACTATTGATTCTCGCCCGTGAAACGGGACGTGAACTGGAGCTGGCGGATATTGAAATTGAACCTGTGCTGCCCGCAGAGTTTAACGCCGAGGGTGATGTTGCCGCTTTTATGGCGAATCTGTCACAGCTCGACGATCGCTTTGCCGCGCGCGTGGCGAAGGCCCGTGATGAAGGAAAAGTTTTGCGCTATGTTGGCAATATTGATGAAGATGGCGTCTGTCGCGTGAAGATTGCCGAAGTGGATGGTAATGATCCGCTGTTCAAAGTGAAAAATGGCGAAAACGCCCTGGCCTTCTATAGCCACTATTATCAGCCGCTGCCGTTGGTGCTGCGCGGATATGGTGCGGGCAATGACGTTACCGCTGCTGGTGTCTTTGCCGATCTGCTGCGTACCCTCTCATGGAAGTTAGGAGTCTGACATGGTTAAAGTTTATGCCCCGGCTTCCAGTGCCAATATGAGCGTCGGGTTTGATGTGCTCGGGGCGGCGGTGACACCCGTTGATGGTGCATTGCTCGGAGATGTAGTTACGGTTGAGGCGGCAGAGATATTCAGTCTCAACAACCTCGGGCGCTTTGCCGATAAGCTGCCGTCAGAACCACGGGAAAATATCGTTTATCAGTGCTGGGAGCGTTTTTGCCAGGAGCTTGGCAAGCAAATTCCAGTGGCGATGACTCTGGAAAAGAATATGCCGATCGGTTCGGGCTTAGGCTCCAGCGCCTGTTCGGTGGTCGCGGCGCTGATGGCGATGAATGAACACTGCGGCAAGCCGCTTAATGACACTCGTTTGCTGGCTTTGATGGGCGAGCTGGAAGGACGTATCTCCGGCAGCATTCATTACGACAACGTGGCACCGTGTTTTCTAGGTGGTATGCAGTTGATGATCGAAGAAAACGACATCATCAGCCAGCAAGTGCCTGGGTTTGATGAGTGGCTGTGGGTGCTGGCGTATCCGGGGATTAAAGTCTCGACGGCAGAAGCCCGGGCTATTTTACCGGCGCAGTATCGCCGCCAGGATTGCATTGCGCACGGGCGACATCTGGCAGGCTTCATTCACGCCTGCTATTCCCGTCAGCCTGAGCTTGCCGCGAAGCTGATGAAAGATGTTATCGCTGAACCCTACCGTGAACGATTACTGCCAGGCTTCCGGCAGGCGCGGCAGGCGGTCGCGGAAATCGGCGCGGTAGCGAGCGGTATCTCCGGCTCCGGCCCGACCTTGTTCGCTCTGTGTGACAAGCCGGATACCGCCCAGCGCGTTGCCGACTGGTTGGGTAAGAACTACCTGCAAAATCAGGAAGGTTTTGTTCATATTTGCCGGCTGGATACGGCGGGCGCACGAGTACTGGAAAACTAAATGAAACTCTACAATCTGAAAGATCACAACGAGCAGGTCAGCTTTGCGCAAGCCGTAACCCAGGGGTTGGGCAAAAATCAGGGGCTGTTTTTTCCGCATGACCTGCCGGAATTCAGCCTGACTGAAATTGATGAGATGCTGAAGCTGGATTTTGTCACCCGCAGTGCGAAGATCCTCTCGGCGTTTATTGGTGATGAAATCCCGCAGGAAATCCTGGAAGAGCGCGTGCGCGCGGCGTTTGCCTTCCCGGCTCCGGTCGCCAATGTTGAAAGCGATGTCGGTTGTCTGGAATTGTTCCACGGGCCAACGCTGGCATTTAAAGATTTCGGCGGTCGCTTTATGGCACAAATGCTGACCCATATTGCGGGTGATAAGCCAGTGACCATTCTGACCGCGACCTCCGGTGATACCGGAGCGGCAGTGGCTCATGCTTTCTACGGTTTGCCGAATGTGAAAGTGGTTATCCTCTATCCACGAGGCAAAATCAGTCCACTGCAAGAAAAACTGTTCTGTACATTGGGCGGCAATATCGAAACTGTTGCCATCGACGGCGATTTCGATGCCTGTCAGGCGCTGGTGAAGCAGGCGTTTGATGATGAAGAACTGAAAGTGGCGCTGGGGTTAAACTCAGCTAACTCGATTAACATCAGCCGTTTGCTGGCGCAGATTTGCTACTACTTTGAAGCTGTTGCGCAGCTGCCGCAGGAGGCGCGCAACCAGCTGGTTGTTTCGGTACCAAGCGGAAACTTCGGCGATTTGACGGCGGGTCTGCTGGCGAAGTCACTCGGTCTGCCGGTGAAACGTTTTATTGCTGCGACCAACGTGAACGATACCGTGCCACGTTTCCTGCACGACGGTCAGTGGTCCCCCAAAGCGACTCAGGCGACGTTATCCAACGCGATGGACGTGAGTCAGCCGAACAACTGGCCGCGTGTGGAAGAGTTGTTCCGCCGCAAAATCTGGCAACTGAAAGAGCTGGGTTATGCAGCCGTGGATGATGAAACCACGCAACAGACAATGCGTGAGTTAAAAGAACTGGGCTACACCTCGGAGCCGCACGCTGCCGTAGCGTATCGTGCGCTGCGTGACCAGTTGAATCCAGGCGAATATGGCTTGTTCCTCGGCACCGCGCATCCGGCGAAATTTAAAGAGAGCGTGGAAGCGATTCTCGGTGAAACGTTGGATCTGCCAAAAGAGCTGGCAGAACGTGCTGATTTACCCTTGCTTTCACATAATCTGCCCGCCGATTTTGCTGCGTTGCGTAAATTGATGATGAATCATCAGTAACATCTATTCATTATCTCAATCAGGCCGGGTTTGCTTTTATGCAGCCCGGCTTTTTTGTGAAGAAAATATGGAGAGAAACGACAGGGAAAAAGGAGAAATTCTCAATAAATGCGGTAACTTAGAGATTAGGATTGCGGAGAATAACAACCGCCGTTCTCATCGCGTAATCTCCGGATATCGACCCATAACGGGCAATGATAAAAGGAGTAACCTGTGAAAAAGATGCAATCTATCGTACTCGCACTTTCCCTGGTTCTGGTCGCTCCCATGGCAGCGCAGGCTGCGGAAATTACGTTAGTCCCGTCAGTAAAATTACAGATAGGCGATCGTGATAATCGCGGTTATTACTGGGATGGCGGTCACTGGCGCGACCACGGCTGGTGGAAACAACATTATGAATGGCGAGGCAATCGCTGGCACCCACACGGACCGCCGCCACCGCCGCGTCACCATAAGAAAGCTCATCATGATCATCACGGCGGTCATGGTCCAGGCAAACATCACCGCTAAATGACAAATGCCGGGTAACAATCCGGCATTCAGCGCCTGATGCGACGCTGGCGCGTCTTATCAGGCCTACGTGAATTCTGCAATATATTGAATCTGCATGCTTTTGTAGGCCGGATAAGGCGTTCACGCCGCATCCGGCATTGACTGCAAACTTAACGCTGCTCGTAGCGTTTAAACACCAGTTCGCCATTGCTGGAGGAAGCTTCATCAAAGAAGTAACCTTCGCTATTAAAACCAGTCAGTTGCTCTGGTTTGGTCAGCCGATTTTCAATAATAAAACGACTCATCAGACCGCGTGCTTTCTTAGCGTAGAAGCTGATTATCTTAAATTTGCCGTTCTTCTCATCGAGGAACACCGGCTTGATAATCTCGGCATTCAATTTCTTCGGCTTCACCGATTTAAAATACTCATCTGACGCCAGATTAATCACCACATTATCGCCTTGTGCTGCGAGCGCCTCGTTCAGCTTGTTGGTGATGATATCTCCCCAGAATTGATACAGATCTTTCCCTCGGGCATTCTCAAGACGGATCCCCATTTCCAGACGATAAGGCTGCATTAAATCGAGCGGGCGCAGTACGCCATACAAGCCGGAAAGCATTCGCAAATGCTGTTGGGCAAAATCGAAATCGTCTTCGCTGAAGGTTTCGGCCTGCAAGCCGGTGTAGACATCACCTTTAAACGCCAGAATCGCCTGGCGGGCATTCTCCGGCGTGAAATCTGGCTGCCAGTCATGAAAGCGAGCGGCGTTGATACCCGCCAGTTTGTCGCTGATGCGCATCAGCGTGCTAATCTGCGGAGGCGTCAGTTTCCGCGCTTCATGGATCAACTGCTGGGAATTGTCTAACAGCTCCGGCAGCGTATAGCGCGTGGTGGTCAACGGGCTTTGGTAATCAAGCGTTTTCGCAGGTGAAATAAGAATCAGCATATCCAGTCCTTGCAGGAAATTTATGCCGACTTTAGCAAAAAAAGAGAATGAGTTGATCGATAGTTGTGATTACTCCTGCGAAACATCATCCCACGCGTCCGGAGAAAGCTGGCGGCCGATATCCGGATAACGCAACGGATCAAACACCGGGCGCACGCCGAGTTTACGCTGGCGTAGATAATCACTGGCAATGGTATGAACCACAGGCGAGAGCAGTAAAATGGCGGTCAAATTGGTAATAGCCATGCAGGCCATTATGATATCTGCCAGTTGCCACATCAGCGGAAGACTTAGCAAGGTGCCGCCGATGACCGTTGCGAAGGTGCAGATCCGCAAACACCAGATCGCTTTAGGGTTGTTCAGGCGTAAAAAGAAGAGATTGTTTTCGGCGTAAATGTAGTTGGCAACGATGGAGCTGAAGGCAAACAGAATAACCACGAGGGTAACAAACTCAGCACCCCAGGAACCCATTAGCACCCGCATCGCCTTCTGGATAAGCTGAATACCTTCCAGCGGCATGTAGGTTGTGCCGTTACCCGCCAGTAATATCAGCATGGCGCTTGCCGTACAGATGACCAGGGTGTCGATAAAAATGCCAATCATCTGGACAATCCCTTGCGCTGCCGGATGCGGAGGCCAGGACGCCGCTGCCGCTGGCGCGTTTGGCGTCGACCCCATTCCCGCCTCATTGGAAAACATACTGCGCTGAAAACCGTTAGTAATCGCCTGGCTTAAGGTATATCCCGCCGCGCCGCCTGCCGCTTCCTGCCAGCCAAAAGCACTCTCAAAAATAGACCAAATGACGTGGGGAAGTTGCCCGATATTCATTACGCAAATCACCAGGCTGGTCAGTACCCAGATTATCGCCATCAACGGGACAAACCCCTGCATGAGCCGGGCGACGCCATGAAGACCGCGAGTGATCGCCAGCAGAGCAAAGACAGCGAGAATAATACCTGTCACCAGCGGGGGAAAATCAAAAGAAAAACTCAGGGCTCGCGCAACGGCGTTCGCCTGAATTCCGCTGAAAATTATGCCGTAGGCGATGAGCAAAAAGACGGCGAACAGAACGCCCATCCAGCGCATCCCCAGCCCGCGCGCCATATACCATGCCGGTCCGCCACGAAACTGCCCATTGGCATCACGTTCTTTATAAAGCTGTGCGAGGGAACATTCGGCAAACGAGGTCGCCATGCCGATAAACGCGGCAACCCACATCCAGAAGACGGCTCCAGGTCCACCGGCGGTAATTGCCAGCGCAACGCCGGCCAGGTTGCCGCTACCCACGCGCGCCGCAAGACTGGTACACAATGACTGAAATGAGGTTAAACCGCCTGGCTGTGGATGAATGCTATTTTTAAGACTTTTGCCAAACTGGCGGATGTAGCGAAACTGCACAAATCCGGTGCGAAAAGTGAACCAACAACCTGCGCCGAAGAGCAGGTAAATCATTACCGATCCCCAAAGGACGCTGTTAATAAAGGAGAAAAAATCTGGCATGCATATCCCTCTTATTGCCGGTCGCGATGACTTTCCTGTGTAAACGTTACCAATTGTTTAAGAAGTATATACGCTACGAGGTACTTGATAACTTCTGCGTAGCATACATGAGGTTTTGTATAAAAATGGCGGGCGATATCAACGCAGTGTCAGAAATCCGAAACAGTCTCGCCTGGCGATAACCGTCTTGTCGGCGGTTGCGCTGACGTTGCGTCGTGATATCATCAGGGCAGACCGGTTACATCCCCCTAACAAGCTGTTTAAAGAGAAATACTATCATGACGGACAAATTGACCTCCCTTCGTCAGTACACCACCGTAGTGGCCGACACTGGGGACATCGCGGCAATGAAGCTGTATCAACCGCAGGATGCCACAACCAACCCTTCTCTCATTCTTAACGCAGCGCAGATTCCGGAATACCGTAAGTTGATTGATGATGCTGTCGCCTGGGCGAAACAGCAGAGCAACGATCGCGCGCAGCAGATCGTGGACGCGACCGACAAACTGGCAGTAAATATTGGTCTGGAAATCCTGAAACTGGTTCCGGGCCGTATCTCAACTGAAGTTGATGCGCGTCTTTCCTATGACACCGAAGCGTCAATTGCGAAAGCAAAACGCCTGATCAAACTCTACAACGATGCTGGTATTAGCAACGATCGTATTCTGATCAAACTGGCTTCTACCTGGCAGGGTATCCGTGCTGCAGAACAGCTGGAAAAAGAAGGCATCAACTGTAACCTGACCCTGCTGTTCTCCTTCGCTCAGGCTCGTGCTTGTGCGGAAGCGGGCGTGTTCCTGATCTCGCCGTTTGTTGGCCGTATTCTTGACTGGTACAAAGCGAATACCGATAAGAAAGAGTACGCTCCGGCAGAAGATCCGGGCGTGGTTTCTGTATCTGAAATCTACCAGTACTACAAAGAGCACGGTTATGAAACCGTGGTTATGGGCGCAAGCTTCCGTAACATCGGCGAAATTCTGGAACTGGCAGGCTGCGACCGTCTTACCATCGCACCTACACTGCTGAAAGAGCTGGCTGAGAGCGAAGGGGCTATCGAACGTAAACTGTCTTACACCGGCGAAGTGAAAGCGCGTCCGGCGCGTATCACTGAGTCCGAGTTCCTGTGGCAGCACAACCAGGATCCAATGGCAGTAGATAAACTGGCGGAAGGTATCCGTAAGTTTGCTATTGACCAGGAAAAACTGGAAAAAATGATCGGCGATCTGCTGTAATCATTCTTAGCGTGACCGGGAAGTCGGTCACGCTACCTCTTCTGAAGCCTGTCTGTCACTCCCTTCGCAGTGTATCATTCTGTTTAACGAGACTGTTTAAACGGAAAAATCTTGATGAATACTTTACGTATTGGCTTAGTTTCCATCTCTGATCGCGCATCCAGCGGCGTTTATCAGGATAAAGGCATCCCTGCGCTGGAAGAATGGCTGACATCGGCGCTAACCACGCCGTTTGAACTGGAAACCCGCTTAATCCCCGATGAGCAGGCGATCATCGAGCAAACGTTGTGTGAGCTAGTGGATGAAATGAGTTGCCATCTGGTGCTCACCACGGGCGGAACTGGCCCGGCGCGTCGTGACGTAACGCCCGATGCGACGCTGGCAGTAGCGGACCGCGAGATGCCTGGCTTTGGTGAACAGATGCGCCAGATAAGCCTGCATTTTGTACCAACTGCGATCCTTTCGCGTCAGGTTGGTGTGATTCGCAAACAGGCGCTGATCCTTAACTTACCCGGTCAGCCGAAGTCTATTAAAGAGACGCTGGAAGGTGTGAAGGACGCTGCGGGTAACGTTGTGGTACACGGTATTTTTGCCAGCGTACCGTACTGCATTCAGTTGCTGGAAGGGCCATACGTTGAAACGGCACCAGAAGTGGTTGCTGCATTCAGACCGAAGAGTGCAAGACGCGACGTTAGCGAATAAAAAAATCCCCCCGAGCGGGGGGATCTCAAAACAATTAGTGGGATTCACCAATCGGCAGAACGGTGCGACCAAACTGCTCGTTCAGTACTTCACCCATCGCCAGATAGATTGCACTGGCACCACAGATCAGACCAATCCAGCCGGCAAAGTGGATGATTGCGGCGTTACCGGCAATGTTACCGATCGCCAGCAGGGCAAACAGCACAGTCAGGCTAAAGAAAACGAATTGCAGAACGCGTGCGCCTTTCAGCGTGCCGAAGAACATAAACAGCGTAAATACGCCCCACAGACCCAGGTAGACACCAAGGAACTGTGCATTTGGCGCATCGGTCAGACCCAGTTTCGGCATCAGCAGAATCGCAACCAACGTCAGCCAGAAAGAACCGTAAGAGGTGAATGCGGTTAAACCGAAAGTGTTGCCTTTTTTGTACTCCAGCAGACCGGCAAAAATTTGCGCGATGCCGCCGTAGAAAATGCCCATGGCAAGAATAATACCGTCCAGAGCGAAATAACCCACGTTGTGCAGGTTAAGCAGAATGGTGGTCATGCCGAAGCCCATCAGGCCCAGCGGTGCCGGATTAGCCAACTTAGTGTTGCCCATAATTCCTCAAAAATCATCATCGAATGAATGGTGAAATAATTTCCCTGAATAACTGTAGTGTTTTCAGGGCGCGGCATAATAATCAGCCAGTGGGGCAGTGTCTACGATCTTTTGAGGGGAAAATGAAAATTTTCCCCGGTTTCCGGTATCAGACCTGAGTGGCGCTAACCATCCGGCGCAGGCAGGCGATTTGCAGTACGGCTGGAATCGTCACGCGATAGGCGCTGCCGCTGACCGCTTTAACCCCATTTAGTGCCGCACCTACAGGGCCTCCCAGCCCCGCGCCGCGCAGCAAACCATGCCCAAGTACGCTCATTGCTGCGTGGGTGCGTAAAATGCGGGTCAGTTGGCTGGAAAGCAAATGCGACACGCCTTTTGCCAATAATTTGTCTTTCATCAGCAGCGGCAGCAGCTCTTCCAGCTCATTCACCCTCGCATCGACCGCGTGCAGAAACTCCTGTTTATGTTCCTCGTCCATATTCTTCCAGGTGTTACGCAGAAATTGTTCCAGTAACTGTTGCTCAATCTCAAACGTAGACATCTCTTTGTCGGCTTTCAGCTTCAATCGTTTTGAAACATCGAGCAAAATGGCCCGATACAATTTACCGTGTCCGCGCAGTTTGTTGGCGATACTATCGCCACCAAAATGCTGTAATTCTCCAGCAATCAGCTGCCAGTTGCGGCGATGTTGCTCGGGATGCCCTTCCATAGATTTAAACAGTTCGTTGCGCATCAGTACGCTGGAGAGGCGAGTTTTGCCTTTTTCATTATGGGGGAGCAATCGGGCGAAATTTGCCAACTGTTCCTCACTGCAATGCTGGAGAAAATCCAGATCTGAATCATTCAGGTAATTAACATTCATTTTTTGTGGCTTCTATATTCTGGCGTTAGTCGTCGCCGATAATTTTCAGCGTGGCCATATCCGATGAGTTCACCGTATGACCGGAAAAGGTGATTTTTGAGACGCAGCGTTTATTGTCGTTATCGCTGTTAATGTTGATCCAGTCAGTGGTTTGCCCTTCTTTTATTTCTGAAGGAATATTCAGGCTCTGACTGGCGCTACGGGCGGCTTTGAAATAAACCGATGCACCGCTTAACTGTAAATCGCCATGGTCGGCAGAGAGTTGTATGCGTTTAACAATTCGGCAAACAGGAAGTTTCAGCGCCAGATCGTTGGTTTCGTTACGTGGCATCGCAATGACGCCGAGGATTTTATGGTCGTTTGCCTGCGCCGTGCAGCACAGCATCAGACTAATCGCCAGGCTGGCGGAAATCGTAAAAACGGATTTCATAAGGATTCTCTTAGTGGGGAGAGGTAGGGGGATGGATACCCACTAGTTTACTGCTGATAAAGAGAAGATTCAGGTGCGTAATGTTTTCTTTTTATTACAATTTTTTGATGAATGTCTTGGCTGCGATTCATTCTTTATATGAATAAAATTGCTGTCAGTTTCACGTCTTGTCCTGCTATATCGCGAAATTTCTGCGCAAAAGCACAAAAAATTTTTGCATCTCCCCCTTGATGACGTGGGTTACGACCCCATTTAGTAGTCAACCGCAGTGAGTGAGTCTGCAAAAAAATGAAATTGGGCAGTTGAAACCAGACGTTTCGCCCCTATTACAGACTCACAACCACATGATGACCGAATATATAGTGGAGACGTTTAGATGGGTAAAATAATTGGTATCGACCTGGGTACTACCAACTCTTGTGTAGCGATTATGGATGGCACCACTCCTCGCGTGCTGGAGAACGCCGAAGGCGATCGCACCACGCCTTCTATTATTGCCTATACCCAGGATGGTGAAACTCTGGTTGGTCAGCCGGCTAAACGTCAGGCAGTGACGAACCCGCAAAACACCCTGTTTGCGATTAAACGCCTGATTGGCCGCCGCTTCCAGGACGAAGAAGTACAGCGTGATGTTTCCATCATGCCGTTCAAAATTATTGCTGCTGATAACGGCGACGCATGGGTCGAAGTTAAAGGCCAGAAAATGGCACCGCCGCAGATTTCTGCTGAAGTGCTGAAAAAAATGAAGAAAACCGCTGAAGATTACTTGGGTGAACCGGTAACTGAAGCTGTTATCACCGTACCGGCATACTTTAACGATGCTCAGCGTCAGGCAACCAAAGACGCAGGCCGTATCGCTGGTCTGGAAGTAAAACGTATCATCAACGAACCGACCGCAGCTGCGCTGGCTTACGGTCTGGACAAAGGTACTGGCAACCGTACTATCGCGGTTTATGACCTGGGGGGTGGTACTTTCGATATTTCTATTATCGAAATCGACGAAGTTGACGGCGAAAAAACCTTCGAAGTTCTGGCTACCAACGGTGATACCCACCTGGGTGGTGAAGACTTCGACAGCCGTCTGATCAACTACCTGGTTGAAGAATTCAAGAAAGATCAGGGCATTGACCTGCGCAACGATCCGCTGGCAATGCAGCGCCTGAAAGAAGCGGCAGAAAAAGCGAAAATCGAACTGTCTTCCGCTCAGCAGACCGACGTTAACCTGCCGTACATCACTGCAGATGCGACCGGTCCGAAACACATGAACATCAAAGTGACTCGTGCGAAACTGGAAAGCCTGGTTGAAGATCTGGTAAACCGTTCCATTGAGCCGCTGAAAGTTGCACTGCAGGACGCTGGCCTGTCCGTATCTGATATCGACGACGTTATCCTCGTTGGTGGTCAGACTCGTATGCCAATGGTTCAGAAGAAAGTTGCTGAGTTCTTTGGTAAAGAGCCGCGTAAAGACGTTAACCCGGACGAAGCTGTAGCAATCGGTGCTGCTGTTCAGGGTGGTGTTCTGACTGGTGACGTGAAAGACGTACTGCTGCTGGACGTTACCCCGCTGTCTCTGGGTATCGAAACCATGGGCGGTGTGATGACGACGCTGATCGCGAAAAACACCACTATCCCGACCAAGCACAGCCAGGTGTTCTCTACCGCTGAAGACAACCAGTCTGCGGTAACCATCCATGTGCTGCAGGGTGAACGTAAACGTGCGGCTGATAACAAATCTCTGGGTCAGTTCAACCTGGATGGTATCAACCCGGCACCGCGCG
>OBXA01001532.1_pt1 | contig 13241 bp, 10 predicted proteins | sample 1538121 | NCBI WGS metagenome assembly OBXA01 (sample SAMEA2580133, study PRJEB22360) | human gut metagenome | biome: human gut; feature: human-associated habitat; material: faeces | place: Denmark | collected 2008/2010 | reverse complement strand
AACTTGAACCAGTAAGAGTTAGACCAGGGATGTATATTGGGTCTACTGGAACAAAGGGATTACATCATTGCATATGGGAAATATTAGATAACTCCATTGACGAAATTTCTAATGGTTATGGAAATAAAGCAAGCGTTATTTTAAATAGAGATAAAAGTGTAACAATTATAGATAATGGTAGAGGGGTTCCAACAGGAGTACATCCAATTAAGAAAAAAACAGGGGTGGAAATGGTTTATACTGAACTTCATACTGGTGGTAAGTTTGATAATAAAAATTATAAGACATCAGGAGGACTTCATGGTGTTGGTGCAGCTGTAGTAAATGCGTTATCAGAATGGCTAGAAGTAGAAGTTCATCAAAATGGTAATATATATAGACAGAGATTTGAATATGCCTTTGATAAAGAAATAGGTAAGGATATGCCAGGTACAGCAGTTACTCCTTTAGAAATAGTAGGTAAGTCAAAGGATACTGGTACAAGAGTAACTTTCAAACCATCAAAGGAAGTATTCAGTACTACAGAATTTAAGTTTGATATCATAGATGAGAGATTAAAAGAGTTATCATTCCAAAATAAGGGGATATATTTAGAGCTTATAGATAGAAGAAAAGATGAAGAAGTAAAGAAGGAATACTATTCAGAAAATGGTCTTTTAGACTTCATTAAGTATTTAAATGAAAGTAAGACACCAATTCATCAAAATCCTATTATATTTGAAGGAGAAAGAAATGTAGATAATACACAGATGTTTGGTGAAGTATGTATTCAATTTACAGATTCAACAACTGAATATATAGCAAGTTATGTAAATAACATTCCAACAACAGAAGCTGGTACACATGAAAGTGGATTTAAGACTGGGATGACAAGAGCATTTAAAGAATGGGCTAAGAAATTGGGATTAGTTAAGGAAAAAGATAAGGAATTTGAAGGTGATGATTTAAGAGAAGGTATGACTGCCATCGTTAGAATCAAGATAACAAATCCTGTCTTTGAAGGACAGACTAAGACTAAGCTAGGAAGTTCAGAAGCTTATACAATGATGAATGATTTATCTTATACAAAATTCTGTGAATGGATAGAAGATAATAAGGAAGTAGCTACAAGCCTTATAAACAATGCTTTAGCAGCAGCTCAAAGAAGAGAAAAAATCAAAAAAATCAATGAAGCAGAAAAGAAAAAAGTAGGAAAAGGAACAGCACCTCTTGCAGGAAAGATAGCTGTATGTACTTTAAAAGATAAAAGTGTAAATGAATTTATTGTGGTGGAGGGAGATTCTGCCGGAGGTTCTGCAAAACAAGCTAGAGATAGAAGATTCCAAAGTATAATGCCGTCAAAAGGTAAGATTATGAATACTGAAAAGCAAAAGCTTGAAAATGTCTTAGCATCAGAAGAACTTAAGATATTTAATACTGCTATAGGTACAGGAACTTTAGATAATTATAAAGAAGAAGATTTAAAATATGACAAAATAATAATTATGAGTGATGCCGATGTTGATGGATATCATAGTGCGACACGTTGCTAGTTGAAAAGACTAGCCACTAGCTCCTAGGAGCTAGGAGAACTAACAATTTGAGAGATGTAGAATGAAGGAGTAACGTCCCGAAATGCACCCCTAATACTCCGACATGCAGGAATTTGGGTAGACAATGAACTGTGTGGAGCTCGGTGAAGACGGCTGAGAGTACACCCTAACATGGTATCTAAGATAGCATAGAGGAAAAGCGAACCAGAGGTGGTCGAGTGTATGATAGGTCGGGGGTCCATAAAATGTCCATGGTGAGAATGTTACGATGTGTAAGCAAAGTGACTGACGAACTTCCGAATGTACAGTCCTATAAGCCTGAAGTAATAGAAATGTTACTCACACCGAAGTTGTGTGGTCTTGTGAGGAAAAGTAAGATTTGTGGTCATGAAATTCCTTATGTTGTTACAGGCAACATTACGCAAGACAGGATTAAAGGAAGCACCTAAAGACATATGTAAGGATATTAGTTGTTGGAACGTGGAAAGCCAAGAACATGGAGGAGCTACATCCTATGAAGTGTTGAGATAGAAAGGTAATACAGATTTAGGGAAACTTAAATTTGAACTATAATATTTCTTAATCTTGGTGAGAGTAGTGCCACAGTACCGTTGAAGCAGTGATAATAAGCTGTGGAGGGATAGGCACAAGTCAGATTATAACTTTAAACTTTACTACTAGAACAATCTAGTAAAACAATTTTTGAAAATTAGGTTCGAGTAAGACTAAGAGAAGCGAAAAACACCGTAAGGAGTAATAGCTAACTAATGACACATTTTGACGGAGAGAAAATAGCGAAGAAAACTTCTCTTAGGAATAATGAGTACTACAGTACTCAAGAAATCTTTGATAAGCTTTATAAAGAAAGTAAGGCTAATAAAAAGTTTAAAAACTTAATGCCATTAATAGTAAGCGAAGAAAATATAAAATTAGCTTATAGAAACGTTAGAAAGAATAAGGGTAGTAAAACAAGTGGTACAAATCACAGAGATATCCGAGATATTTCTAAAATGAGCATTGAGGAAGTCATTGAATATGTTAGAAAAAGATTGGAAAATTACAATCCACAACCTGTAAGGAGAAAGGAGATACCAAAAGAGAATGGTAAAACAAGACCTTTAGGTATACCTACAATAGAAGATAGACTTATACAACAGTGTATAAAGCAAGTCCTTGAACCAATATGTGAGGCAAAATTTTATCACCATAGCTATGGTTTTAGACCTAATAGGTCAACTCACCATGCAGTATCAAGGGCAATGACACTAATGAATAAAACAAAACTACACTATGTTGTAGATATAGACATCAAAGGATTCTTCGATAATGTAGACCACTCCAAACTAATAAAACAAATGTGGAGCTTAGGTATTCAAGACAAAAACTTGATATGTGTTATAAATAAGATGTTAAAGGCAGAAATAAAAGGAGTTGGAGTTCCTAATAAAGGTACACCGCAAGGTGGAATCTTATCGCCACTATTAGCTAATATAGTTCTTAATGAACTGGATTGGTGGGTCAGTAGTCAGTGGGAAGCTTTTCCGACTAGGAAAAATTATAGTAAAATAAGAACACTAAAGTCAGGAAAAGCATATTTAGACCACTCAAATAAATACAGGGCGATGAAAGAATCAACAAAGCTAAAAAGAATGTTCATTGTCAGATACGCAGACGACTTTAAAATATTCTGCTCCAGTTATGAAGATGCTCAGAAAATATTTATAGCAACCAAGCAATGGCTGTCAGAAAGACTTCACTTAGAAGTAAGCCCTGATAAATCTAAAATTACCAATTTAAGAAAGAACTATACAGACTTCAAAATAATCGCTTATCGAGTCTTACGAAAACAATATAATCAGCTACGGCGAAGGTTTAAAGCAACTAAATATGTGGGTGCGAAAGAAAAGCTAAAAAGGTACAATAGGTACAAAATAAAAACCTATGTCCATAAGGTGAATAATAATAAAAAAGAAACCACATATGCAATACTTCCAATACAGTCGATAACGAATAAGCCACCTATGAACTTTAACAATGATATATGTAATTACACAGAATCAGGTAGAAAGTTAATTCACAAGGAGCTTGAAACGATAAGCTGGAAGATACTTAGGTATCTAAGAGATAATCCAGTAAAAAGCCAAACAGCAGAATACAATGATAACAGAATTTCGTTATACTCTGGACAATTAGGCTTATGTGCAATCACTAAGCTACCTCTTGAAATAGAGGAAATGGAAGTACATCATAAAAAGCCAAGAAGTAAAGGTGGAACAGATGAATATAAAAATCTAATATATGTTAATACGTATGTACATAGATTAATTCATTGTACATCTGAAAACACAGAAAAAAGGCTTATGGAAAAACTTAAACTTACAAGCGAGATGATAAAAAAAGTTAATTCACTACGCAAATTATGTGGTAGTAAAAAATTGGGTGAAGTTAAAGCTATAATTTGAGGGAACGCCGTGTGCGGTGAAAGTCGCATGCACGGTGTGGAGCGGGGGAAAATTTGGAGATAATATCAAAGGATTACCTATCGCTATTCAGAACATTATGGATGACTTATATTTATAGATATATGAGACCATTAATAACTAATGGACACTTATATTTAGCACAGCCACCTTTATATAAAGTTTATAAAACTGTAAAAGGTAAAGAAGTGTTTAAATATGCTTTTAGTGATGATGAGCTGGAAGAAGTTAAAAAAGAAATTGGAAAGGGCTTCTTAATACAGAGATATAAAGGACTTGGAGAAATGAATCCAGAGCAGCTTTGGGATACAACATTAAATCCAGAAACAAGAACTCTTTATAAAGTTACCATAGAGGATGCTGCAAAAGCAGAAAAAATGGTATCACTTCTCATGGGTGATGTAGTGGAGCCGAGAAAAAATTATATGTATAAATACGCAGAGTTTTAGAGTGGAGGAGAGGAGAATTAAGGATGGCAAAGAAAGAGATTAATATTCCTAGAGATAGGAACATCATGACAGTGCCAATAGAAGAAGCTATGCCAGATAATTATCTTCCATATGCAGTTGAAGTTGCAAAGGAAAGAGCACTTCCGGATGTTAGAGATGGATTAAAACCGGTTCATAGAAGGATTCTTTATGGATCATATCTGTTAAAAGCTTTTCCAGACAGACCATATTATAAATCAGCAAGAATTGTTGGGGATGTACTAGGTAAGTTCCACCCTCATGGTGATTCATCAGTTTATGAAGCAATGGTTATTATGGCGCAAGATTTCTCAACAAGAGAGCCTTTATTTGATGGGCATGGGAATTTTGGATCAATGGATGGAGATAGTGCAGCAGCAATGCGTTATACTGAGGCAAGGCTTTCAAGTATAGCTATGGAAATGTTAAGGGATATTGATAAGGACACAGTGGATATGGTTCCAAACTATTCAGATAGTGATTTTGAACCTAAAGTGCTTCCAGCAAGATATCCTAACCTTTTAGTAAATGGGACATTTGGTATTGCAGTAGGACTAGCAACAAATATACCTCCACATAATTTAGGAGAAGTAACAGATGGAGTACTAGCATGTATAGATAATCCAGAAATAACTACAGAACAGTTAATGGAATATATAAAAGCTCCAGACTTACCAACAGGAGGAATACTTATAGGTAAAAAATCTTTACTTTCTGCTTATGAAACAGGAGAAGGAAAAGTTACCTTAAGAGCTAAAACATCTATAGAGACATTGGAAAATGGTAGACTGGGAATTGTAATAACAGAATTCCCATACAGAAGATGTAAAGCAAAATTATTACAAACAATATCTGAAATGACTGGTGATAAAAAGCATCAAAAGGTTCTTGAAAGTATAGTTGATATTAGAGATGAATCAGATAGAAGCGGAGTAAGAGCTGTAATAGAGTTCAAAAAAGCTGCCACAAGAGAATCAGTAGATAAGGTTCTTAAATATTTATTTAAGAAGACTGATTTACAATGTAACTTAAGTTTTAATATGGTTGCTTTAGCCAATGGAAAACCAAAAACAATGGGGCTTAAAACTATATTAATGCATTATATTGAACATCAAAAGGAAATTATCACAAGAAGAACTATAAGGGAGTTAGCAATAGCAGAAAAGAGATTCCATATAGTTGAAGGTTTTATTAAGGCAATTAATATATTAGATGAAGTTATTGCTACTATAAGATCTTCAAAGTCTAAAAAGGATGCAGGAATAAACCTTGTTGCCAAATTTGGATTTACAGAAGAGCAGGCAGAAGCAATCCTAGAGCTTATGCTTTATAGATTGACTGGTCTTGAAATAACAGTATTCCAAAAGGAATATGCTGAGCTGGAAAAGAAAATTAAAAAATTAAAGAAAATTTTAGCCAGTGAAAGAGAACTTTTAAAGGTTGTTAAGACAGAATTAAAAGAAATCACTGATAAATATAGAAATCCAAGAAGAACCATGGTGGTGGAAAATGATAGCGAAGCTAAGATAGATGTGGAAGAGCTTATTGTAGTTGAAGATGTAATGGTAACTTTATCAAAGGATGGATTTATTAAGAGACTACCAGTAAGAAGCTACACAAGATCTAATTCTAATGCTGATGATATAGATTATAGAGATGGTGATGAACTTAAATATCTATTTAAATCAAATACAGCAGAGAATGTCTTAGTATTTACTGATAAAGGGAATATGTATCAAACTAAAGGTATAAATATTCCTGAATGTAAATGGAAAGAAAAAGGTGAAAGAATTGATTCTATTATCAAATCATTAAAACTAGAAGAAGAAAATATTGTATCTGCAATGTCAATAAATATATTTGATGCAGAGAGAAGCATTCAGTTTATTACTAATAAAGGTACTGTAAAGAGAAGTACATTAGATAAGTTTGTAACAAATTATAGCAAGCTACAAGCTTTAAAGCTTAGAGAAAAAGAATTTGTTGTAAGCTGTGTACTTGTAGATAGTGAATTTGATGGACAATTCTTAGAAGTAAAATCAAAACTAGGTTTAGAATTCAAGTTACAGGTACCGGTGATTGAAGATATGCAAAGAAATGTCTTAGGACAGCAGCTATTTAATCTTACAGCAGATGATGAAGTGGTTGAAGTAGCTTATACTAATGAGTTTGAATACTGTGAATTCTCTGTAGGACTTACGGCGAAGAATAATTTCAAAGCTTTTGCCAAAGCTAAGAAAAACCATAGATTAAAGGTGAATACTGATAATTTAAGTGATTTAATATTATTTAGTAATAAGGGTAATGTATATAAGGTTAAGGGATTCTTACTTACAAAGATCAATGAAAAAGAAATACCATTAACAAGTTTAGTAGATGGATTTAGTAAGGGTGAAAGAATTATAAATATTTATTCTATAAAAGATTTCACTATGGAAAAGATGCTGTACTTCTTCACGAAAAAGGGAATGGTTAAAAAGACTGCCTTAAGTGAGTATGGTGGAGAATATTTGGTTCAGCAAGGTTATAAATTCAAGTATGAAAATGATGAGATAATTGCTGTGGGAATGGCTGATGATGTTTTAAGTGATGTTATTATAGTAACTAAAGGTGGAATGGCTATTAAATTCTCCAGTGAAAATGTAAATCCAATGGGAAGAATAGCGTCAGGTGTTACTGGAATTAGTTTAAAAGATGGCGATGAAGCAATTGCTGCAAAAGTAAAAGAAAACTATGAAGACTTAGGTATAATAAATGATGATACAATAACATTAATATCTAAGAATAAGGAAAAGAAAGATATTAAGGCTATGGATATCAAGCTACAAAATAGGGCTGGAAGAGGAACTGTAGTTATGGTAACTGATCTTGATGATGAAGTTGTAGAAGCAAACTTTTAAGAATTAAGAATGAAAAATTAAAAATGAAAAAATGAGGTATAAATTATATACCTCATTTTTTTCAGTTTGTTGAAAAACCCCCTGTTTAAAAAACAGAGGGTTTTTGTTTACTAGTTGTGGATAAAGTTTGAAATACATAATATCATTAAAATTACTAATATAATATGAAAATAACAAAGATAGTCTTGTTGCTATCTTTTTCATATTCTGTACTGCTGCAGTTAGCAGACATTGTTCGGACACTTTTTCGTGTCCACGGAAACGAGCATAGCGAAGCCCATGCAGATTTTTTGAATCTGCGAAGCTTCGCTCAACGGTTTCTTTTCTTCTATCGTAAATAGCTTTTCCCTTCTCGGTTTTAAGAAAATTTTTATTATCATCTTTATGATTTTCCCAAACGTGTCTTCTAATTATTTTATATTTAGATTTTTCTCCAAGGCATTTATCTTTGTGAGGACAACACATACATATTTCTTCAAAGCATCTGTATTCCTTATAGCCTTCACGGGTCGTTGTCTTATATATTAATGCAACATTATTAGGACAAATATATATGTCTTTATCATAATCATATATGTACTTATTCTTTGTATACATTCCTTTTTTATGAGGAGAACGTCTATATGCAACAACTGATATTATCTCTCTATCTGCTATTCCTTTAAAAATGGGATTAGTTGAATATCCTGCATCTAATCCAAGATACTTAGGTTTTATATTAAATGTTTCTTTAATTCTATCTATTCTTTTTAATATTGGGTCGCTATCGCTGACGTTACCAGGGGTAACATGAACATCCATAATTATATTATTTTTACTATCTACGGTTCTATGATCTAAATAAAAAAAGCCTTCAGGTTTATTATCTCTCATCATATACCCACTATCAGGATCAGTTGTACTTTTCTTAATTTCTTTTGTTTCTTTTTTTAATTTCCTTGGCTTTAAAGGTTTCTTGTTATGTTTCTCTCTATCTGCATTAACATCAATATCCAACTGTTCTATATATTCTTTAGGAGTTACATCTACTTCAACTTTTTCAAACTTTCTTTTATTAGCATTTGCTTTTATATGAGTTGAATCAGAATAAAGAATTTTACCCCCAACTAAACCTTTTTCGATAGCTTGAAAAACTATATTATCAAATATTTTCTGTGGAATATCAGTACCTTTAAATCTTCTAATTCTATTCTGACTTATTGTAGATGAATCTGGAATTTTCTCTGTAATTGAATATCCTAAAAACCATCTATATGCTAAATTTACTTCTATATCTTTAACTAACTGCCTTTCGGAGCGTATGCCATAAAGATATCCTATAAATAACATTTTAAATAATACTACTGGATCAACAGCTGGTCGACCATTTGTATGACAATACAAATCCCTAGTTAAATCCCTAATGAATGAAAAATCTATATATTTATCAATTTTCCTTAATAAATGGTCTTGCGGAACTAATTGTTCTAACATTACCACTTCTATTTCACTTTGTGCTTCTTTTCTTTCGTTTATCATTAGTAAAACCTCTATGTAATAAATTTATATATTTTAAATTATATTACATATTTGTATAAAATTAAAGACTGTTGACACTTTGTCAACAGTCTGAAAAAAACAGCTAATGCAAAATGCATTAGCTGTTTTTTATGAAAAGTTTTATTGTTTATTTAAGGTTAAAACTCTTATGTTTGAGCTTTGTTTTTTTAAATCAGCGTTTTAATTTTTAATTATGAACATAAATTCATCACTCATCATTCATAATTCATCATTTGATTTAACCTTAAATTATTTAGCTCTTTTTTCTAAAAGGTCTTTCCCTTTTTCAAGTCCTAAAAGAATAGCTCCACCAATAATGAAGTATACGAAGTTAAAAGTGCTTAAGTTCATAGCAGGTTTAGCTACTTCTAAAGTTGTAGGTCCCATAAATACTGCATATAGAGAACCTATCATAAGTCCTAAAATTAAGTAAATAGTTTGAGATCTATGTCTCTTTAACTCAATTTTTATTATTTTAATTGTTGAAACTATACCAGTTAAAACTCCAAGTCCAAATATAACTAATATTGGGAAGTATTCAAAATTGAAAGTAAGGAATTCTTTAACTGCGTTTATTATACCTGTATAAAGTCCAAAGATTAATAACAATGTAGAACCTGATATACCAGGAAGAACCATAGCTGATATTGCTATCATTCCAGCCACAAATACAAAAATACCAAGGCCTATAGATAATCCGCTTACTGAAAGGTTTAATCCACCTTCAGAGCCAGCAGCAGGGTTAAAGTAAGTTATAAGTGCAACAATTGTTATACCGATAATAGTAAAGATTATATTTTTATATTGCCCAATTATTGAATCTTTCTCTTGTTTGATTATCATTGGTATTGCTACGATGATAAGCCCTGTAAATAATGAACTTATGGCATAAATGTGGTCATTAAAGATAGATGATAAAAATACTACAGAAAGTCCTAGTCCTACTACCCATCCAAAGCCAAGCTTAATTAAAAATATTAAAGCTTTTTTCTTTTCTTCCCATGGATCTTTAGAAACTAAAGTATTTAGAGAATTTATGAAATCATCATAAAAACCTAATATGAAAGCTATAGTACCACCTGACACTCCAGGAACACTATCTGCTAAGGCCATACAGAAGCCTCTAATAAAATTAAGAATAATCATAATTCACCTCAAATTGTAAAAAATTAAAATAAAAAGGAATAAAAGTTCCTTTAATTAAATATTATAATTGTATTGCCATAAATATAAAAGTTAAAAATTCTTAATAATATAAATACACTAAGAAAAATTTAATTAAGCAAGTATATTGTAAATTTTATGTTTATTTATATGGTAAAATATACAATGAAAATTTAAGTTATGATATAATTAAATAAAAAATTTATTAAAACATAGGAGTGTGATTTGATTTTGGACACCAGTGTTCAGATAACGATACTTGTAATTCTACTTTTTCTATCAGCATTTTTCTCAATGTCAGAGACAGCTTTGATGTCTTTAAGCAAAATAAGAGTAAGACATATGGTGGAAGAAGGAGTTAAAGGAGCGAAATTAGTTGAAAAGCTAATAGAAGATCCCAACAAATTATTAGGAGCAATATTAATAGGAAATAATATAGTAAATATAGGAGCATCCTCATTGGCAACATCAATTGCAGTAGCTAAATGGGGCGAAGGTGGAGTTGGAATAGTTACATTAGGACTAACAGTAATAGTATTAATTTTTGGAGAAATAACACCAAAATCAATAGCAAAGCAAAAGTCTGAAAGTGTATCACTTGCTGTAAGCAAATTTATTAATATAGTTGTTAAGGTGCTAAAGCCTTTTATTATATTATTTACAGGAGTAGCTTCAATATTTATTAGGTTATTAGGTGGAGATCCTAAAGCTAATGAGCCATTTATAACAGAAGAGGAAATCAAGACCATGGTTGGCGTAAGTGAAGAAGAAGGGGTATTAGAAGATGTTGAAAAAGAAATGATTTTCAATGTTTTTGACTTTGCAGATGCCCAAGTAAAAGATGTCATGGTTCAAAGAGTAGATATAATAGCGGTAGATTTAGAAGCAAGTTATGATGAAGTTTTAGATGTGATCAAAAAAGAGCAATTTTCTAGAATACCAGTATATAATCAAACTATTGATGATATAGTTGGAATCTTAAATGTGAAAGATTTAATTATGGCAGAGCAAGATAAAGAAAAGTTTAAAGTTGCTGATTATATGAGAGAGCCTAATTATACTTTCGAATTTAAAAAGATTGCAGAATTATTTAAAGAAATGAAGAAGACAAGAAACCATATAGCTGTAGTTTTAGATGAATATGGCGGAACTGTGGGGATTGTTACAATAGAAGATTTAATAGAAGAAGTATTTGGCGATATAGAAGACGAATATGATGATGAAAATAAGGAAATTGAAGTTATCAAAGAAGATGAATATATTGTTGATGGAAGTGCTAAGCTTGATGTTATCAGTGAGCTTATAGGGGTAAACATGGAATCGGAAGAATTTGATTCTGTAGGAGGTCTACTTATTGGAGAATTAGGAAGATTTCCAGAGCAAAATGAAGAAATTACTTTAAATAATATCAAATTTACCGTAGAGGAAATAGATAAAAATAGAGTTAAAAAAGTAAGGATTTTTACTTAATAAATATTGAGGCTGTTGCAAAAATGCAACAGCCTTAATTTAATGATGAATTATGAATTACGAATGATGAATTAAAGGTGAAATTCTTACAGAATTTCTGAAATTTTAATTATAAGTCAGTGAATGAAAAATTATGAATTAATAATTATATTTCTAAACTCCCGTAAGGAGTTTATTCATCAATTCATCATTCATCACTCATCATTCATCATTGAAAAAAGGTGGTGTTATTTTGGATTATATGAAGATAGCCTTAGATGAGGCCAGAAAGGCTTTAAATAAGGGAGAAGTACCTGTGGGAGCAGTGATTGTGAAGGAAGGAAATATAATAGCTGCAGCTCATAATTTAAAGGAAACAAATAAGAATGCTATGGCTCATGCAGAAATGATAGCTATTGATATGGCCAGTAAGGTTATAGGTGATTGGAGGCTTAATGGCTGTGAGATGTATGTAACTTTAGAGCCTTGTGCCATGTGTACGTCAGCAATTGCTCATGCAAGGATATCAAAGTTATATATAGGAAGCTTTAATAGGGATATGGGGGCTTGTGGCAGTATATTAAACCTTTTAGATTATAAAATGTTTAATGCAGAAGTACAGATTAATTGGAACTATGATGAAGAATGTAGTAAAATATTAGCAGAATTCTTTAATAGTAAAAGAAAAATAAAATAGGTGGTGAGGAAATGAATCCAGTAGCTTTTGAGATTTTTGGATTACAAATCAGATGGTATGGGATAATTATTGCAGGAGGAGTGTTAGCTGCATTTTTATTATCCAGTGTGTTAGCAAAGAAAAAGGGAGTGTCATTTGATGATATAGTTGATGCATTCATATGGGCTTTTCCCATAGCAATAGTAGGTGCAAGAGCATATTATGTAGCATTTGAGTTTAAAAACTTTAATTCATTTGCAGATATGATAAATATAAGAACTGGTGGGTTAGCTATACATGGTGGTCTTATAGCAGGAATACTTACAGCATATATAGTGTTAAAGATTAAAAAGCTTAACTTTTGGGAATACATAGATGTTGTTATACCAGCAGTTGTTTTAGCACAAGGAATTGGAAGATGGGGCAATTTTATGAATCAAGAAGCTCATGGAGGGGCTGTTTCAGCAGATTTTATTAGTAAATTCCCTGAATTTATACAAAAAGGTATGTTGATAAATGGAGCATATTATCATCCAACCTTTTTATATGAGTCTATTTGTGATGTATTAATATGTTTAATATTAATTTACATCCTATTTAAAAAGAAAAAACAGCATGGAATTGTTTTAGGAGCTTATTTGATCCTTTATTCTTCTGCTAGATTCTTTATTGAAGGACTTAGAACTGACAGTTTAATGTTTGTTGGCCTTAGAATGGCTCAACTTATCAGTATATTAGGCATAATTTTAGGGGCAATTATAATATTTATATCTATTAAGAAAGCAAAAAACTAATAATATATAATATTTAACCTTTGGAGGAATAAGTAGATTTTATTTTTATAATCTACTTATTCCTCCCTTTTTTTATATTTTTAAAACTGATATTTTACTACGCTGTTTATCTCCCTCTGTTTAGTGAGCTGTTTTTATATGATTATATAAGTAAAATTTATAGTGAAAATCATAAAATATAAAAAGTAAAAATAAAATTTTACTTTTTATAAGAAAAACCAACAAAAAGTCGTTTTTTCA
>OBXA01001526.1_pt1 | contig 13262 bp, 7 predicted proteins | sample 1538121 | NCBI WGS metagenome assembly OBXA01 (sample SAMEA2580133, study PRJEB22360) | human gut metagenome | biome: human gut; feature: human-associated habitat; material: faeces | place: Denmark | collected 2008/2010 | reverse complement strand
CTATGAGTAAGTCTAACCGTACCGATACGCCATTGCGAGCTGCCCGTGCGCAGATCAGTAATCCCGAAATTACTGTTCACGCGATGTACCGCTCGGCAATAGGCATTGACGTTCATCTCAACCTACTCGTCTGCTGCCATCAGAAGCAGGTTGCAGGTCATCGTGAACAATCTGAGAGCCGGGATTTCAATACCGACCGCGCAAGCATCGATGCTTTCGCCGCCTGGTGCCGTGAATGCAATCCCGACATCATCCTTATGGAATCAACCGGGTCATTGTGGCAGAGCCCGTACGAAGCCCTCGAGAGAGCCGGCTTCACTTCTGAGCAGCTGGCTCTGATCAATGCCCGCGACGCCAAAGCGGCAGCCGGCCGCAAAACAGACCGCAAGGACGCATCACGTCTGGCGTCTCTTGCCCGAACGGGAAACTTCAAAAAATCCTTCGTGCCGGAGAAGGCCTTTCGTCTGCAGCGCGTCATTTCACGTGATCTGCAGAAGAACAGGAATGACATTTCCCGAACTTCCAATCGTTTCGGCAAGTCTCTGAATCTCACCGGATGCCGGCCTACAACGGTATTCAGCGACATCCGCGGAGGCAAAGCTGCCAGCCTCATCCTGATGGCCAAGCTCAGAGATGATCCGCACTTGTTTGATGTCATCAAGCAAAACAGCCGCCGGCTGCGGGCAAGCCCTGAACAGATCATGCAGGCGCTCGACTTCGAAATCGAGCCAATGATGAAGGAGCAGATTCTGGCGCTCCGGAAAAAGATCGATCAGCTCGAGGAGTACGACCGAAGCACTTTCGAAAGGCTCCGCCAGCTTCAGGCTCCCTACGAGAAGGACATCCAGCTGCTCATTACCATAACGGGAATTCAGGAACGCTCGGCCCGCATGATTTACGCCGAACTCTGTCCGGATTTGAAGGAGCATTTCCCGACGTCAGAGCAGTTCGCTTCCTGGCTCGGCATTTGCCCGGGGGACAACACATCTGCCGGCAAACAGAAAAGTGGAAAATGCCCGAAAGGGAACAAACACCTGAGGCGCACGCTGATTGAAGCCGCCAGAGGACTTGCGGTCGGCGGTACCGCTGCGCTGAAGGAAAAATTCCAGGTGCTCAAGATGCGGCGCGGCTACAGGCGTGCCATGGTCGCCTTCGCACACCTGCTTGCCCGCATCATTTATTCCGTTCTCACTCATCAGAAAGGCTTTGAGCCTTACTTGTCAACGGCGTTTCGGGACGCCTTGATTGAACGAGCGAAGAACGGCGTAAAGCAGTTGCTGAAACTCAAAGGTACGAAATACGTGATCGCTGACGGCCTGGTTGTGGAGACGAAAACGGGTGCGATCCTAGGCGCAGTCGTCAGCAGTTAGCGTAGCTTCAGCAGCCTGAGAAGCAGCAGATACCATGCTGGACGTTCTTGTGAGAACGCCCGCAGGGAAGGTCGCGCGCCGAGGGCTTCCTATCTTTCGTGGAAAAAATTATTCGATGCTGTCGTTCTGGGCTTCAGGATGGCGGCCGAGCCTGCGTGCGGCTTCGGAAGCCCGGGTGTCGATCAGGTCGATGAGATAAGGGTCGAGGACGACCTCGAGTCCGACCACCCAGATGCGGTCGTCGCCCTTGATCTCAGGGATCTGCGCGCACTTTACGGCGTCCTTTCCCGTAATGAGAATGACGCCTTCCTTTCTGCCCCTGAAGGGGTTGCTCGAAAAGTCGAAGTGGTCGCCGAGCTCAAGCTCCGCGCAGTCAATGTCGTGACCGCGCACCACCGCCATCCTCCGCCCCGGCGCGGCAACCCCGGCGGCGAAAAGCGCCTTTTCGCCCGAGCGCTCAAGGTCGGCGGCAATCGTGTCGATGTCGCGCACCTCGCCCGTCGAGAGCCGTCTGCAGGCGCCGAAGCAGCTTGAGGCGGCAAAGCGGGGCGTGCGGCTTTCCACTACGGATTCCGTCGTCGTGTTGAGAATGATGGCGTCGACGTCGTCCAGACGCGAAACTGGTTCGCGAAGGGGACCGGCGGGGGGGAGCGCGCCGGTTTCGCGCGTCATCTCGGGGCCCGGCGGGCAGGAGCCAGCCGTTTCCGAGTCCTCTTGCGCCGATGACGGCAAGCTCCACGTCGCGGGCAAGCGCCGCATGCTGAAGACCGTCGTCCGAGATGATGATGTTGACGCCGGGATGCTCTCGAAGGAGCTCAAGCCCCGCCTTCACGCGTTCGCGGCCGACCGCCACGGGAGCAAGCGACTCGCGCGCGATGAGGAGCGGTTCGTCTCCCACCTGAGCGGCATCGGAATCGGGCGTCACGAGGCGGACGCCGTCTTCAGAGCGCCCGAACCCGCGCGAGATGACGCCGGGGGTCCACCCGCGGGCGCGGAGCGCCCTCACGAGCGCGATCGTCACGGGGGTCTTCCCCGTTCCGCCCACGTAGATGTTCCCGACGACCACGACAGGCACCGGGAGGTGGTTCGCTACCGTTCTGCGGCGGCGCGAAGCGCTTACCGCCTGGTAGATGAGCGAGAGCGGATAAAGGAGACAGGCGACCGGGCCCCGATGGGACCAGACGCTGTGCACCCAGGATTCAAGCCGGGGATGGTTGCTCATTGGCGGCACGCTCTCGAAAAAAGAAATGAGGAATGGAAGCCGGTAATTCCGGTTCCGGAGAGTGCCGCGGATCTTCGCGGTGGTTTGTCGTCAGACATATAGCAGGAGAAGTGGGCTTAAAACGAGCCTCAGAGCCAAAGCGAAACTGAAAGTTTAATCGGTAGCGGCGCCGGCTGTCCCGGTCTCTTCCCGAGAAAGTCCCTCTTTTTGCGTTAGGGACTTCGAGGAGGCCGGAGCGAATGCGGGCTGCGGCGCTTCCCTTTCCCTGAGGAGCACCTCGAAAAGTCCCCGCACCCATTGAAAGTAGGGGTCCTCATCCGTGCGCTTATGCCACGCAAGACGCATCGTGAGCGTGGGCGCATTCACGGGGGCGGGAAGCAGTGAGAATCGGCCGGGGTCGAGCGCGAGCTCAGCGAGCGCCCTCGGGAGCACGCAGAGCGCGTCCGAGCCTTCAAGAAAATAAGGCGCGGCGAGAAAAAACGGAAGATGGAGCACCGGAGCGCGCCCGTGCTTCGGCTGAAACCATCCTTCGGCGGGACCGTTGGGCGTTCTTCTGCGGTCGGGCTGGGCGTTGGCGATCACCTGAGGAAAGCTTTCCGCGTCGGCGGGCGAAATGAAGCCGTTCTTCCGCACTTTCTCTTCGAGCGGATGGGATTTTCGGGCGACCCAGACATAGGGCGTCGTGAGGAGCACCGCCGAACGGAGGTCGGGCGAGAGCCCCTGCCTCGCGTAGATCACGAAGTCGAGGTCTCCGGCACGCAGAAGCTCGAACATCCGCTCGTCGGCCTGCAGGAATTGGAGCGTGAGATTCGGCGCCCGCGCCATGAGGCGGGGAAAAAGGGGCGCGAAGATCGAAGCGCACGCATTGTCGTAGGCCGCGAACCGGAGCGTCTTCCGACGTGCGCTGTAGTCCTCGTCCGCATCACGCCCGAGGCGGCAAGCGACCGGGTTTCCATGAGCGAAAGAAGGAATTCGAGCGCGTAGGTGTCGATGGAGGTCGATTTCTGCATGGAAGTCGCTTCGAAATTTGATGTCGGGAAGAGGATATTTTCGCATTTTCCGTTTTGAGAAGCGCTCCTAACATTTCGTCCATCGCGTGAAGGCCGTCAGGGGCCGCACCCGAAATAAAACAATCACGAAGAAGAAACCGAAAAGCATCATGCCTACCTCCCGCAATCTCGTCCTCTTTTCTCTCACCTTCCTTGCCGCCGGCGTCTCCCAGGCCATGACGGCTGGCACTTTCGCCGGCTCCGCCACGGGCAGAAACGGCGAAGTCGCCGTTGAGGTCGACGTCTCCACGAACCGCATTGAGGCCGTCCGCATTGTGAAAAGCACGGAAACTCCGGGCATCGGGTCGCTCGCGACCGATGCGCTCCCCGCGGCCATCGTTGCCGCACAGTCCCCGAACGTCGACGTTGTTTCGGGCGCAACCATTACGTCCGACGCAATTAAGGCTGCCGTTTCGAAGGCGCTCGAAAAGGCGGGCGCTGATCCGAAGTCGATGAAGGCGAAGGCGGCGCATAAGGATGCCGCCGCCGCCTCCTTCCCGACCAAGGCTGACGTCGTCATCGTGGGTGCCGGCGGCGCCGGTCTCGTTGCTGCCGCCACGGTAGTGGAGCAGGGCGCCAGGGTCATCGTTCTCGAAAAGATGGCCATGATCGGCGGCAACACCGCACGCAGCGAGGGCAACATGTCGGCGATCGACCCGGAACCCGAAAAGCTCCAGCCGATGACGCCGGCGCTCGAGGCGATTGTCGAGAAGTATCTCAATGCCAAGGTGCCTACCGCGGAAATCCAGGCGATCCAGGATGCCGTGCGAAAGCAGTACGCCGACTACAAGGCTTCAGGCCGCAAGGAAATCTTCGATACGCCGGAGCTCTTCGCGCTTCAGACCCTCATCGGAGGCGACTGCAAGGCCGATCCGAAGCTCGTACTTGTGATGGCGCGAAACGCCACGCGCGCCATGCAGTGGCTCGACGACCAGTCCGACATGACCTGGGAGCACATCGCCCGCAAGTATGTCGACATGGGGATCGGCGCGCTCTACCCGCGCGCTCAGTTCCCGCGCGCAAAGGACGGAGTCTCTCCGATCTCAACCTATGACGCCTACATCAAGCCTCTGGCCGAGAAGGTGAAGGCTGCGGGCTCGAGCATCCTCACCAACATGCAGGTCGTCGACATCGTGCGCGAAAAGGGCCGCGTCACAGGAGTCATTGCGCTCGACAAGAACGGCAAGAAGCATGCGTTCACGGCCTCTAAGGGTGTGATTCTCGCTGCCGGCGGCTACGGCGCCAATCTTGAAATGGTGAAGAAGTACAACGGCATCAGCGTGACGGCCACTTCGAACCAGCCCGGCACGACGGGCGAAGTGATCGAGGAAGCGGTGAAGGACGGCGCGGCGCTCGAAGGCATGGCGTGGATCCAGATCCATCCGCACGGCAATCCGAAGAACGGCGACCTTGAATCCAATATCGCCGGCCGTCCGCAGGATACGCCCTACGTCAACAAGCTCGGCCTCCGCTTTGCCGATGAAACCGGCCGCCGCGACGACATCTCGCACGGCATCCTCGCGCAGCCCGGCAAGGTTGCCTTTTCGATCTACGACCAGAAGACGATCGACGCGAAGAAGGTGCGTCCGGAACATATCGAACGCGCCATCACGCACGGCTACGCTTTCCGCGCGAATTCGCTCCCCGAACTCGCAAAGGCCGCGGGCATCAGCGCTGAAGGTCTCGAAAAGACGATCGCAGTCTACAACGAAGCAGCGAAGCTCCAGTCCGATTCCGCGCTCTCCGTGCCGAAGGCCGTGATCGGCTGGCCCGTCGACAAGGCGCCCTACTACTGCGTGCCCATCACGGTTACGATCCATCACACGATGGGGGGCCTCAAGATCGATGAGGAGACGCGCGTTCTCGACCAGAACGCGAAGCCCATTCCGGGACTCTTCGCCGCGGGCGAAATCACGGGCGGCATTCATGGCGGCAACCGCCTCGGCCGCAATGCGCTCACAGACCTTCTCGTCTTCGGTCACATCGCGGGCGAAGAAGTCATGAAGGACGCGAAGTAACGCTTCCGACGCCTCAGGGCCCTGGAGTTCCCGGGGCCCTTCAGAGACTGCAGCTCCGTTTGCCGGATGAATGTCCGGCAGCCGGAGCTGAAGTTTTTTGTGGAGGCGCCGGAGGCGGCTTTGAACGCCCGACGCTGCGGATTCCCGGTTGACAACTTTTCATGTGGAAAAGTGGAGAACTTCTTCCGGCTTTTTCTCATTACAAGACTGCAACTATCGGAACTAATTAGAAAGCCCTATATCGCAGTGCTTCGTCATGGAAGGGGAAAACGCAATCAAGTCTGTGGATAACTCTGTGGACAGAAAGGTGTTCCGGCGGAAAAACGAATGAAACGGACGGAAATGAGCTTCAGAGTGATACCCGTATCATTCTTCTCTTTTCCTCTCTATGTAGGGTGTTCGGCATTAATAGGCGCGTCGGATGATCCTTTGCGATGCCGTTCCTCCCTTGACAAATTCACCGGAATCTGCTGTGGACAAATCGGTGCGGAAGTTCTGTCCCCGGGTTGTCCTCTTTGTCCGTGGACAGACATGTGGACAACTTTGGGAGAAATATTTCAAGGTCTTCAGTTTTCTTAAAATTTTCTTGTTGCCTATTTTTTGTGCAAATGGCAAGTTATTCACATTTCCTGTGGATGGATCTGTCGCCTTCCTGCCCGGAAGCCTTGATCAGCAAGGTGCCGGACGATTGGGGTGAGGCTGGTCGAACCTGTGGAAAAGGAGCGGCCGTTATCCACCGCCCGTGTCCCGACAGCAGGATGAGGTACTGTCATAATGAAGCGCCCGAAAGCCTCCTTCCATTCCTTTTCAGAAGATCCTCCATGGCCAGCCGATTCCATAGCGGACCGCCCGACGATTTCAATGATCCCGGGGCGGACGATGCACTCTTTTTCGAGAGCCTTTTTGAAGAGGCCGAGAGGGAGGTCCGCACCGTTCGGCAGGTCCGCAGCAGCCGTTACGACGCTCTCGCAGGAAAGGCGAAGCCGGAGGAGCAAGGCTTCAGGCGGCGAGCCTCAGCAGAGCCCAATCGTGCCCTGGGTTCTCAGGACACGGCCTCCGCACGTTTTTCCCGATCCCGTACGGCGGCTTTCGGAAGCTGTTCCTCGGGCGTGAGCCGTACGAGGAGCGTTTCCGCGAGCCCCGCGGGAAGTCCCTTCATGCCGCCTCCGGCTTATCCGAAAGAGCCCCCCTCCCTGATGTCGGCGATGTCGTCTGCGCGCGGGGGAGCCGTTCCGGCCTTTGAAGGGACGGCGGCGCTCATGAACCGTTCGTCGCCCGACCGCGAAGGCGCGGTCGCGGAAGCAAAGCCCCTGACGGTTTCGGAGACCCTGACTCGGATCCGGAATGCGCTCGACGGCGTCATCGACGGCTTATGGATTTCGGGCGAGGTCGCGGCGGTGAAGACATCCGGGGTAGGGCATGTCTACTTCAGCATCAAGGACGAGAGGGGCTTGATCGACTGCGTCCTTTTCGGCGGCGCCCGGCAGGGGAGGCGTCTTTTCGTGATCGGCGAAAAGATTGAAATCCGCGGGCGAACGGACATCTATGCCGAGCGCGGGAAGCTCCAGATCATTGCATCGGTCTGGCGGCCGGCGGGACAGGGGAGTCTTTACGAGGCTTTCCTGAGGTTGAAGGCGAAGCTCGAGGCTGAAGGACTATTCGATGCTTCGAAGAAGCGTCCTATCCCGGGATTCGTCAGGCGGGTTGCGCTCGTGACGAGTTCGATCGCTGCCGCCTACGGCGACGTCTGCCGCACGATTGAGCGCAGAACCCCCTGGGTGCAGATTCTTCACGTGGAGGCGCCGGTCCAGGGGACGGACGCGCCCGCACGATTGATTGCCGCCCTTCGCGTCGCTGACCGGACGGGGGCGGACGTGGTGCTTCTCGTGAGAGGCGGCGGCGCCTATGAGGATCTTCAGGCTTTTAATGATGAAGAGCTCGCCCGAGCAATCCGTGCGATGAGAACGCCCGTCATCTCCGGCGTCGGGCACGAGGCGGACTTTACGATTGCGGACTTCGCGGCGGATCTGAGGGCGTCGACCCCGACGGCCGCTGCCGAATCCATTGGTCCCGACCGCGAATACTGGATGAAGCGCCTCGAGAAGCTTTTCGATGCGCTTTCGGGCGGACTCACCCGCGAAATTCAGCATGCCATGCAGCGCTTCGACCGCGCTCAGGCTCTCATGCCCGATATGGATCTGAGGCTCGCGAATGCCGAAAGGGCCGTGAACCTCATGGCAGAGCGCTTCAAGTCGGCGGACTTCGTGCTCCGCACGCATTCGGAGCGCGTGGAGCGGGCCGCAGCCTTCCTCGCTGATCCGGAGCGCGTCCTTTCGGCGCCCGAACGCGTGCTCGAGGACCGCACGGAACAGTTCCTCGCCATGGCGGACCTTCAGGAAAAGAGACGCGGTGAACGCCTCGGTTGGCCCGGGCAGCGTCTCAACGACGCAATTGAGAGAAAGCTCGGCGACGCCGAGAGGGAATACCGCCGGGCGCTTCAGCAGAAGCCCGATCCCATGCGTGCCGTTTCCCTGCTTTCGCAGCGCCTCCTTCAGGCGGAGACGGCGCTGAAGCTTGCTGACCCGGACCGTCCCTTGCGAGCGGGCTATGCCCGGATCTCTTTGGGAGGCCGCGTTGTCAGCGCGGCCCGGGATCTTTCGAAAGGGAACTCAATTGAGGTCCGGTTCTTCGACGGCGAAGCGGGAGCGATTGTTGAGCGGGTGAATGTTCGCTCCGAAAAAATGTGATCCGAGGTTTTGCGGCAAAGGTCTTTTCTATCGACAAGTTAGGAAAATCATATCTGTCGGATTTCGCAACAAATTTATTTCTGATGCCGGATCGTAATCCGGGCAGAAGGGAAAACCCGAATGATATGATGCAGGGCACCAGGAATTCCCTTATTCAGGAGACAAAAATGACCGAATTCACGCTCCCCGAGCTCCCCTTTGCTCACGATGCGCTCGCTCCCGCGATGAGCGCCGAGACGATTGAATATCACTGGGGCAAGCATCACCGCTCCTATGTGACGAACCTCAACAACCTCGTGAAGGGCACTGAATGGGAAGGCCGCGCGCTCGAAGACATCATCCGCGGTTCCGCGGGCGGTCTCTTCAACAATGCCGCGCAGCACTTCAACCACTCCTTCTTCTGGAAGTGCCTCACCCCGAACGGCGGCGGCCGTCCGGAAGGCGCGCTCCTCGCCGCAATCGAAAAGACCTGGGGCTCTTTTGACGCCTTCGTCGCCGCCTTCTCGAAGCAGGCTGCCGGCAACTTCGGCTCCGGCTGGACCTGGCTCGTGAAGGATGCCGACGGTTCGCTCGCGATCGTCAACACCTCGAACGCCGGCACGCCGGTTGCTGAAGGCAAGACCCCCGTCCTCACGCTCGACGACTGGGAGCACGCCTACTACATCGACTACCGCAACGCTCGTCCGAAGTTCATTGAAGCCTTCTTCGCGAAGCTCGTGAACTGGAAGTTTGCCGAAGCGCAGTTCGCGCTCTAAAGCGTTGCAGCCGGGCCTTTAAAAAGCCCTGAAGCAAAGAAGAAGCGGTCCGATTCATCCCGGGCCGCTTTTTTGCATCTGAAGCAACCGTCTTTGACCAGGAACCACTTTCTCTAAGGGATAGTCAGAAGATAATTTTCGTTGTTTACGCTTCGGCACTGTTAGTCTCGATCTTGAAATGGAAATGCCGAATTCGCACTGACACAGGCGTGAAATTCCGGCATTTCATATAAAGGAGAGAAAAACATGTCCATGCATACCGATCTGCTTGCAAAAGCAGTGCTTGCCGCCTTCTTCGGCGTCGCGAGCGCTGCCGCGACGGCAAATGCAGCCGCCACGGCGCCGAGCACCTTCAAGCCCGGCGTCTACGAAGCGACCGTCAACGGCCACAATGCGCCGATGACCGTCAAGGTGACGGTGTCGAAGAACCGCATTGAGAAGATCGACTATTCCAAGAATCTGGAAACGATCGGCGTCGGCAAGGTTGCGCTCGACCTCGTGAGCCAGAAAGTGCTCAACTACCAGTCGACAGGCGTTGACGCCGTTACCGGCGCGACCATTTCGAGCTTCGCGCTCCTTCAGGGCGTTCGCGACTGCCTCAAGCAGGCGGGCGGCGACATGAAGGCGTTGAGCCAGAAGGTCGAGAAGCATCCGGCGGTTGAAAAGACCTACAAGGCCGACGTTGTCATCGTGGGCGGCGGCGGAGCGGGTCTTGCCGCTGCCATTGCTGCTGAAGAAGCGGGCGCGAAGCACATTCTCGTGCTCGAGAAGCTCGGGTTCCTCGGGGGCTCGACCAATGTGTCCGAAGGCGCTCTGAACGCCGTTGACCCGGTCCGTCAGGGCAAGCAGGGCATCGAGGACTCGGTCCAGAAGTTCTACGACCAGACGATGAAGGGCGGCCACAACAAGGGAACGCCGGAGCTCGTGAAGTACCTCACGTCCCACTCGATGGACGAGGTCAACTGGCTCGAAGGCTTGGGCGTCAAGTTTAAGGATGAGATCGGCACCGCAACGGGCGCCCTCTGGCAGAGAAGCCACTATCCGGCGACGCCTTCGGGCAATACCTACATCCGCACGTTCGAAGATGTCATTAAGAATTCGGGCGGCCGCATTCAGGTTCTCACGGATACGAAGGTGACGGATCTCATTACCGCCAACAAGCGCGTCACGGGCGTCATGGCCGAGAATTTCGGCCGCAAGATTACCGTTGATGCGGGCGCGGTGGTGATTGCCACGGGCGGCTTCGGCGCCAACATCAAGATGCGTCAGGAGTACAACACCGGCGTCTGGAAGGAAGTGAAGCTCGACAATTCGATCGGCTGCACGAATCTTGCAAAGGCAGCTCAGGGCGATGGTCTCGTGATGGCGAAGAAAGTGGGTGCTGAGCTGATCGGTCTCGACGACATCCAGATTCATCCGTGCGGAACGCCGGGTACGGGCCTCATGGAAAACATCCGCACGTCCGGGCGCAACCGCATCTTCGTCAACCTCTCGGGAGAACGTTTCGTCAATGAAGGCGCGGCGCGCGACGTGCTCGCGAAGGCGATTTTCGCGCAGCCCAAGGGCACTTACTGGATCGTCGTCAATAAGCTCCGCTATCCGAGCCCGGACTTCGTGGATGCGAACGACGCGACGATCCGCAACATGCTCGCGCTCGGCAGCGTCGTTGAAGGCGATACGCTCGACGACCTCGCGAAGAAGACCGGCATGGATCCGGCTAAGCTGAAGGCAAGCGTTGAGGGCTACAACGCCGTTGTTGAAGGGAAGGCCAAGGATCCGCTCGGCTTCCTCGCCAACAATGCCGCGGACAAGGTCCTCGACGGCGGTCCGTGGTACGCCTGCCGGAAGGTTCCGACCGTGCACCATACGATGGGCGGCATCCGGATCAACGTGAAGGCGCAGGTGCTTGATGCTGAAGGCCACGTCATTCCGGGGCTTTATGCCGCGGGCGAAGTGACGGGCGGCATTCACGGGAGCAACCGTCTTGGAGGCAACGCCATTGCCGACGTGATGGTCTTCGGCCGTACGGCCGGCACGAACGCTGCAACGCTCAAGTAAGCGTTCGAGTCTGAACAGAGACGCAATCTCTCGCGGGGACGCTTCGGGCGGAGTTTTTCCGTTCCGGGCGTCCCCGTTTGCATTTGGCCGTTCGCGCCCTGACGAGCGGAAGCAGACTTAAAGGTCTTCGAGCGAAAGACCGCGGTACTCCTGTTCGTAGCCGGCAAGTGCGCCGTTGGCCTTCAGAAACGCTTCTCCCTTGACGTGTAGCGCTTGCATGTCGAGTCGTTCGGGATTCCGCTTCACCTCGGCAAAGACGAGTTTTTTGTCGGCATGAGAAACGGCGACGAGGTTGATCTCACTTTCCCCGCGTCTGTCCCACCACGGTCCGACCTGATCCCACTGGCGGTCGCTGCGGTATCGGACGAGAAACCAGTCCTCGAGCGTTCGTCCCGTATAGGTCGGCCAGTTTTCCCGGCAGTAGTCCTGCAGCCGCTGCCATTGAGCGCGGGCAGCCAGAGACCTCTGGTCCAGCGGGTCGACAAAGCGGTACCAGAATTTGAAGAATGGGTCGCTCAGGTAATAGCGGACGCCTTTCCCGGAGAGCCGGCCGCTGAGCGGAGCTCTTTTTCCACGAAAGATAGGAAGCCCTCGGCGCGCGACCTTCCCTGCGGGCGTTCTCACAAGAACGTCCAGCATGGTATCTGCTGCTTCTCAGGCTGCTGAAGCTACGCTAACTGCTGACGACTGCGCCTAGGATCGCACCCGTTTTCGTCTCCACAACCAGGCCGTCAGCGATCACGTATTTCGTACCTTTGAGTTTCAGCAACTGCTTTACGCCGTTCTTCGCTCGTTCAATCAAGGCGTCCCGAAACGCCGTTGACAAGTAAGGCTCAAAGCCTTTCTGATGAGTGAGAACGGAATAAATGATGCGGGCAAGCAGGTGTGCGAAGGCGACCATGGCACGCCTGTAGCCGCGCCGCATCTTGAGCACCTGGAATTTTTCCTTCAGCGCAGCGGTACCGCCGACCGCAAGTCCTCTGGCGGCTTCAATCAGCGTGCGCCTCAGGTGTTTGTTCCCTTTCGGGCATTTTCCACTTTTCTGTTTGCCGGCAGATGTGTTGTCCCCCGGGCAAATGCCGAGCCAGGAAGCGAACTGCTCTGACGTCGGGAAATGCTCCTTCAAATCCGGACAGAGTTCGGCGTAAATCATGCGGGCCGAGCGTTCCTGAATTCCCGTTATGGTAATGAGCAGCTGGATGTCCTTCTCGTAGGGAGCCTGAAGCTGGCGGAGCCTTTCGAAAGTGCTTCGGTCGTACTCCTCGAGCTGATCGATCTTTTTCCGGAGCGCCAGAATCTGCTCCTTCATCATTGGCTCGATTTCGAAGTCGAGCGCCTGCATGATCTGTTCAGGGCTTGCCCGCAGCCGGCGGCTGTTTTGCTTGATGACATCAAACAAGTGCGGATCATCTCTGAGCTTGGCCATCAGGATGAGGCTGGCAGCTTTGCCTCCGCGGATGTCGCTGAATACCGTTGTAGGCCGGCATCCGGTGAGATTCAGAGACTTGCCGAAACGATTGGAAGTTCGGGAAATGTCATTCCTGTTCTTCTGCAGATCACGTGAAATGACGCGCTGCAGACGAAAGGCCTTCTCCGGCACGAAGGATTTTTTGAAGTTTCCCGTTCGGGCAAGAGACGCCAGACGTGATGCGTCCTTGCGGTCTGTTTTGCGGCCGGCTGCCGCTTTGGCGTCGCGGGCATTGATCAGAGCCAGCTGCTCAGAAGTGAAGCCGGCTCTCTCGAGGGCTTCGTACGGGCTCTGCCACAATGACCCGGTTGATTCCATAAGGATGATGTCGGGATTGCATTCACGGCACCAGGCGGCGAAAGCATCGATGCTTGCGCGGTCGGTATTGAAATCCCGGCTCTCAGATTGTTCACGATGACCTGCAACCTGCTTCTGATGGCAGCAGACGAGTAGGTTGAGATGAACGTCAATGCCTATTGCCGAGCGGTACATCGCGTGAACAGTAATTTCGGGATTACTGATCTGCGCACGGGCAGCTCGCAATGGCGTATCGGTACGGTTAGACTTACTCATAG
>OBXA01001523.1_pt1 | contig 13296 bp, 16 predicted proteins | sample 1538121 | NCBI WGS metagenome assembly OBXA01 (sample SAMEA2580133, study PRJEB22360) | human gut metagenome | biome: human gut; feature: human-associated habitat; material: faeces | place: Denmark | collected 2008/2010 | reverse complement strand
GTCTGCTGTTGCTGCTTCTGCTTATATGAGCTGTAGCCGCATGTACAATGATTATGACGGCATCCAGCATGACTATACCAGAAAGCAGGGGCTGATCTATCAGGAGGTGATGCTTCCTCCAATGGCTCCATTGGAATGGAATGACCGGGAACAACTCTGGAATGCTGTGGAAGAAAACGAAAAGACCAAAGACAGCCGACTTGCAAGAGAATTTGTTGTCGCACTCCCCGTTGAGTTGGATAAAGACAGCAATATTTCTCTTCTTCAAGATTTTATTAAAAAGAATTTTGTAGATATGGGGATGTGTGCTGATTTTGCCATTCACGATACAGATGGTCACAATCCCCATGCACACATTCTTCTTACTGTCCGACCATTAAATGAAAATGGAACATGGCAGTATAAAACTGAAAAAGAATATCTCTGTATCAAAGATGGGGAAGAAAAAGGATTTACTGCTTCTGAATTTAAAACTGTTCAAAAGCAGGGATGGGAAAAGCAGTACCGCTATAAAGTCGGTAAAAAGAAAGAATATCTGACTCCATCTTCCGCACAGGAAAAAGGATATGAACGGATTGATAAGCACCCCAAGAGCAGCCGATATGGCAGACAGAATCCTATTTTCGAACGATGGAACAGTGATGAACAACTTTGTATCTGGCGGGCAAACTGGGCAGATGCCGTAAATAAAATGCTTGCACGTAATCAGATAAATGCTACCATTGATCACCGCAGCTTTGCAGATCAGGGAATCACTGAACAGCCAACCATCCATGAAGGCTACATTGCCCAGAATATGGAAAAGAAAGGCATGATAGCAGACCGCTGTGAAATCAACCGTCAGATTCGTGCGAATAACAAAATGCTCCGAGAATTAAAAGCAAAGGTAGCAAAACTGGCTGAAGCTGTAGAAAAGTCTATTCCAATAATAGCTGAAACGTTAGAAGCGATCCGCAATCATATGATTTTTACACAGTATCATTTACTTCATAATGAGATGCAAAAAGAAGTGATCCATATTTGATACATCTGGCTATTGCCAAACATATAACTTTGCAAAACAAGCGGTCTCTCTGCCCGTCTGTTTTCTCGGTACAGCTTCATATAAGCATCCTTCGCTTGATAATTTTATATTGCTTATTTCAATGGCAGCTCCTCTATCGTTCGGAGCCGCCCCTGTTCCCTTGCAGTCCGCAGAGGCAAAGCCTTATGCGTCTCTGCGGAATAGAGTGTAGGATTATATCTGTATATCCAGTGAACTGCCCGAAGATGGTGCCTTCATGCTCGCTGCCAAGTCAGACTGTATCTGCTGATAAGATACAGTTCCCTTTGCGTTTTCTCCATACTCCTTTTTCAGGCGTGCCAGTTCATCATTATAGATAGATGTAAATACACGTGCCCTTGCAAATTCTTCCTCTGTGCTTATGGCTTTCCAGTTCCTTGATTCAGGATTGTAAGACAATGTTTTATTCCCATTGTTGTCCCAAAACATACAAGCCGCATTCATCTTTCCGCCTGTCTTTCTCATGCTTGATTCATAGATGGCTTTCCTGTCCGGTGAAACAGTCTCACCATGCTGCATACATAATTTTCTATATGCCGCATCATCCCGCTTCCCAGTAGCAAATTCCTTCTGTGCAAGTTCCTTTATAGCTTTCTCGAATTCTTCCTCCGACATTGCAGGCTCATCACGTTTCGTCATAATATTATCCCAATTCGGTTTTGTGAATTGAATATCAACCGGCTTGAAACGCAGTGCGAAATTTCCATAATCACATTGAGCTAACGGATTATTGGGATTTTTCTTATTGCCAAACATCTGCTGCACCATGTTGGCATACTGTGAATAATTGCCCCTTGTTATCTGCATATTAAGTCCTTCCTAATCAATCTTTTCTCCAAACCTATAATTTGACGGATACTCCAAACACCACAAATCTTCTCCGTATGGAATATCCAATGTATGATTCTCGCTCAACACATATTCTTTACCATTAAGTTTAAACACACTCCCCGGCTCGTAATTCATAAGTTGATTCCCAGTAGATGTTAAATGTTCATATTTACTGTCGTATCGTCCCTTAGATTGTATAGCACTTGTGTTTTCACTTTTGGTATAATACTGTGTTGCTTAGCTCATAATATTTATCGACATTTATTCATTTTTCTTTACAGAATGGAACGAAACCTGAAATTTGGGCGTGCCTCTTACTATATCTGTAACCCTATAAGTTTTCGATACTCCTTTGCATTTTCACAATCTGATACAATTCCTGATTGCGCATCCAAGCAAAACGGTAACATCTGCCAATCCGCATTGCCACATGCTCCTACCAATAACAATTGTTCTAAATAAGTATTAAAATCTTTACCCAATATATATCCATGTCCTTCACCATCGTCATGGCTAAGATATACCACAGACGGATTTATTTCACTCTCTTTCATATCAAATGCTATTACATCACCATTAGGGACATTCATAAAACCCAATTTTGTGTTTCCCATTTGACTTATAAATATTTGCTTGCTTCTCTGATGGATAACATCATCTATTGTTCATTTATATTATCGGCAGATTTCTTTCTTTTAATTCGGAAATGTTGTGACTGGACTTCTGAATGTTGCGACTGGACTCTAATCTTCTCGACAATTATCATCTGAATTGATTTTCTCCATCCGTAACCTTGCCTGTTCCCTTTGTTCGTCACTTAACCTTCTCGGCTTACGATAACCACATAACAGGAAAAAGCAGATAGATTGCTACCTGCTCTTTCCATAAAACTTTATAAACTTGCTTCCTGACTCTTGGTCTTTGGTTTCTCCGGCATCTTCTGATCGGAAATTTTCTGCTTCATCTCGGCAAGTTTCTCCTTAACGGATACCCGCCCTCTGGAACCGTCTGCTAACATCCTCTCCTTGTCATGCTCTGCGATACGCTCCGACATCAGAAAACTTGCAACAGGCTTTAACGGTTCATCAGCCACCTCCTGTATATCTTCTGCCCTGTCCGACTCGTCAGCCTTTTCTTGATATTGGCGTTTTTTTAATCTCTCTCTCCCAAAGTTCATTTAATTCATCTTTTTTACACTTTTTTGAATAAAAACTGTCTTTATCTTTGGAATGTGCATCAAACGCTCTTCCTGCCTCTTTTGTATGATCCTGCATATAGGAATAACCTTTATATCCATTTTCATCAATGTTTATTAAAGTTCCACCACACATCATATTTGAGCCATGGGCATCCTCTCTGATGATGTTCATCATTTTGTTTTTAAACTCTTTGTTCACCATCATTTTTTCAAATGCACTATTCGTTATTTGTACCGAAATATTCGATCCCCACGACATAGAATCTATTTCTTTCATTTCTTTTTCTTTGTTGGGGTCATCCTGCATTTTCTCCAAGAGTTTTTGATTGATTGTCAGTGTTTTTCCGCTTTTTGCTGATGAATGTGTGTTTCCAATCCCAAATTCCACACTTGGGGCAAGTTTTTCCAATTTGCTCATATAGCCCGCTGTACTTTCCGCTTTACTGCTTCCGTATTTTTCTACTGCCTGCTCAGCATCTTTTTTCTTGGTATCATTCGCTTTACTGCTGTCTGCAATTCTTTCGTACTGCATGACATACCATTTCCAAGATAAAAGGTATCTCCCTCTACCCAAAACTCAAAGCCCTTATCCGCACTCTGGTTCATTGCTTCTATTACCTGTTTTGCAGAATTTTTTCCAGACAAAATGCCTTTGGATGTATAGTTTTTTGCATTTATGACTTTACCTTTTTCATACGTCACTCCAAGAATGTTCTGCTTTTCCAAACTGCTTCCTGATGTTTTCAGATTAAAAGCTTCTCTATCCTTAATTCTGTATTCTTGATATTAGATGTAAGTACTCTATTGTTTGGATTCACATAATAAGATTTTATATTAATCATTGTTTCCCTCCTATTTTGAAATATTTTGTTTTTTACAGTAAAACAAATCCTGCATTAACTTATTTCCTAAAATCATAAATTTTTTTTCTGAATATTATCCTTTTATGCCAATCCCCTGTCAGTCAGAATTGCCTATGCTTCCTCGTTATGAGTCCAAGCATTCTCTTTTTTACAATATTTATGAAATACTCTTCCTTTTATATTCCGTTGCCATAATCTGCATAATAGATTCCAAATTATTTTCTGTTGCTTGATAATTTGTATCACTATACTTTTGAAACGATTCACTTATCGACATTTCATTTACTATTTTTTTATCCTTTTCATTTCCTATTTCATTCGGATAACCCTCCAGCCAATAAAGTGTGCTTCCGTCCGGATATATTATCATTCCAGCGCTTTTTACCGGCGGCGATAAAGCTTGTATTTCTTTCTGAGATTCAGAACTGCAAAATTCTTCAATTTTACTCAGCACGCTCTTCTTCAAAGCTGGATCACTCTCCATTTTTGATAATGTTTCTGGGGAAATTATGACATGATTTGTACCTCTCATATCATATTCATCAAGCAACTGCTGACAACTTACTATGCTACCCACATTTAATGTTACATTATAGCTATTACCAATTTCTCTTGCTAATTCTCCACCTGTGATTTTTTCAAACACTTCCCTAAAGTCATTTCCTGTATTTCTTACCACATTAACATTTTCCTGCATTGTAATACTACTTAATATTCCAAGTGCCTGTATATCCATGATTTTTTCAACCTTTCTGCAATTCCTCTGTCAGTCTGAATTGCCTATGCACTTCTGCCTGTCATAGCAGAATATATACCAACTTCTTTTATGTATCGCATATAAGTATCCATTAAACCATTTTTCAGACAATCCTCTAATGTATTTTGCATTTCACTTAAAAAACTGCTCTTATCATAGATTTCTCCCTGCCTTGCATTGGCTTCCTGCACACGCTTTGCCATCGTCATTGTAACAATTCCTCCTGCCGGACTATCAATCTTTCCCTGCTGCTTTAAATGTGCCGACAATGCCAACATTTCTACATAAGAAGCATTTGATGGATCTACCTCATCAGGATCAATCTTGATTTCCTTTTCCGAACCATCTGTTCCTTTTACCTTTGCAACCATATGATTGCCGCCAGCCTCTTCATCATAATAAATCCCTATAGATTCTCCTGTTTGGACATGAATGGTTGATAATATTGCACCGCCTCCCTGCAATTCAAAGGTCTTGTTACATGCCGCTATATTATCAACATTTACAGTTTTTTCTATCTCCTCTGCAAAATTCTTTCCTGCTGTATTCCTTTCCATCCGTCTTGTTTCATATCCTACTGTATAACCTGTTGTGCCAATTCCACCAATAGCCATTTTAATATTCCTCCTGTCAAGCTATTTTCTATCTTCTACAATTCCTCTGTCAGTCAGAATTGCCTATGCTTTCTCGTTATGAGTCCAAACATTCTCTTTTTACATTATTTATAAATACTTTTCTTTTTATATTCCATTGCCATAACTCCTTGTACTTCTATTTTTTTAATCATCTCCTGCATATCGTTTTGCAATAAGGATTTTATATCGCTCGCATTCATTATCCTTACTTTTTCAGTATTCTTTGACCTCTCCGAAATCGCCTTCTCTCCACCTACATCTGGCTCTAATGTGGCAACTATCTCACCATTATCATCAAAAACCAGTGTACATTTTTTTACAGGCGGATTAAGTGTCTGCATCGTTAGTTTGAATTTATCGCTGCTATAATCTGCAAGCATATCATAAACTTTTTGTCTTAATGCTGTATCTGTATTCATTTTATATAGCACATCACTTGGAATATAACACTCAAAATAGCCATTTGCAGCTCCCACATCAATATGAAATTTATTATATATATCTTCTTTTACACAGTTTATCTGCTGTTCTCTAAGAGTTCCGTAAAAATCCTTTTCTACATTTATATCACCTTCAATAGTATTCACATTTTGTTTTTGCACAATTGCTGTTATATTACTCAGCATTCCAAGTGCCTGTATATCCATACTTTTAAACCTCCTCGTTTAAAGCTTTTGACTTTCTATCACGCTCTTACTAAATGTACTTATTGTGTCCTCGTAGGCTGACACACCCATCGGCTGAAAAGCTGATATATTTGTTCTATCCTGTCCACTTTGCACACTCTCAATAAGAAAGCCTTGTAATCTCTGCTGACTAACCAACTGACTGTTTAAATAATTTGCCCATGCTAGTTCTTTTTGTGCTCTCGCCTTTTCCTGTGCCTCCTTTATTTGTTCTGCTATAATTTCTTCAAATTCTTCATGGCGTTTCTCCCACCATGATTCTTCATCATCTGATAAGTCATCCGAGTTACTGTCACTTTTTACGGGTATACCTTCACCATAGCATTCTTCCGGCGAAGCACCAATGACTTGAAAACCAATCATTTTCGATCCCATTATGCCATTTGTGGAATACATCTTTCTTACCATATTCATGACAGTATTTTCCCATTCTGGATCACTTTTCATCTTTTCAAATGCTTCATCTGTAATAATCAGTGAACCTCCAACACATGTGGAACGATACCATCCGCTCACAGGCATCTGAGACATTTCATTCATAACCCATTGCTTATATTCGTCCATTGTCATTTCCTCTTTGGTCTTATTGGAAATAGAACTATCATATGTAAAGCCACTATAATTTGGTGGCTGCGAAATAACCATATCCCCCGCCCATGCAGAGGTAGTTGATGTTGTGCTCTGTCTTTCCTCTGCCTTTTGTACTTCACTTGCAAAATTGCCTTCCCCTGTTGTTTTCATACTGCTGTTCATATAAGCGTAGGCAGTTGCGCCAATACCATTTACACCACTAATACTCATTTTCTGTTCTCCTTTCATCCTTCATCATCACCGACAAAATGAATACCTTTCCATCTACTGACCAGTCCACGCCGCCATGATACTTTTCCGCCACACTTTTGATATTGGCAAGACCGATTCCATGCGCTTCCTTGTCTGCCTTATCCGTTGCCGGAAATTCAGACTGCCGCTTTCGTATTACATTTCCGTCAAAACTGTTTGTTATTTCTATAAAAATCATCTTCCCTTTCCGGAAAGAAGATAGCCGGATAAAAGTTTCTGCATCAGATTCTTTTCCCTTTAACTTCCTGCACGCTTCGATTGCATTGTCCAGTGCATTGCCCAAAATAATCCCTATGTCATAGCTTTGAATGAGCAAGTTATCCGGAAACAGCAGCCTGTCTGCATCCATCTGCATGTCAGGTATTGTCCTTACTGCTTCGTGATACTTCATATTAAGCAGGGTATCAACAACGGTATTCCCTGTTCTAAATTGAAATTCCAAGCGTTCCATTGTCCGATTCAGCTCAGACAGATAAGCCTGCAATTCTGCATTTTCTGTTTCTTCATTTCCGGTTGCAAGCTGCATGATAACGGAAAGTGTATTTTTCATATCATGCTTCATACTGCGTATGCCGGAATAAATGTGTTCCATTTCTTCCATGTGTTCCTGCATACTGCCTATCTGCTTTTCCAAAATAATCCGGCTGTTCTTCTCTCGGTTCAATACAATCATATTTTGAAATGTCTTTACCACATAGAGAATAGACAACAGGGACAAAATCAGAATTGCCGGAACAATAATGCTTAAAATCGGGTATCTGTCACATAATAGCTTCGGCATATCATTTTCTATTGTTATCATAATCGTTCTAAGAAGCAAACAAACCAGTAACCCAACCGTTCCCGGTACTAATAGAAAATACAACTCTGTTCTTTGTATCCTATAATCCTTATCACTAAAACTCCTGATAATCTTCCTTAAAGCGAAATACAATAATACAAGAAATATGCCATAAAAAATTATTTGTAGAAAAGTGGCAGATATCTGCACAATCCATTCAAAAGTATCAACAGCAATATAGCCTTTTTCTAGAAGCCATACCCAGAGGTCAAACAGATTGCCACCAATCTGCATCAGCATATAGGACAGGAAAAAAGTAATCTCACTTACTGCCATAAAAGTTATTGCAAGGAAAGCAGTTATTGCTTGAACTCCTTTATAAAACAGAAGTGCCAGCAGGACGATAATTACAAACATCAATGTAATTTTTCCAACCGTTCTGATGCTCTCATTATCAGCTGGCAGGATAAAGTTGATACCCAATCTTAACACTCCATATACAACCATAACCAGCAGTCCGTTTATGCGTCTGTCCTTCTCCCTGCCTTCCAGAAAACTTCCCAAAAAGTATTGCAGACAATACCCCTGCCCCAAAGCAACGATTACATCCAAACATACATTTATCACATCATACACCGGCTGTACCTCCATTCCGCAGATACCGCATATACTCCTTCACAAATTCGTTATAACGCTCCTTCGCCATGAATATGTTCTCTCCATTACTCAGGCTTATGCTGTCATTTTCATATTCTGCGATATGTGCCATATTTACTAGATACCCCCTGTGACAGCGATAGAAGTTTCCACCTAACTGCTTTTCCAGATCGTTCATGGAAGCATAGGCGTCTATTATTTCATTACTGGTATGTATTTCCACTTTTTTTCCTCGGTTTTCAATATACAGGATATTGTCATGGTTAATGGTAAAGCTCCGATTTCTGGTTTTGATAAAAATGTTTTTTTGTCCCTGCGTGGTTCTCTTTTCCACTTCCTTTTTTGCCCGTTCAAAAACTTCCGAAAACTTCTTTTCTTCTACAGGCTTTAACAGGTAATGAAACGCCGATACATCAAAGGCTTCAAACACATATTCCTTTACCCCGGTAATAAAAATAACCACCATATCTTCCTGTTTTTCCCTCAAGGCTCTGGCAGTATCAATGCCATTCATGCCCTCCATCTGAATATCAAGGAATAACACATCAAACTTTTTTCCCTCTGCCAACAGCTCCTCTCCTGTTTCATAGTATTTAACATTGCAGTCTGGCTCATATTTTACAGCCAATTTTTTTATCTGCTCCCTGATAACTTTTTCGTCATCGACGATTGCTACCTCCATAAATTTCACACCTCTAATCCTGACAAGTCTTATATATAATCTGTCATTTATTTTATCGGCAAAAAAATATATTTTTTCTCTTAAATGGAACGAAACCCTTTTGAAATGGAACGAAACCGAAATAATTATCAAAATCAGCTCTATATTCGCTCTATATTTCCCGATTATTATCGCTTGAATTGTTTTTCTCTATCCGTAACCTTTCCTGTTTCCTCTGCTCGTCACTTAATCTTCTTGGCTTACGATAACCACATAACAGGAAAAAGCAGATAGATTGCTACCTGCTCTTTCCATAAAACTTTATAAACTTGCTTCCTGACTCTTGGTCTTTGGTTTCTCCGGCATCTTCTGATCGGAAATTTTCTGCTTCATCTCGGCAAGTTTCTCCTTAACGGATACCCGCCCTCTGGAACCGTCTGCTAACATCCTCTCCTTGTCATGCTCTGCGATACGCTCCGACATCAGAAAACTTGCAACAGGCTTTAACGGTTCATCAGCCACCTCCTGTATATCTTCTGCCCTGTCCGACTCGCCCTCCTGTGCCTGTGTGCTCTGCTCTCCATTTTCGTCCTCCGGCTCATCATCGCCCATATCCAGCACATTATCGCCCTTTTCGTCCATATTCAGAAGTGCATTTAACTCTGCAAGGCGCTCTAGCTTCTCCGCCAGTTCCTGCTCCTGTGCAAAAGGTTTTGTGACTTCCACCTTTGCGGTTTCAATCTGATGTTCCACGTTGGAAAGCTTCTGCTCCACGTCTGTCATTTTTCCGGTCATTCCCTCTAACGCATTGGAAAGTCTTTGCAGATTTCCAAGGGAATCGGCTCCGATTTCCACCTCATGGCTCAAGCTTCCTTTTAAGCTGATCGTAAACTTGGAGAAAAACGAATCGAAGGACACGCTCATCTTAAAGCCCTGATATTCCCCGATTGTAACTGCCATGTTTGGCTGTTTGGCACTCCGGCACATATCAATCAACGCCGAACCCGCTTCCTTTTTGTCCGTATAGGTACGGTTGCCTATACCTTTGGCATCGTGATCCTCGTGCGCTCTGTCACTTCCCGGAAGTGCATGGGAGCTGCCACCCGTACCATATTCATTTTTCAGAAAAGCAATGTTCCTTTAAGTATTCCATATCCGAAGCAAGCTCTTTATAACAGTCCTCTGCAATCCGTCCGGCAATCTCCCGGATACGTCCCACAAACCCGGCTTCCCTGTCGGTGTCCCCATAAATCTTTTCCAAACGGGAAATCACCGATTCCATGTGTTCCTCACGCATTTCCCAGAGGTTAGGGAATTGTCCGATTCTTCTTGCCTTATGCACATCTGAAATATCAAAGACATATTTCAAACCGGAAAAACTATCCTCATCAATCAGCGCAATGCCCTTTGCACCTTTGTTTACCCAGCAGTGCATCTTTTCATTCCATATCTCTATGGAAGCACAGGCGGTTGCATCCGGTCTTTGAGCATAGATTAAAAGCTGTTCCTTGAACGAATATTTATACAGTCCGGAAGCAGTATTTAGGTATCTCCTCCAGTTTTCTTCATTCCGCACGACTTCTTTTGCTGTTTCCTCTGCCAGTGCGGAAATCAATTTATATTTTCTCATGGTAAACCTCCATTCTTATTTGATTTTCGTAAGCGATGAATAACACACCGCCTACCCAAAACAGTAAACGACTACCATTTACTTTAGGTTTTCCCTGCTATCTACATGGCAGTGGAATTCTGTTTTCCGGGACATTGGATTCCACATCAATGATCCCCGAACACTGCTCTTTGATAAATTCACTCCATGGCATCAGCTGTTCTATACCTGCGGACGAGTTCATATAATCCGGCATATACAGCAGTACCATATAGAGATATTGGAAAATATTCAGATTGTTTGCTTTTGCTGTTTCCACAATGCTGTACATTACCGCACTTGCCCCAGCTCCTGCTTCTGATGTATGGAACAGGAAGGCTTTCCGCCCAACGGCATAACTTTTGGCTTTCCGTTCCGCACGGTTGTTTGAAATTTCACACCGGCCATCTATCATATAGTTCATCAAGGTATCATGATGATTTTGGGCATAGTTCACCGCTTTCCCAAGCTTGCTTCCGCCAGTTGGATGCAGTGTGCCAAGCCAGTTCCAGAACTGTTCCCATACATGCTGTTCCAGAACGGTTCTTTGTTGTTTTCTTTCTTCTGCCTCCAGTTCTTTTAATGTGCGCTCCAGGTAGAAGAGCTTATTGCAATACAGCAGTCCAATTTCTGCCGGGAGCAGCTGTTCCAGCTTCTCTTCATCCGGAAGACCGGTATCCTCGATCGCTTCATCAGAGTTAACATCCAGAAGTTTCAGCTTTTTACGTCTGGCTGCCGGGACTGCTTCAAAGAACTTACGTCTTGCATGTGCAAGGCAGCAGACCAGTATGACATCTTCAAGCCTGTTGTAACCCTGATATCCGTCACACTGTACCATTCCATGGAATCCTTCCAGAAATTCCTGCACACAGGATCCTTTCCGGCTTGGCTGGTAATCATAAAGGACAATCGGTGTAAGACCATCATTTCCGGTTGTATATAACCACATATAAGAGGTCTGTTCCGCCGTACGTCCCTTTTCCCGCAGCACCTGACATATTGTCTCATCTGCATGTACCAGGTCCCGCTTTAAAAGTTCTTCATGTAGCCGGTCATAGATCAGATAGAAATAGTTTTCTGCCGTATAAATGATCCAGTTCGCCATGGTTTCCCGTGGCAGGGTAAATCCCAGCTGGTTCATCAGAAATTCCTGACGATAGTAAGGCATTGCCATGCCGATCTTTTCCATTGCAACATATGCGACCATGGATGGGGAAGCCGGGCTGTGTGGAATCAATGCTGTAGGTATCTTGGATTCACCAAATGTCCCGTCACCATCTTTTCTGCATTCCGGGCACTGCCATTTCTCCTGATAATAGTGGATTCGTTCCACCTTTGCCGGGGTGATCCGTAGTTCTTCACGGACAAACATTTCCGTCACATACTCCATCTTGGAATTACAATAAGGACAATACGTATCTTCTTCCGGCAGGGGGATGACTTCCTTATGGATCGGAAGATTTCCATACTGGTCTTCACGTGTCGCTTTCGCTTTGCGTGTTGTCCGTTTGTGGCTTTTGACGATTGTTGTCACAGTTTCTTCCGTTTTCTTATCCTGTTTTGTCTTCTCACTGCCTGTACCAAAGAGTTTCCGCTGGAATTCATCCAGTGTTTCCCTGAGACCGGCAATTGTATCTTTCAGGTCATTGATGGTTTCCTTCAGTTCTGTGATGGTTTCGTCTTTTTCATCTAACCGTTCAGAAAGCATCTGGATCATAAGGTCCTTCTGATTCATCTCACTGTTAAAAAGTATGTCCTGTCCCTTTGAATCCACGGTGAATCCCTCCCTCTTTTTTCGTTACCTTTATTGTACGAAAAGGAAGGCATGGCTGCAAATGCCGTCCAAAATCAGACTGGCATTATGCCGAAAGCCAGATAGTTCCTTTTTTCTCAAAATCAGCCAGTTTCCGGGATTTTCCGTAAAGTTATGCACATCATGATGATGTCATGCTCAACTATCCCCGGACAACGCACCCCATGATTTCACATCTGTGGATATCTTCCGTCAACAGCCTGCTCCGGCTGTAGAAAAATTTTTCAAAATCTACATATTGCACAAATCAGTAATCCCTGTCTTTCGCAGGCTGTATCGCTTTCGGCTGGTCAATGGAAAGCCCTTCCATCAGCCAGCGGAATTCCTGCCTTGTCAGAGGTCAGAGGTCTGACTTCTGAAGCATTGCGTGGCCATTGGAATTTTCCATTGTCCAGGCGCTTCTGCAGGAGTACAAATCCATCCCGGTCAAAATAGAGGGCTTTCATCGTATTCTTTTTGCGTCCACAGAACAGAAAGACCGCATTGGAGAACGGATCCATCTGGAAATTATCACGGATGACTGCCATGAGTCCGTCAAAGGATTTTCTCATATCAGTCCTTCCTGTAACCAGATAGATTTTCTGCACTCTGGACAGATCACCGATCAAAGTTTCCGCAGGGCAGATATCGTATGATAGATCACATCCCTGCCTGCATGATTATTGATTGCAACTTTACAGCCGTTTATGATAACTGTCAGTGCTTCGCCTTCTGATGTTGCATCTGTTGACAGCAGTCTGACTGGATTCGATATCGGTATATGCGATTCTTCTGTAATGGAAAGTGGTACGATCTCATGTGTGGCATCCACGATTAGCCTGTCTGTCTCCGGAATCATACATGATTTCTTTCTCAGCCTT
>OBXA01001519.1_pt1 | contig 13329 bp, 12 predicted proteins | sample 1538121 | NCBI WGS metagenome assembly OBXA01 (sample SAMEA2580133, study PRJEB22360) | human gut metagenome | biome: human gut; feature: human-associated habitat; material: faeces | place: Denmark | collected 2008/2010 | reverse complement strand
GAAAAAATGTTAACTGGCTTTTTCAGCAAATGTTAACCAGGCAGCAGTTAACATTCGGGGGCATGAAAGGCGGGATAAAACGGCCTGAAGCATGTCCGGCTGAGTGAGTTCTGAACCCGGGAGGAGACGGTGCTGACGACGCAAAAACGAAAATTTGCGCTGGCGCTCATGTCCGGGAAAAACAAAACGGCGTCAGCCATTGCTGCCGGTTATTCGGCGAAGACGGCCAGGGTTAAAGGTTCACAACTGGCAAAAGATCCGGAAGTGCTCGCGTTTATAGCCCGTAAACAATGCGAGACGGTGGAGCTGGATGAGGTTCCTGTTTACCGGCAGAAAAAGATGCAGACGGAGGAGTGCCATAAGGAAGCCCCTCCGGCTGAAAAGAACTCCCCGGTTTCACTGCCGCCTGATGACGGGCAAAACCTCTCACCACTGCCCGGTATTGATTACATGGAAGACGGTCTTCCAGATCCGGTAAAAGCAATGGGGAGGATCCTTGTGGAAAACCTGATAATTGATCCGAAACTGGCACTGGATGCGGCCTGGCGACTGGCGCAGTTCACGCACCATAAAAAAGGGGATACCGGGAAAAAATCGGCAAAAGGTGATGCCGCGAAAAAAGCGGCTAACCGTTTTGCGGTGCCACCGCCACCCCGACTGGTGGTGAATAACGATAATGAGGGCAACGGATGATACCTGTATGGAGCACTGCCTGCCCGGACTGGGCAGAGCGCCTGAAAAAGGGGCTGTCGATTATTCCGGCTCCGGTTTACCCGGACCAGGCTGCACATGCACTGGCGATTTTTAAACAACTGCGGATTGTGGATGCACCGGGTAGCCCGACGTTCGGGGAGTCCTGTGCACCGTGGGTGTTTGACCTGGTGGCGGCCCTGTTTGGCTCCTACGATGCGCAGACTGGTGTACGCCATATCAAGGAAGTTTTTATCCTTATCCCCAAGAAAAACTCGAAGTCCACGCTGGCCGCAGGGATCATGATGACTGCACTGTTACTGAACTGGCGGCAGGCGGCGGGCTACACCATTCTGGCCCCGACAGTGGAGGTGGCAGCCAACGCCTTCAACCCTGCCAGGGATATGGTACGACGGGACGATGATCTGGATGACCTCTGTCAGGTGCAGACACATATCCGGACCATCACCCACCGGGTGACAGACACCACCCTGAAGGTGGTGGCAGCCGATCCGAATACGGTGTCCGGTATCAAGTCCGTGGGTACGCTGATTGATGAGCTGTGGCTGTTTGGCAAGCAGTACAAGGCGGAGGACATGTTACGTGAAGCCATCGGTGGCCTTGCCTCCCGCCCGGAAGGGTTTGTGGTGTATACGACCACCCAGTCGAATGAACCGCCCGCCGGGGTGTTCAGACAGAAACTGCAGTATGCCCGGGATGTCCGTGACGGCAAAATTCATGATCCGCACTTTCTGCCGGTGATTTTTGAGCATCCTCCTGAAATGGTGGAAAGCGGGGCTCACCTGCTGATGGAAAACCTCGCCATGGTTAACCCGAATCTCGGTTATTCGGTGGATGAGGCCTTTCTGTACCGGGAGTACCGTAAAGCCCGGGAGGCTGGTGAGGAAGCATTTCGTGGCTTCATGTCAAAACACGCCAATGTGGAAATCGGTCTTGCCCTGCGTTCTGACCGCTGGGCGGGCGCGGATTTCTGGGAGCAGCAGGGCAGGCGCGTCAGCCTGGACGATATCCTGCAGCGCGCTGATGTGGTGACGGTGGGGATTGACGGCGGGGGCCTGGATGATCTGCTGGGAATGTACGTGACTGGCCGTGACAGGGAAACCCGCGAATGGCTGGGCTGGGGCCATGCCTGGGTGCATGAAACCGCGGTGGTCAGACGGAAGAGTGAGGCATCCCGGTTTCAGGATTTTGTGGCCTGTGGAGACATGACGATTGTCCGTCGGGTCGGGGATGACACGGCGGAAGTGGCGGAGTATGTGCGTCGTATTCATGAGGCTGAGTTACTGGATCATATCGGTATTGACCCGTCAGGTGTGGGGCAGATTCTGGATTCACTGGCGGAAGCCGGGATCCCCGATGAGAGTGTGGTGGGGATAAGCCAGGGCTGGAAGCTGGGCGGGGCCATCAAAACCACCGAGCGCAAACTGGCTGAAGGGGTGCTGATTCACGGTGATCAGCCCCTGATGGCCTGGTGTGTCGGTAATGCCCGGGTGGAGCCTAAAGGTAACGCCATTCTTATCACCAAACAGGCCAGCGGACGGGGAAAAATTGACCCGCTGATGGCGCTCTTCAATGCGGTGTCCCTGATGTCCCTGAATCCGGAACCGAAAAAGAAAGCGTATGAGGTTTTTTTCATATAACCCTGCTCACCCTGTAACCATCATGAACCGCTGCGGCGGTTTTTTTATTTTCAGGAGGCTGATGTGACTCTTAAACGGGCCTGTTCCCTGCTGACGGTGAAATCCTTCAGTGAGGATGAACGGGTGATCACCGGGATTGCGTCAACGCCTTCTCCGGATCGGGATGGTGACATCCTGGAGCCGGAGGGGGCGGAGTTTGGCAGTACGATCCCGTTTCTCTGGCAGCATGACCATTCCCGCCCTGTAGGCCAGTGTACGGTGCGTCGGGTCAGGGAAGGGCTGGAAATCACGGCAATGCTGGTGAAGCCGGAGCCGGGGATGCCCTCCCAGATGGCAGCCCGGCTGGATGAGGCCTGGGCTGCCATTAAGACCGGGCTGGTCAGGGGGCTTTCTGTGGGCTTCCGGCCCCATGAATACACTTATCTGGACGGAGGCGGACTGCATTTTCTGCGCTGGGAGCTGATGGAGGTGTCTGCCGTCACCGTGCCCGCGAATGCGGAATGCACCATCCGGACCATTAAATATTTCGACCGCCCGTTTTCTGCCGCGTCCGGCAACCGGAAACCGGTGGTGAAAATCGCATCTTCTGCCGGCGCTTCGGCACAGTCAATAACCTCTTTTCATAAGGAAAAGTCAGCAATGAATACTGGTGAACAGATTAAAAGTTTTGAAAACAAGCGTGCGGCGCTGGCAGCCTCCCTTGAGGAGATCATGAACAAAGCCGCAGAGGAAGGCCGCACACTGGATGTGGAAGAGGAAGAGCACTACGACAACACCGCAGCGGAAATCCGTCAGGTGGATGCGCACCTGAAGCGTCTGCGTGAACTGGAAACCAGTAAGGCCGCCACGGCACAGCCGGTGAAACAGGCCGGTAACGGGAATGTGGCCACGGTGGCTTCAGCGCCGGTGATCCGTGTTGAGCAGAAACTGGAGAAGGGGATTGGTTTCGCCCGCTTTGCCAAATCACTGGCCGCGGCTAAAGGTGTCCGCTCTGAAGCCCTGGAAGTGGCCCGTCGTCAGTATCCGGATGACAGCCGTCTGCATCATGTCCTGAAATCGGCGGTGGGGGCAGGGACCACCACGGACCCGCAGTGGGCAGGCAGCCTGTCTGAATACCAGGAATATGCGCAGGACTTTATTGATTACCTGCGTCCGCAGACCATTATCGGGCGATTTGGTCAGGGCGGGATCCCTGCACTTCGTCAGGTGCCGTTCAATATCCGCGTGCATGCCCAGGTGTCCGGTGGTGCTGCCGGCTGGGTGGGTGAGGGTAAGGCCAGACCCCTGACGAAGTTTGATTTTGAATCCATCACCTTCAGTCATGCGAAAGTGTCGGCCATTGCGGTACTGACGGAAGAATTGATCCGTTTTTCCAGTCCGGCTGCTGATGCACTGGTCCGTAATGCGCTGGCGGAAGCGGTGGTGGCGCGTCTGGACACAGACTTTGTGGACCCGAAAAAAGCGGCGGTGGCGGATGTCTCCCCGGCGTCCATCACCCATGATGTGAAGGGCACGGCATCAACCGGTAACCCGGATGCGGATGCCGAGGCCGCGTTTGGCCAGTTTGTGACGGCAAATCTGCAGCCCACCGGTGCGGTCTGGCTGATGTCCAGCACGAATGCCCTGGCGCTGTCCATGCGTAAAAATGCGCTGGGGCAGAAGGAATATCCGGACATGACCTTGCTGGGCGGGACCTTCCAGGGGCTGCCGGTGATTGTCTCCCAGTATGTGGGTGACCAGCTGGTACTGGTGAATGCACCGGATATTTATCTGGCTGATGACGGCGGTGTGGCGGTGGATATGTCCCGTGAAGCGTCACTGGAGATGCAGTCTGAACCGACCAGCGACAGCAGCACACCGTCACCGGTGGAACTGGTCTCCATGTTTCAGACCGGCAGCGTGGCCATCCGTGCGGAGCGCTGGATCAACTGGCGTCGTCGCCGTACCGCGGCAGTGGCGGTGATCACCGGTGTGAACTACGGAACTGCGTCCGGTGGCTGAGTCTGATGAGGAGGGCGGGAGGCGCGAGCTTCCCGCAGTAACAGATGGCAAAAATCCAGTATCTGCAGGGCACGCATGATGCCCGGGCCGGGGATATCCGTGATGTGGCACAGCCGTGTGCGGAGGTGCTGGTTCGCCTGGGGAAGGCGGAGTACATCACAGCGCGACGTCCGGCAGGTCAGAAAAAGAAACGTGATGCGGAGCATGGCGAATGTGGAACCTTTTGCGGCGAACCCGAAAAAACCAGAAATCAGGACGTGACGTAAGAGAAGTGGGCTGGCGGTCCCTGTTTCAGGCGGTGGCTGAGCCTTTTGCCGGTGCCTGGCAGCAGGGTGTGAAAGCCGATCCGGAAACCGTTTTGTCCTTTCACGCGGTGTTTTCATGCATTTCGCTGATATCCCAGGATATTGCCAAAATGCGGCTTCGCCTGATGCAGACTGATGTACAGGGAATACGTCGGGAAAAGCGGCAGGGAGATACTGCCCGTCTCTGTCGTCGTCCTAATGCGCAGCAGAATCGCATCCAGTTTTTTGAACTGTGGCTGAATTCCAAATTGCGTCACGGCAATACGGTGGTGCTGAAAATCCGCAACCCCCGGGGGCAGATCAAAGAACTGCGTATTCTGGACTGGAACCGGGTTGAACCTCTGGTGGCGGATGACGGCGACGTGTTCTACCGCATCACGCCGGACCGGAACTGTGGGATCACAGAGTCGGTGACGGTGCCTGCCCGGGAGGTGATCCACGACCGTTTTAACTGTTTTTTTCATCCGCTTGTGGGGCTGCCGCCGGTGTATGCCGCAGGACTGGCCGCCATGCAGGGGCATCATATTCAGGCAAATTCGACGTATTTTTTCAGAAATGGCGGGCGACCATCAGGCGTGATTGAGGTCCCCGGCAGTATTACGGAAGAAAACGCGAAAAAACTGAAGGGGAACTGGGACAGCGGATATACGGGCGAAAATGCCGGGAAGACGGCCATACTGAGCAACGGGGCAAAATACAGCCCCACGACGTTTTCACCGGTGGATGCGCAGACGGTGGAACAACTGAAAATGACGGCTGAAATTGTCTGTTCGGTGTTCCGTGTCCCGGCCTACAAGATTGGCGTTGGCCACCCGCCTTCCAGTGACAACGTGGAGGCGCTGGAGCAGCAGTATTATTCCCAGTGTCTGCAGACGCTGATTGAGTCCATTGAGCTGTTACTGGATGAGGCGCTGGAAACGGGGGAAAACGAGAGCACGGAGTTTGACGTCACCACGCTGCTGAGAATGGACAGCGAACGGCGCATGAAAACACTGGGTGAATCGGTGAAAAATACGCTTCTCACGCCCAATGAGGCCCGTAAACGTGAGAACCTGCCGCCCCTTGCCGGCGGTGATGCACTGTATCTTCAGCAGCAGAACTACAGTCTGGAGGCGCTGTCCCGTCGTGATGCCCGTGAGGACCCGTTCGCGTCGGCCGGGAAAACAGTTTCAGCACAACTGCCTGACGGCGCATCTGACGGTAATAAGGCAATCAGTGAAACAGAGCATGATGCAGTGAAAGCGATGTTCAGGGGGGATACTGAGAAAATGACGGAACGGGAACTGTCCATTATTCGTGCACTGGGCGAAGAATTCTCCACGGTGCTGGCGGATTTACAGCGCACATTTGAGGGGAAGATGGCCGCGCAGGCACAAGCGTTTGAAGAGAAACTGGCTTCCCTGTCGGCGGTATTACAGAAGCATGTGACGGTGGATGAGGTACATCCGGTTCTGCAGGCGATGGTGGATGACGCTGTGGGGACCATTCCGGTACCGCGTGATGGTCGTGATTATGATCCGGATGTACTGCAGCAGGCGGTGAATGATGCGGTTGCGAATATTCCGGTACCGGCGGACGGCAAAAGTATCACCCCCGATGATGTGCGTCCGATGCTTGAGCAGATGGTGAAAGAGGCTGTAAGCCATATCCCTGCTCCGCGTGACGGTCGTGATTATGATCCGGAAGTACTGAAGCAGGCGGTGAATGATGCGGTTGCGAATATTCCGGTACCGGCGGACGGCAAAAGTATCACCCCCGATGATGTGCGTCCGATGCTTGAGCAGATGGTGAAAGAGGCTGTAAGCCATATCCCTGCTCCGCGTGACGGTCGTGATTATGATCCGGAAGTACTGAAGCAGGCGGTGAATGATGCGGTTGCGAATATTCCGGTACCGGCGGACGGCAAAAGTATCACCCCCGATGATGTGCGTCCGATGCTTGAGCAGATGGTGAAAGAGGCCGTAAGCCATATCCCTGCTCCGCGTGATGGTCGTGATTACGATCCGGAAGTACTGAAGCAGGCGGTTCTGGAGGCGGTGAATGCCCTTCCGGCTCCGCAGGACGGGCGTGATGCCACGGCACTGGAAGTGCTCCCCGCTATTGACGATCAAAAATCCTTTCCCCGGGGCACGTATGCCACACACCTGGGTGGACTCTGGCGGGCGTATGAAAAAACGCACGGGATGCGGGGATGGGAATGCCTGGTTGACGGGGTGGCGGATATCGACGTCAGCATGACGGATGAGCGGTTGTTCTCTGTGGTGATCCGGCAGAGCAGTGGCCAGTGTACGGAAAAAACATTTTCCCTGCCGGTGATGCTCTACCGCGGTGTGTTCAGAGCCGGTGAAACCTACCACCCCGGCGATACGGTGACGTGGGGGGGCTCGCTGTGGCACTGCAACAGTATGACCGGTGATAAACCCGGAGAAGCTCATTCATCAGGCTGGACCCTGGCTGCAAAACGTGGACGGGATGCAGGAGGCGGAAAATGACGGCATTACTGACACTGGAAGAGATCAAGGCACATCTGCGTGTTGACCATGACGCGGATGATGACATGCTGATGGACAAGGTTCGTCAGGCTACCGCCGTGCTGCTGGCCTACATTCAGGGCAGCCGGGATAAAGTGATCCGTGAGGACGGTGAGCTGATCCCGGGCGAGGCATTAACCCGGATGAAGGGGGCTGCCATGCGACTGACCGGGATGCTGTACCGGAATCCGGATCTTGCTGAGCGGGAAGACCTCGTGCAGGGGGAACTGCCGTTTTCTGTGTCCGTGCTGATTTACGATTTGCGTTGTCCGACGGTGTTATGAGGAGGGAGGAATGGCAATATCTGCAGGTCGTCTGACACAGATGATAAGTGTTCTGAACCCGGTGTTAACCCGTAATGCTGCCGGAGAAATGACGGAAGAATGGGTGTCATGCGGGAAAATTCATGCGGATATCCGTGGCAGGAGCAGCCGGGAGCGGATGCAGTCTGGTGCGGAAATGGCGCAGGCGGAAATCCGCATCTGGGTGCGCGGTCAGTCTGGTCGGGAAATCACGGCAGCGTCACGACTTCATGTGCTGAGTGGTCCCTGGCGTGACCGGATCCTGAACGTTGTCGGGCTGCCCGTGCCGGATGCGACCGGCGGACGTCTGGAAATTCTCTGTCGGCTGGGAGGGGAAAAATGATCGAAACCCTGCTGGATTTTTCGGGGCTGGAGGACATCAGCCGCGATTTGCAGCTTCTGAGTGGTGCAGAAAATAACCGGGTGCTGCGTGAGGCAACCCGTGCGGGTGCGAATGTGCTGAAAGAAGAAGTGGTGTCACGGGCACCGGTACGCAGGGGAAAACTGCGCCGCAATGTGGTGGTCCTTTCCCGGCGCTCCCGCGATGGCGGGATGGAATCCGGTGTGCATATCCGGGGGGTTAATCCGGACACCGGTAACAGCGATAACACCATGAAGGCGGATAACCCGCGCAATGCTTTCTACTGGCGGTTTGTGGAAATGGGGACCGTGAATATGCCACCGCACCCGTTTGTGCGCCCGGCATTTGATGTGCGCAGTGAACAGGCGGCACAGGTGGCGATTGCGCGGATGAACCGGGCCATTGATGAGGTACTGAGACGATGACGGAGGCGGATTTGTATCCTCATCTGGCGCATCTTGCCGGCGGGCAGGTGTACCCGTATGTGGTCCCCCTGCTGGATGGCAGGCCGTCGGTGGCGCTTCCGTGGGTGGTTTTCAGCCTGATTTCATCGGTGTCGGCGGACGTGATGGGCGGGCAGGCGGAGTCCTCAGTGTCGGTGCAGATAGACGTTTATGCCGGGACTGTGACGCAGGCGCGTCAGATACGTCAGGACGCCCGTGAAGCCATAATGCTGCTGGCCCCGGGATCCGTCAGTGAAATGCAGGACTATATTCCGGAAAACCGCTGTTACCGTGCAACCCTGGAGTTTCAGGTCACGGTGTGACTTTTTCTTTTTTCTACAAAACCCATACCCCGCCGCGTGCGGGTTTTTTATTATCAGGAGGCAGAATGTCTGCTTTGTATGAACGCTCACAGCTGACGCAGGTGATGATTTCATCTGCCCCGGCGACTGCTGAAACTATGGATAAGGCGGAATATCTGCGCCTGGACTGCACCATCAAGGAAGTCCAGTTCACCGCCGGTCAGAAACAGGATATTGATGTGACCACGCTCTGCTCCACCGAGCAGGAGAACATCAACGGTCTGGGGGCGTCGTCCGAGATTTCCATGTCGGGTAATTTTTATCTGAATCAGGCCCAGAACGCCCTGCGTGATGCCTATGACAATGACACGGTGTATGCGTTTAAGGTGCAGTTTCCGTCCGGTAAGGGCTTTAAGTTCCTGGCGGAAGTGCGTCAGCACACCTGGTCATCCGGTACCAACGGCGTGGTGGCTGCAACGTTTTCACTTCGCCTGAAGGGTAAACTGGTGTCCTATGTGGTACCGCTGGCGTTTGTGAAAAATCTGGAGAAGACACTTACCGTGAATACCGGTGCGCTGCTGACAATGTCAGTCAGTGTCAACGGGGGAACGCCGCCTTATAAACACGCCTGGAAGAAGGATGGTCAGCCGGTAGAGGGACAGACTACTGACACTTTCAGTAAAGCCAATACGCAGTCAGGTGATAAGGGGGCTTATACCTGCGAGGTAACGGATTCTGCAGAACAGCCGCAGAGCATTACCTCTGATGCGTGTACAGTAACGGTTAATGGTGCGGGCGGATAAGGCTTATGGCAAAAGATCTGAAAACACTGGCGCTGGCCAGACTGTCGGGGTTCCGTCATAAAACGGTGAAGGTGCCGGAATGGAGAAATGTCAGCGTGGTGCTGCGGGAGCCTTCGGCAGAGGCCTGGTATCTGTGGCAGGAAGTGCTCAATGGTGATGGAGAGGATGACGATACCCTGTCGGTGGTGGCGAAAACCCGCCGTAACCTGGAAGCGGATGTGACGCTGTTCTGCGATGTCCTGTGTGATACTGACCTGCAACGGGTGTTCACTCCGGACGACCGTGAGCAGGTGCTGGCCGTCTATGGTCCGGTACATGCCCGGTTGCTGCGTCAGGCACTGGAACTGATCGCTGATGCAGAGTCGGCCAGAAAAAAGTAGCCCGCCCGGAAATTCGCTTTCTGATGCGACTTGCGCTCCGTCTGGGGCGCACCTTATCCGAACTGCGGCACAGCCTGAGTGCGAGCGAGGCGATGATGTGGATGGAGTTTGACAGGGTGTCCCCGCTGGGTGATGAGCGCGGGGATATCCGTAATGCACAGATCGTGAAAGCGGTTTTCGGGGCACAGGGGATGAATGTTGCACTGAAGGACGCCATGCTCTGCTGGGGCGAGGATGAGGATAAGCCGGAGGTGGATCCGTTTGCGGCGCTGGAAGACGCGCTGAGCTTTGCAGCACAGTCATGAATGATGAGAACCGCTGAGGCGGTTTTTTTACGCCCGGAGAAAGGTGAATGGCGACGTTACGTGAACTGATTATCAAAATTTCGGCAAATTCGCAGTCATTCCAGTCGGAGATCCAGCGGGCTTCCCGTATGGGCAGTGAATATTACCGGACCCTGCAGAATGGCGGGCGTCAGGCCGCTGCGGCAGCCCGGGAGCAGCGACGTGCCCTGGCAGAACTGAACAGCCAGTTGACGGAAATTCGCGGTTCTGCTGTCGGAATGGCTGGCGCATTTGCCGGTGCCTTTGCCACCGGACACCTGATTTCACTGGCGGATGAGTGGAGTTCCGTGAATGCCCGTCTGAAACAGGCGTCGCAGTCATCTGATGAATTTTCGTCATCACAGAAAGTGCTGATGGATATCAGCCAGCGGACAGGCACCGCATTTTCGGATAATGCGGCCCTGTTTGCCCGCTCAGCCGCCTCAATGCGTGAATATGGTTACAGTGCTGATGATGTGCTGAAGGTGACGGAGGCCATTTCGACAGGGCTGAAAATCTCCGGTGCCAGTACGGCAGAGGCGGGCTCGGTGATCACCCAGTTCAGTCAGGCGCTGGCGCAGGGTGTATTGCGTGGTGAGGAGTTTAATTCGGTCAATGAAAGTGGTGACCGGATCGTACGTGCACTGGCTGCGGGTATGGGCGTGGCCCGTAAAGATCTGAAGGCAATGGCGGATGACGGAAAACTGACAGCGGATAAAGTGGTCCCCGCGTTAATCAGCCAGCTGGGGATATTACGTGATGAATATGCGGCCATGCCGGAAACGGTTTCCAGTAGTATCACGAAGGTGGAAAACGCCTTTATGGCCTGGGTGGGCGGTGCGAATGAGGCCAGCGGGGTGACGAAAACGCTCTCCGGCGTGCTGAACGGTGTTGCCGGACAGATTGATAATGTGGCAACAGCCGTGGGGGCACTGGTTGCCGTCGGGGGTGCCCGGTACTTTGGCAATATGGCCTCCGGAGCGATGTCTGCCACGGCAGGACTTGTGACGGCTGCACGTAATGAAGTGGCACTGGCGGAAGCACAGTTCAGGGGAACGCAGATTGCCACGGCGCGGGCAAGAGCAGCCGTGTACCGTGCTCAGCAGGCCGTGGCGGCAGCCCGCGGGACGGAGATGCAGATTGCAGCAGAGGCCCGTCTGGCGGCCACACAGGAACGCCTGAACAGAAATATTGCTGCCAGAAGCGCCGCCCAGAATGCGCTGAACAGTACAACGGCGGTGGGCTCACGTCTGATGAGCGGTGCGCTGGGGCTGGTTGGTGGCGTACCCGGACTGGTGATGCTGGGGGCTGCAGCATGGTACACGCTGTACCAGAATCAGGAGCAGGCCAGGGAGTCTGCGCGCCAGTATGCACTGACGATAGATGAAATCGCGCATAAAACGCCGTCAATGTCTCTGCCTGAAGCCTCAGATAATGAAGGACGAACACGGGCGGCGCTGACAGAGCAGAACCGGCTGATTGATGAACAGGCCAGTCGGGTGAAATCCCTGCAGGAAAAAATCGCAGGATATCAGTATGTTCTGGCGAACCCGGGCTGGACGACCGGTGACGGATTCATGATAAACCATCTGACCTCGGTGAAGACCGTAACGGAAGGGCTTGCTCAGGCAACAGAGCAGCTTGCCGTTGAGCAGTCCCGTCTGGCACAGATGCAGGAAAAAGCGCAGTCCATTCAGGATGTGCTTGCCGGGCTGGAAGACCGTCGTGTGGCGTTAATTCGTCAGCAGGCGGCAGAGCAGAATAAGGTGTACCAGTCCATGCTGGTTATGAACGGTCAGCATACGGAATTCAACCGTCTGCTGGGGCTGGGTAATGAACTGCTTCAGCAGCGGCAGGGACTGGTGAATGGCCCGTTACGGCTGCCACAGGCCACTCTGGATGATAAACAGCAGAGTGCCCTGACAAAAACAGAGCGTGAGCTGGCCCTGTCCAGACTGAAAGGGGAAGAAAAAGAGCGTGTCCGGCTGGGGTATGCGGCGGATGACCTTGGTTTTGTGGGTGATTCGTATCAGGAGGCGAGACAGCGTTATATCAGTAATGCTCTGGAAGCCTGGCGTAATAACGAGGCGAACAAACCCAAATCCCGGGGTGGAAAATCAGAGACGGAAAAAGCGGAAGACAGTTTTTCCCGGCTACTGAAGCAGCAGAAAGAGCAACTGGCACTGGCGGGTCAGAATACAGAGCTGGCGAAGCTGAAGTACCAGACTGCGCAGGGCGAACTGAAAACCCTGACGGAGATGCAGAAGCAGGAACTGCTGCGTAACGCGGCCCTGATTGACCAGCAAAAAATCCGGGAACAGTTGCGATCCCGGGAAGAGACCCTGAAGAATGATAATGTGGCTGCGCGTGCATCAAATGAAGCCGAACTGCTGGGATACGGGCAGGGAGAACGAGCCAGGGAACGCATGCGGGAGTTGCAGCAGATCCGCGACAGCTTCCGCCAGAAGGATGCGGACCTTCAGTCTCAGTATCAGACCGGGGATATCAGTGAGGATTTTTACAGACAGGCACGGGCACAGAACGCGCAGTATCTGAGCGAACGCCTTAAGGACCAGGCAGCCTTTTATGCCGAATCGGATGCGCAGCGTGCGGACTGGCAGAAAGGCTTGCAGGAGGGGCTCAGTAACTGGGTGGACAATGCATCCGATTACGCTTCACAGGCAGCACAGCTTGCGACGGAGGGTATCTCAGGGATGGTGAATAACATCACGGAGATGCTGAACGGAAACAAAGTGGAATGGCGCAACTGGGCCTCATCCGTACTGCAGGAAATCTCAAAAGTTCTTATGAATGCCGCGATTGTCAACGGAATTAAGACGGCGGCAAACGGTATGTCCGGTGCGGGAGGATTTATTGGCAGCATTGGTGACTGGCTGGGCGGTGCGGTGGCCAATGCAAAAGGCGGCGTGTATACCTCGGCAAACCTGAGTGCGTACAGCAACAGCATTGTGGACACGCCCACGTACTTTGCGTTTGCAAAAGGGGCCGGGCTGATGGGGGAAGCCGGACCTGAAGCCATTATGCCCCTGACCCGGGCGGCGGATGGCTCGCTGGGCGTACGCGCGGTGGGCAGTATGAACGGCAGTGCGGGTCTGGTGTATTCCCCGGTCTACCACATCGCCATTCAGAATGACGGGGCTAACGGACAGATAGGGGCGGAGGCGGCAGGCAGTCTTGTGCAGCCGGATTGACCGCGGCCAGGATAA
>OBXA01001505.1_pt1 | contig 13396 bp, 9 predicted proteins | sample 1538121 | NCBI WGS metagenome assembly OBXA01 (sample SAMEA2580133, study PRJEB22360) | human gut metagenome | biome: human gut; feature: human-associated habitat; material: faeces | place: Denmark | collected 2008/2010 | reverse complement strand
GTTTTTCCAGACCTACCGTCCCGCAGACGGTCAGCCCGTCTGGTTGGCCGATGTCGAACTGGAACCGTATCAGGCACTGCTTGTGAAGAATGTATAAGTCTGGAGGCAGACATATATCCCCGTTCGGCTGCACCATCCATGCAGGTGGTTATGAAATGATTGTCAGGCATTTTACGTTTATGCCTTTTACGCTAGGGCGGGCGTGGGAGTGAATCAGTTCTGATTCACTTTGGCAGTCCTCGTGCGTATTTCGTACAATCTTTCAGAATTTGTCTAATCACAAGTTTTCTTCCTTTCCGTGTTGTATCGTTATTCTGTGTAACCCATTTGCATGCACTTTCCGGCGAGAAAAAAGAGCCTGGAGAACCTTACCGATTTGGTAAGGCCCTCCGGGCTCTTTTTACTCCAGTCATTATCAGTCGGTCAATAGTAAGCGCAAATTGATTACGAGACGTGCACAATTCACGGCGACAAGCCACCTATGACGGATTTCATCAGCAGGGCTTGCTCATCATCCAAAACTGCAATCAGTTGTCTGCAGTGCTCGTAAAGTGATGTTCTCTCCATCACTTCCCGCTTTCAGGGAAGATGATTTTGTTGACAAAGAAGAAAATGACCATAGACACGCCGCCGTTCAAAACCGTCGTGCCGATGTTATAAATAAAGTCCGGCACCAGCAGCCCGGCTACGGCAACCCATACGCAGTTGATGGAGTTGACGATGCAGGTGATGACGCAGAAAGCCAGCACATACCACGCAATCTGCTTGCCTAAATTGCCCTTACTGCGGAACACGAAATTGCGCTGGATCGGGAAGTTGATGCATTCACCAATCACCATAGCAATCATGTAAGCGCAAAAGTACGGCAGACCGCCGTGGGCGGCATCGTAGCCGAGGATGTTCCATTTGAACGTTTCCCCGAACAGGGTCACATCCACGCCGGGCCAGCCGAAATCCACCACCGGCAGACTGCTGAACGCAGCGGGCAGAAATTGCAGCAGCAGATACTTGAACACGGTAATCAGGTTCGACACGATGACGAACAGACCGCCCTCGCGCACCCACTTGGCTGCGGCGGGGGGTTTAGCCGCAAAATTATTCCAAAACTGCATAATGCAACCTCCATCAAGCGCCGCGCAGACGCTTTTCCATCTGCGCATTCAGCACCACATTCTTAATTGCTTCATAAATCACCCGCACAAGACCCAGGACCCAGAAGCCCTGCAATTCCATGACAATGCCGTCCACCATGCCCATGCTGATGGCACCGTTCGTCATCTTTGCCAAGGCGCGAAGGGGCATATTGTACTGGAACAAGATGTTCAGGTCCGGCTTGCCGCGTTTATAGCTGGCATCCAGCAGGATCGTCAGCACAAGCCAGACAAGCCAGCCCAGCGGGCTGCGTGCGTGGTTCAGTTCGCCCAAGGTCAGATTGCGGTCAATTTTGGTTTTGCCTTTCGGGATGGGATGCCCCAACAGCTTTTCAAAGTCTGCATCGGAAACGTGCAGCACATCGCCCTTATAATAGCAATCCAAGTCCCTATTCTCATACGGATGCACGGTAGCCGTTCCATGTACGGAGATTTTCTCGCACAGCCGGATGTCCTCCACGCTTGCGCCGACAAGCAGCTCGTACTCACCGCCCTCGATTTCCCAGCGGTTAGCCTTGACATTCCAGAAACGGAACGCCTTATCGTCCAGCGTAATGGTGATGCGCTGTTTCTCACCGGGGGCAAGCGTTACGCGGGCAAAGCCTTTCAGTTCCTTTGCAGGGCGGAAAAGCTCACTGTTCTTTTTAGCAACATACAGCTGCACGATTTCCGTACCTGCCACGCTGCCGGTGTTCGTTTACGGTAAGGCTGCCCCCCTGTTCATCGGCAGCCATATCGCTGTACGCAAACGTCGTGTAGCTCATGCCATAGCCAAACGGGAAGCGCACAGCTTTTTCCGCCGTGGTAAAGTAGCGGTAACCGATGTACAGCCCCTCGCGGTACTCCACAGTCTTGCGGCGGGTGGCAAAGTCGGCGGCGCTGGGGACGTCGGCGTAGGCCAACGGCCATGTTTCTGCCAGCTTGCCGCAGGGATTGACCTTGCCGGTCAGTGCATCCGCAACGGCGCCCGCCCCCGCCTGACCGCCTAAGGCGGCGTACAACAGGGCTTGGCAGTTGTCCAGCCACGGCGTTTCGACTACGCTGCCGCTGTACAATACCACGACAATTTTCGGGTTGACAGCCGCCACAGCCTGCAGCAGATCCACCTGATTTTGCGCAAGGCGCAGATTGCTGCGGTCAAGACCCTCACTCTCGGCGATTTCATCCAGACCCATGCACAAAATAACTGTATCCGCCTGTGTCGCCAGTTCGCAGGCGGATTTCTGCAAAGCAGCATCCGGCTTACCGTGGCGGTCAAAGCCCTGCTGATACCCGATGACGTTCAACTCGGAGTCGATCAGCTTATCCAGCAGCACATCCACCTGTGTCGAGTTCACCATGCTGGAGCCTGCGCCCTGATAGCGCGGATTTTTGGCAAAGTCGCCGATGACAGCCACCTTGGCACCCGCCGCCAACGGCAGCAAAGAGTCCTCGTTTTTCAGCAGCACAAGGCTTTCCGCGGCGGCGCGGCGGGCAAGCGCATGATGGGCTGCCGCATCAAACTCGCGGGGGGCAGCGTCCAGCGCAGCCTTGGTATCAAACACCAGCGGCAGCAGCTCTGACAAGCGGGCGTCGATGTCAGATTCGGTGATTTTCCCGCTTTCCACCGCCGCCAGCAGTTCGCGCACGCTGTCCCCGCCGGGCGCGGGCATTTCCAGCGTGGAGCCGTTTTTCACACCCAGCGCGTGGTCGTTGCTTCCGCCCCAGTCGGTGATGACCGCGCCGTCAAAGCCCCACTCACCGCGCAAGATCTCCATGAGCAGGTGCTTATTCTCGTTGGCATAGGTACCGTTCACAAGATTGTAGGACGACATAATGCTGCGGGGATGCCCCTCTTTGACGGCAATTTCAAACCCGGTCAGGTAAATTTCCCGCAGGGTGCGCTCGTCCACGATGGAATCCGAAGCCATACGCCGCGTTTCCTGACTGTTGACGGCAAAGTGCTTCGGGCAGGCGGCTACGCCCTTGGACTGGATGCCGCGAATATATCCCGCCGCCAGCTTGCCCGCGAGATACGGGTCCTCGGAGAAATACTCAAAGCTGCGCCCGCACAGCGGGTTGCGCTTCATGTTAAGCCCCGGTCCCAACACCACCGACACTTCCTGCGCAGCGGCTTCCTCGCCCAAGGCTGCGCCGATTTCCTCGCCCAGCGCGGCATCCCAGCTGTTCGCAACAGCCGACGCCGTGGGGAAGCAGGTGGCGGGAACACTGGGGTTCAGCCCCAAGTGGTCGCTCTCCCCCGCCTGCTTGCGCAAGCCGTGGGGACCGTCCGACAGCCAGATCTGCGGGATGCCGTGTTCGGGCATACCCCGCGTTTTGAAGGTTTCCGCGCCGGAAAGCAGCGCACATTTTTCTTCCAAGGTCAATTCTTTCAGCAAAAGTTCTGTATTTTGCATATGGTTTTCCCTTCTCATAAGAAAAGCCGCATCCAACGCCTGCAAGCAGACATCAGACGCGGCTTTCATTCAGCAAGTACCGTTAGGTTTCATCAGGGGCAATGGACGCTTACTCTGCCGCCAGCGTGACCACAGCCTCGTTGATGGAGTAGGTGGTGCTGGAGCCCCAGCCGGAGACGATTTCGTCGTGGGCGGGGATGGTCAGCTGCTTGCTGCCGTCCTCACCCTCGGTGATGGGCACCGTCAGGGCATCGCTGCCGTTCAGGGTCATGGTAAGGGCATCGTCCTGCGCATCCACCAGCGTGCCGGTGATGGATGCAGAGCCGTCGGCGGCAGTCAGCGTGCAGACCTTGTGGGAGTAATCCACCAGCAGCACGGCATCCGTTGCGGTGGGCGTCTCGCCCTGCACCAGCTCATAGCTGCCCGTGTACTGCTCGGTGACCAGATCCTCGACCTGCACTTCAAACGTAGCGGTTGCACCCAGGAAGGAGGCCGTCACGGTCTTGGTGCCTACGGTGTCGCTGTCGTAACCGGTGAAGGTCAAGCGACCGCCCCAGATGGACTCCTCCGCACCGTTGGCGCGGGTAGCCGTGACAACCAGCTCGCCCGGGTTGAAGGTGTCGCCCGTGTAGAAGGTGCGCAGGTTGGAGGCATCAATCGTCAGGCTCTTGGCAGGGGCATAGGGCTGACCGTAGATGTTGATGTTGCGGGTGATCGCACCGCCCCAAACGCCATAGCTCAGGCTGGCTTCCATGCTGTATGCGCCGTGGTCGGTGTCAAAGATGAAGACATCCGCATCTGCGCCGCCATCCACATTGGTGGGGCGCACAGTGCCGTCGGCGTCCTGATTGCCCAGCAGATGAATGACGAAGTTCTTCTCGCCGTTTTCATCGTAGTTGTACCAGTAGCCGTAAACATGGGAGATAGAGTCGCTGCCCACGGAGGTGCTGGGACCGCTGAAGGAACCCCACATCGAACCGTCGGTGTAGCAGTACATATCCAGACAGCCCGGATCCACGAAGGTGCCGAAGCCTTCGGTGTACTGGCCCTCGAAGAAGTAGGCGACTTCCCCGTTCGGCTCCTTGGCTTCCCAGGTTTCCTGCGGGATGGCAATCAGGTCATCCAGCGTCTTGGAAACATACTCGTTATCGTTGTAGTTCATAACGGGACCATCGGCAGAAGTCTGCGCCGCATCGGGGGCAACCTCCGCATTGTCGTCCGAGGGCAGGCTGCTGCTCTGCAGGGAGAAACCGCCCACGCAGACCGCAGCGACCACGACCACCGCACCGGCGGCAGCAAACTGTTTGCCGGTGGCTTTTGCCTCGCCGGTTTTCGTCTGCTTGCAGAAGCAGGCGATCACGCTGAGCAGGCAGGCAATGAACGTGCCGACCATATAGAACACGCACAGACCGGCGTTGCCGCCCGCAAAGGTGACATGGTTGATGACATCGGCAAAGACGAAATACAACTGCACAACGACAAGATACAGGGCAATGTTATAAATGACTGCCTGAATCAGCGCGCTGAACGGAACGGAAACAAAGAAGAAAACGAGCGAAGCGGCAGCACCGACCAGCAGCACCACGCCGGGCATCGTGCCGGAGTGGCCCAGAGGGGCGGCCGTGGCCTGTGTGGACAGGAATACAATGCCGGTGATCAGCGCGACCAGCGCTGCGGCAAGGCAGAACCAGCTGCCCAGCCCTTTATTTTTCAAGCCTTTATTCATCGGGTTCCACCTCCATCAATTCTTTTTGGCGGCACGATTTTTCCGCTTTTCCTCGGAGAAAACGTCCGTGTAGGTATGCAGCACATACATCACGACAGCGGCAACAGCCAGTGCGCAGAACACAGCATCGAGAGCGCGCAGGGTCGTCTGCCACCACGGGGCTGCATCGGAAACGACAACGTCCTCCGCGCCGGAGCCGCCCATAGAGGACTGCAGCATGATGTAGTACAGATAATGGTTGGAGTCGATGACCTTCTGCAGCAGGTCGCCGTCATCGGTGCTGGTGATCAGCTTCTCGATTTCAGTCGGGCGGGCGGTATCCAGGCAGAAGATGTTGTTGCCCGCCATCAGCATTTCGGGGGCGGAGGAATACTCGGATGCGGTCAGTGCATCGTCGATGATGTAGCCGCCGTAGTTCCACTCGTCGCGCAGGATGTGCTGGATGCCCTGGTTGGCGGCAGCGTACATAACGCCGATACGGTTGTAAGCGGTCATAACGCCGAGAGAATCGCCCTCAGCAAGGGAACCCTCAAAGGCGCGCATATAGATCTCGCGGATGGCCTGCTCGTTCGCAAAGGTGGAAATGCCCTGACGACCGGCTTCCTGCTCGTTCAGGAAGAAGTGCTTGACCGTGCCGATCAGACCCTTGTTGCGCATACCGCGGGAAACGGCCTTGGCAGCATAGTAGCTGAGAACGCCGTCCTCGGAGAAATACTCCGAGGTACGACCGGAGTAGGGAGAGCGCAGGGTGTCCGCGCCGGGCGCGTAGGCGATGGGGATGGACGCATACAGCGCATCCTCGCCGTACATCTCGCCAAAGCGGGTCTGCACATCGTGGTTCCAGGTTGCGCCGACGATAGGCAGCGTAGCCCAGCCGGTGCAGTTGCGGCGGTCGCCGTACTTAAACTGACCGTTCATGCCCTCGGGACCATCGACGATGGTGCAGCCGGGCTTGTTGACAGCCTTGACAGCCTTGATGCCCTTGGAGTCGCCCATGTTGATGAGCAGATCGCTCAGCGTCAGCTGAGAAAGGAAGTCGTTCCACTTCGGGTCGTCGAAGGCAACGCCGATCATATCGCTGAAGTTGATCTTCTCATCCAGCTCCACGCCGAGGTTGAAGTCGGAAACGCTCTTGGCATCGGCTGCCTTGACGTAGGTCTGCATATTCAGACCGTTGTACAGCTTATCGTTGACCGTCAGGGTCTCCAGCGTGGTGGGGTAGGTCGTATCCCACGCGCTGCGGGAGAGGTAGGTGATTTTTTCGTCATCGTTCGCCCAGTAGTTCACATCGGCGTCGTCGAAGGTATTGGTGACTTCCACATCGCTGTTGTAACGGGAGTTGCGGTACTTTTCGGTATCGACCTCGGTGTTGGGGGCGGTCCAGGTGGCCACGGCGGCGGTGTTGCCGGTGACGACATTGCCGTCCTGATCGATCAGCTTGCCCGCAACGGCGTCACCGCACTTGGCGGCCAGCACATTGTTCAGTGCCTCGTGTGCGCCGTTGCCGACAGCGAAGTAGTAATCGCCCGCATCGAGGATGTAGCCCTTCGCGCCGTTGGCGTCATAGGACGCGAGGAAGTAGCCGGGCACATCGACCGTGACAGTCTCGGATGCACCTGCGGCCACGTCGATTTTGTCATAGCCCAGCAGCTGGATCGAGGACTTTTCGACATTGTTCTGCTTGTCGTAGTCGGTGTAGGGGGTCTGTGCGTACAGCTCCACCGTAGCCTTGCCGTCCCTGTCGCCGGTGTTGCTCACCGTGACGGTCGCCGTAAAGGTGTCGGTGTCGCTGTTGTAGTCCAGCTTGTCAAGGTTGTACTCATAGGTCGTGTAGGACAGACCGTAGCCGAAGGGGAAGCAGACCTCCTCGGCGTAGTTCCAGCCGTCGGTCGAGGCTTTGGTGCCAACCGCGGAGTCGGCGTTGCCCTGACCGAGGATGGTGTCCTCATAGCGGGTCTCGTAGTAGCGGTAGCCGACGTAGATGCCCTCGTTATAGCTGACAAAGCTGTCGCCTGCCGCGCGGGGCGTTTTGCTGCCGTAGTTGTAGGCGTGCAGACCGAAGTTCTCGGCACTGGGCGCGGACAGGGAGTTGGCGGCAAAGGTGGCGGTGGTGTGACCGGAGGGGTTGACCTCACCGGTCACAACGCGGATGGCGCCGGGCATACCGTAGAAGCCGGGGTTGCCGACCCACAGCACAGCGTCAACATTGTACTCGTCCAGCCAGTCCATCTCCATCGCAAAGACGGAGTTCAGCAGGACGACGGTTTTCTTGAATTTGCCGGAATCCTTGATTTTCTGGAAGATCGCTTTCTCGTTGTCGTCCAGCTCCAGCATACGCTTGCCCTCGTCGTTGACCATCGCAAGGTCGTTGCCCTCGGTGGCAAAGCGGGACAGCGTAACAAACGCGACATCGCCGTAGGACGCAAACGAGTCGGTGACGCTGCCGGTGAACAGCGCCGGGTCATATTCGCCCACGCTGGAAACGCTTCTTGCTTTCGGCGCTTCGGCGGAAGCGTAGGCGTCCAGCACGGTTTGGTTCACGTTGAAGCCGGCATCCTGCAGGGCGTCAACGGGGGTTTTCTGGTAATCCGGGTTTGTGGAGGAACCGCCTGCCGTGCTGCGGAACACCGGGTCGATGCTGCCGCGGCCAAAGACCGTGACGTTGCGCTCAGACTCGGAAAGCGGCAGGGCGTTGTTGCGGTTGTAGAGCAGCACGCTGCCCTCTTCTTCTTCCTGCTCACAGAACTGATAAGCGGCTTCGATGTACTTTTCGTAGCTTGCGTCAGACAGGGTACCGTCAGCGGAGAACTCCGTGCCGCCGTAAGATGCGCCAGCGCCTTCGATGCCGAGTGCGTGGTTGACTTCGCCTTCCTGCTGGAACGCAATAGTCGTTCCGGTCAGGACAAGGTTGGCCACCAGCACAGCCGCGCCGGACAAGCCCAGCCAACGGCGGGACTTGCTTGAGGTTTCCTTTTGTGCCATAGGTTTTTCTCCTTCCTAAACTGTCACAGATGAATGATACGATGCGCTTGCTGCCAAGGGCTGCGCACTTCCCTTTTACAGAAACCTTTCATATCTTTTTCACAAAACCATCATAAAGGGAAGCGTTGACCGGGTCAATGCAGTTGGCGCAAACGTCAAAAAACACGGCACAAATGACACAAAAGCAAAGCGACTGCCGAAAGGCAGTCGCTTTTGGGTTATGCAGTTTCTTTTTGGCTTTTCCCGCAGGGGAAGGTGACAACTAAGTAAAAAATCGAGTCCTCCACAAAGCAGTCTGCCGTGCCGCCGTACAGCTCGGCAATGCTTTTGATGCTTTTTATGCCGTAGCCATGCTCCTCGGTATTCTGTTTGGTTGTGACGATAGCGCCGTCCCGCAGCGTCGGCGGTGCGGGGGTGTAGTTCTGCACGCGGATGACCGCCATGTCACGGCAGCGGCTGATGTCCAGTGTGATGACCCGCTTAGACGCATCGTTTACCTGCGTCAGACACTCAATGGCATTGTCCAGCGCATTGCCCAGCAGGGAGTAAATGTGGTAGTGCTTCATATCCTCCAGACAGCTGCCGTCTGCCGAGCAGACCAGTTGAATCCCTGCCTGCCCGCAGAGTGCCGACTTTTGGGTCAGTGTGATGTCCAGCGCCTTATTCCCGGTGAGATAGCGCAGGTTCAGGTTGTCCATCTCTTCTTCCAGACGGGCGCGTTCCTCATCCGTGGCGCGGGAATACTGCTGTTTCAGGTCATGGTAGCGGATGTTGATTTTTTCCATGTCTTTTTTTGCCTGCTCATACTGCTGCTTGTCACATTCCAGCAGCTGCGCCAGCGTTTCATTCTCGTGTTCCAGACTCTTGATGCTGCAATTTGAAAATTCCAGCGCCAGAATCGTGATGGCAAACAGGATGCAGAACGCATTCAGCGCCAGATAGGCGGTCAAGTAGGACTCTGCGCTGCTGTCCAGAACATCCTCCAGCACAACGCTCAGGTAGACCGCAGCAATCAGGAAAAAGCCGGCGTACAGCACGGTCTTGACATTGTCAAACAGCAGGCGCCCGCGCCGGATGCGCCGGGTGAGCAGCCGGTAGATGACCAGACAGACCACAAGGGTACTGAAAAGCAGAATAACAAAGTGGGCGAGCCTGTCCAAGCGACCATGCTGAAGCAGCCAAATAATGGGCATATAGGCCAGCTTACTGGCAATGTGCTGCACCGCGTAGGCACAGGTTGTATAAAACAGAGCGTGCAGCGGGCTGCAGTCAAAGCTGAACCATATCAGACCAAACAGCAGCGTCGTATACAGCAGCAATCTTGCCCAAAGCGGCAGAAATGTCAGGGTGTTCGTCAGTGCGAGAAAGACCCATACACCCGCCGCCAGCCGCGGAACGAAGCAGCTGCGGCGCTGCCCCCACGGGACAAACAGGCAGGCGCATAGAATCATACCCAGCTGGATTTGCTGGTTCAGTATCCAATTTATGACCGGCACGGGTATTCCCACTCCTTTTTTGCCATATATCGGGAGAATGCCTCGGTGAAGGCGTCCTTGTAGGTGCGCCCGATGGGCAGTGCCGCCCCGCCGATATAGACATTCATACGGCTTACCGCCGTGATACAGCGCAGGTTCACAAGATAACTGGCGCTGCATCGTACAAAGCCGTAGGGCGTCAGCTGCGCCGCGATTTCCTGCATCGAACCGCGGTTTTTGATGATCTCGGTCTTACCGTCCCCGCCGCACAGGTTGTACAGCAGGTCGTGCTGGCGCACCTCCACATAGGCGATTTCCGCTGCATCCAGCAGCCGCGTCACGGTGCCGTCCTTGACGACAATGTGCGGCGGCGCAGTCTTTTGACCGGCGCGCTTTTGCAGTACCTTCAGCGCCCGCGTCAGATACATATGGAAGGAGTACCACTGTATCGGCTTTACAATAAAGCCCAGCGCGCCGACGCTGTACCCGTTCAGCGCGAATTGCTGCAAATTCGTACAAAAAATGAGGATGACGTCTTGATCTGTCTCCCGGATTTTTTCGGCCAGTTCCATGCCGGACATCTGCGGCATATCAATGTCCAGATATAAAATGTCAAAATCACGGTCTTTCGCCGCCAGATAGACTGCCGCACAGTCGAACTCCTGTACGTTCAGTTCTGTGCCGTTCTCCGCGCCAAACCGCGCCAGTGCCTGTTTCAGTTGGTCTCTTTCTTGTTTTTCATCGTCCACAATGCCGATTCGGATCATCGTGCGTTCCTCCCCCCGCGCAAAGATCTATACAAGTATGATATACCCCCGAACGCAGCCGCGTCAACCTTTTACGAGCGAATCGTCCAATTTTTCCAAGATATTTTCGGAATACTGCGTGCTGCGCATGGAAGATTCTTGACCACTATGATGGCAAAGGAATAAAAACGCAGCAGATACATTGGCAAAATAACAGCACAGCCCCCGCCAGAAACTCATAGAGCTTGGCGGGGGCTGTACTATTTTAATCAGCCAATAGTTAAATCAGGCCCATCAGGCTGGGCAGGCCCAGAGACAGAGCCGGGATGTAGGTGACGGCCAGCAGGGCGGCAACCAGTGCCACAAAGTAGGGGATCAGCTTGGACGTGACCTGCTCGATGGAGACATGGCCGATGCCGCAGCCGACGAACAGAACCGAGCCGACCGGCGGGGTGATGTTGCCCAGGCACATATTGAAGATCAGCATAACGCCGAACTGGATCTCCGTCATGCCAAAGCTGGTGGCGATGGGCAGGAAGATCGGGGTGAAAATCAGGATGGCCGGGGTGATGTCCATGAACATGCCGATGACCAGCAGGATGATGTTCATGAGCAGGAAGATGATGTACTTGTTTTCAGTCAGGCTCATCAGGCCGTTGGAGATGGCTGCCGGGATGCCGGAGTAGGCCATAACGAAGGACATGGCAGAGGAGGCAGAAATCAGGAACAGGATGATGCCGGACGTTTTGGCGGAGTTGAGCAGGATGCCAAGGAAGCCTTTGAAGTCGATGCTCTTATAGATGATGGAAAGAATCAGGCAGTAGAGAACCGCGACACCTGCGCCCTCGGTGGCGGTAAAGACACCGGAGACGATGCCGCCGATGACGATGACGATGAGCAGCAGGGACGGAACTGCATCCCAGACGGTTTTCAGCACGCTCTGGCTGCGGTCAAAGCCGGTGGCTTTCATGCCGGCCTTTTTTGCGCCGATGAACGCTACGATCATGCAGCACAGACCCATCAGGATGCCGGGGATGTAGCCGGCCATGAACAGCGTGGAGATGGAGACACCGCCCGCGACGGTGGAGTAGACAATGAAGGCAGACGTCGGAGGAATCAGCAGGCCGGTGGGGGCGGAGGCAATGTTGGCGGCGGCGGAGTAGGCGGGGTCGTAGCCGTTTTCTTCCTCAATGGGGCTGATGCAGCCGCCCATGGCAGATGCGGCAGCAACGGAGGAGCCGGACAGCGCGCCGAACAGCATGTTGCCCAGGATGTTGGCCTGCGCCATGGAGCCGGGGATCTTGCCGACGAACAGCTGGGCGAAGTTGACCAGGCGCTTGGCAATACCGCCGTTGTTCATGATGTTGCCGGCCAGAATGAACAGGGGCACAGCAAGCAGCGAGAAGCTCTCCACGCCGGAGTTCATCTTCTGCATCGTGATAAAGGTGATCTGGTCCCAGGACAGGGTGGACATGGCGGTCACGATAGACGACGCCACAATGCTGATGGAGATAGGCACGCCGAGGAACAGCAGCACGCCGAACACGGCGAACAGAATAACGGTGGTCATGGTGATACTCATTTGTCTGCACCCTCCTTGGATTCAACTTTTTCGCCGGTGACGTCCTCATAGATGTTGATGATCTGCGCCAGGACGATGAACACGCCGGAAATCGGGGCGATGGAGTAAACAAGGCTGCGGGGAATACCCAGCAGGGCCGAGAACTCGCGGCTGGCAGAGACAGCCAGCTTAAAGCCGCCGATAGTGAATACGAAGATGGCCATCAGCAGAATCAGACCATCGATGACCACCAGCAGGGCGGTGTGCGCCTTGCCGGTGAATTTGTCGCGGATGAGGGTCAGGGGAGGACGTCACGGGGGGGAGAAGGCGTAGGCCGCGCCGATGAAGCCGGTCCAGATCAAGCTGTAGCGGACAAGCTCCTCGGTGAAAGCCACGGGGCTGTTGAGGATATAGCGGGAGAAAACCTGAATCAGAACCAGCACCGTCATAAAGGTAAGCAGTACGGCGCAGGCAATGCTCAAAATTTTGTCCATCCAGAATTTGATGGCAGCAAAGGTGTTTTTCATGGCTTACTCCTCCCCTCTTGCGGCTTCGATGGTATCCAGCAGCGTCTTGACGCCGGGATACTCTTCTTCGTAGGCTTCGATCATGGGCTGGGTTGCCTCGCGGAAGGCTTCCTTGTCGACGTCATAGACGAACTCAACGCCCATCGTCTCCTGTGCTTCCTTGACGGCCTCCTCCACAGCGGTGTCCCACATGACCTTGTGGGCATCGGTGGAATTGTGGGCGGCCTCCAGAATGATTTCCTGATCCTCGGGGCTGATGGTCTCCCAGACCTTCTCACTCATGATGAGGACGTCGGGGATCATGGCGTGCTGGTCCACCGAGTAGACCTTGCAGACCTCGCCGTGCTTGCCGGTGGTCAGGGCGGTCTCGTTGTTCTCGGTGCCGTCAATGATGCCGGTCTGCAGCGAGGTGTAAACGTCGCCGTAGGACATGGCGACGGGAATGCCGCCCAGATAGCTCATCATGTCGGTCTGGCTCTTCATATCCTGCACGCGGATCTTCAGGCCCTTCAGGTCGGCGGGCGTGCGGATGGCGCGATCCTTCGTGTAGAAGGAGCGTGCGCCGGAGGTGTAATAGGTCAGCGTGACAAAGCCGTCGTCACCGGTGGAGAGGAAGAAGTCCTGCATCTCCTGCGAGTCCATGACATGGTAGAAGTCATCGGTATCGTTGAAGATATAGGGCAGGCCGAAGGTGTTGAAGGCATCGTTGTAGGTAGCCAGACCGGGTGCAGAAACCTTGGTCATGGCGATAACGCCGGCCTGCAGCTGCTCAAGGTTCTCATTTTCGCTGCCGAGCTGGCCGTTGGGGAAGATCTTGACCTGGATGCGGCCA
>OBXA01001503.1_pt1 | contig 13403 bp, 12 predicted proteins | sample 1538121 | NCBI WGS metagenome assembly OBXA01 (sample SAMEA2580133, study PRJEB22360) | human gut metagenome | biome: human gut; feature: human-associated habitat; material: faeces | place: Denmark | collected 2008/2010 | reverse complement strand
AAAAAGTCTCATTATCGCTGTGGGTTAGCAGTCTCATTTTTGCTGCCCGTTAACACATTACTTTAATTTTACGCACCTTCTGCGAGAGGTCCCGTCCTACCGAGGGTCTCATTGATTTCGTATTCATTTTCCCCCTTTCCAAATCCCTTACTAACGGGGAAAACCCCTATCAACAGATTGTTTGCGGCAAACCTCGCTCAATCTTTTTGATTGACTCCGTTTCCTGGTGGTTGCTAAAAGCGATTCTCCGGCGTTAACCTCAAAAGAATCTATTTCAGATCCTCTATAAGCCTTTTCCGCTTTGCCGAACGCCCATCTTTCCTTTTCTCAACGCTGGCTGCCGCTTCTTAAAGTTCTCCTCATTCCGCTCTCGCTTCATTCCTGCGCGACAGGGATGCGCTTTACGGCAACCCTTGATGCGCTCTCGCGAGGAGCCGGTCCCTTTGAAACCGGCGCTATGCTCGCCTGCATCTCGCTTTTTCCGGCCTTCTTTGCCGTCAAGGTAGGCCGATGGCTCGACAAGTCCGGCCCGAGCGGCCCCATTCACGCTGCACTCTTTGCCGCTGCAGGATCCGGGCTCGCCGCGCTTTTTCTCCCGAAGGCGCTTTTCGGCATTTTCTCGCTCTTCATTGCCTGCCTTCTCACCGGTCTTGCATTCATGCTCATGAATACGGTGACTCAGCGCCTGACGGGCGACGTCTGCCGCCCCGGCGACCGGCAATCCGCGTTTACGGCCCTTTCGCTCGTGACGGCATCGAGCAATCTCGCAACCCCGGTTGCTGCCGGATACGTCATTGAGCATTTCTCCTTCAGCGCCTTCTACATCTGGTGCCTCATTGCGCCCGTTATTCTTGCCGCGATTCTGAGCCTGCCCTTCATGCGCGGGCTTCTCATCAAGCGCGAGAGGCAGCGCGCGAAAAAGGCCGGCGAACCAAAAGGCTCCGGATCGTCCCTCGATTTTTTCCGGGACCCGCCGATGCGGGCCGTGCTACTCGCCTCCGTCATCATTTCCGTCGCATGGGAAGTGGGAAACCTCCTCATCCCGATCTATGCCAATGAAGCGGGACTTGCGCCCTCCGAAATCGGCTGGGTGCTCGGCAGCTTCGCCTGCGCCACTTTTGTTGTCCGACTGCTGATGCCCATGCTCCTCAAGGTTCTTGAGGAATGGCACCTCATCGCAATGACGCTCCTTCTGAGCGCCATCGCCTTTGCGCTCTTTCCCTTCTTCAATACGCTTCCTCCCCTCATGTGCGCGGCCTTTCTGCTCGGCCTCGGGCTCGGAGCGTCGCTTCCCAACATGATGTCGCTCGTCTACCGGTTTGCTCCCGGAAACCGAATCGGCGAAGCCATCGGCTTCCGGCTCATGCTCATCAATTCCGGGAAATCCGCTTTCCCGGTCATCACCGGCGCTATCGGTTCCGTCATCGGTGCGGGCGCCTCGCTCTTCGGCCTCGCCGTCTTTACGGGAGGAGGGTTCCTCTTTGCGATTTACTCCGCGGGAGCCGTCTTCTGCCGCATGAAGGAGCTTGACGGCGAATAGACGCCAGCAACGGCGCGGCGTCTCTTGAAAAGACGGGATCCGGCACCCGGGTGTCATCAAAAACCCGGACGCGGAAAGCGAGCGAAATCTTTATCATGAGCGCATTCGACAAAGCCGAGGGCGCTCGCTCTAAGACGCCCGCATATGACGGAGATCCCCGAAGCGTTATTTTTTGCGCTTCTGGCTTCCCGCCATTTCAGCCTTACAAAATTTATGTACGATCCCAAATCACGCCGCGCAGACGAGTTCATCTGCCGGGAAGAAATTGAAGACACCCTCAGGTGGGCGGAGGAGCATAAGTCCGACCGTCCGCTTCTGGAATCGCTCCTTGAAAAGGCAAAAACCGCCAAGGGCCTTACCCATCGCGAGGCCGCTGCGCTCCTTTTCTGCGACCAGCCGGATCTGAACGACGAAATCTTCCGCATCGCCCGCGATGTGAAGGAAAAGATCTACGGCGCGCGCATTGTGCTCTTCGCGCCCCTTTACCTCTCGAACTACTGCGTCAATACCTGCACCTACTGCCCGTATCACGCGAAGAACAAGAATATTGTCCGCAAGAAGCTCACGCAGGAAGAAATCAGGAATGAGGTGATTGCGCTTCAGGATCTCGGCCACAAGCGTCTCCTCCTTGAAGCGGGCGAACACCCGAAGTACAACCCGATCGAATACATCCTTGAATCCATCAAGACGATCTATTCGATCCAGCACAAGAACGGCAAAATCCGCCGCCTCAACGTCAATATTGCCGCGACGACCGTTGAAAACTACCGCAAGCTCCACGAGGCCGAAATCGGCACGTACCAGCTTTTCCAGGAAACGTATCACCCGGACGAATATAAGAAGCTCCATCCGAAGGGACCCAAGGCGGACTACGCCTGGCACACCGAAGCGCACGACCGCGCCATGGAAGGCGGCATTGACGACGTGGGTCTCGGCGTGCTCTTCGGCCTCACGCTCTACAAGTACGACTTCGTCGGCCTCCTCATGCATGCCGAACATCTCGAAGCCGTCTGGGGCGTTGGTCCGCACACGATTTCCGTGCCGCGCATCTGCCCGGCCGACGACATCGACCCGCATTCGTTCTCGAATGCCGTCCCCGACGACATCTTCCTCAAGATCGTCGCGCTCATTCGTCTTGCCGTTCCCTACACCGGCATGATCATGTCGACGCGCGAGAGCGCCCGCACCCGCGAAGCGGCCCTCAAGCTCGGCATCTCCCAGATTTCAGGGGGCTCGCGCACGTCGGTTGGCGGCTACACGATCCGCGACATCCGCGACATTGAGAATTCCGCGCAGTTCGAAACGAACGACCGCCGTTCGCTCGACGAAGTGGTGCGCTGGCTCCTTGAGAACCACTATCTCCCGAGCTTCTGCACGGCCTGCTACCGCGCCGGCCGTACGGGCGACCGCTTCATGGAATTTGCGAAGAACGGCGCCATTGCGGACTACTGCCAGGCCAATGCCATCCTCACCATGAAGGAATATCTCTGCGACTACGCGACGGAAAAGACCCGCACCGAGGGCGAAGCCGTCATCCGTCTTGAGCTCCCGAAAGTGAAGAACGAGAAGTTCCGCAATGCAAGCGTGAAGCGCCTTGAACGCATTGCCGAAGGCGAACGCGACTTCCGCTTCTGATTCACGCCTTCAGGCATCCGGACCCGCTGTCGAATGTCCGGACGCGCCTGAAGTCGAGTGAACCCTAAAAAATACCGCCGGTTCCTGCATTGCAGAAATCGGCGGTTTTTTTGGCGGCTCGTCCGGTTACTTTGATTTCGGCAGAGACGCCTGAGCACCCCGGGAAGTGTCGACAATCTTCATTGCGGACGCAATCAGCGTGCTCATGTCGGACATGTTCCCCGGAACAATCAGCGTGTTGTTCGTGCGCGCAAGCTCGCTGAACGCCGCGACATACTTTTCAGCCACCTGAAGGTTGACCGCCGTGAGGCCGCCTTCCTTCTGCGTTGCTGCAGCGATGCGCTCAAGCGCCTCTGCAGTGGCGTTGGCGAGCGCAATCGTTGCGGCTGCCTGACCTTCGGCCTTGTTGATCTCCGCCTGCTTTTCGCCCTCGGACTGAGCAATCGCCGCCTCTCTCGCGCCCGTAGCCAGATTGATCTGCTCGAGCTTGCGGCCTTCCGAAGCCGCGACCACGGCGCGCTTTTCGCGCTCAGCCGTAATCTGCTGCTGCATGGCCTGAAGGATCACTGCGGGCGGCGTCAAATCCTTGATTTCATATCGAAGCACCTTGACGCCCCAGTTGAGCGCAGCTTCATCGATCGAGGACACAACGGACTTATTGATGAGATCGCGCTCTTCAAAAGTCTTGTCGAGCTCCATCTTGCCGATCACGCTTCTGAGCGTCGTCTGCGCGAGCTGCGTAATGGCGATGATGTAGTTGGAGGTGCCGTAGCTTGCCCTCTGGGGATCGGTCACCTGAAAGAAGAGCACGCCGTCGACCGTGAGCTGGGTGTTGTCGCGCGTAATGCAGACCTGACTCGGCGTATCGAGCGGAATTTCCTTCAGGGAATGACGATAGGCAACCCGATCGACGAACGGGATGATGAAATTCAGGCCGGGCGAGAGCACTGCATGGAATTTGCCGAGACGCTCAACCACCCATGCGGTCTGCTGAGGCACGACCTTAATGCCCTGACTTGCGAAGAGAATGGCAAGCAGGACGAGAACAAGCGTGAAGATGAAGAAGCCGCTCACAGGAAAGTCAATCAGCATGATGGCGCAGGAAGTAAAGAAAAATTTGAAAAGGAGAGGTTTCTCGGCTAAGAGCCGCGTCGAAAGTCAGTCAGCCGCCGCGTCGTTCTCCGAGAACGAGCTGCGTGCCGTCAACGCTCTCAATCGTCCAGACGCCGGGCGTAAGGTTCGAAGCTGAACCGGGACGCGCGATCCACGTGGCTCCCCGGTAGGTAACGACTGCAAGACCGTCGGAGCCGACGGAAGCGACGCGCACGAGCCGCCCTTCATCGAGATTCTGCAGCCGCATGGAATCATCCTTTCTGCCGGAGACTTTCTTTTTGTAAATAAGGACGGCCACGCAGCCGAGCGCAACAGCTGCGGCGCAAGCCAGAATCTGTCCGGAAAAATCAAGTCCCGCCCAGGCAGCTATTGCCCCTGCAGCAAGACCCAGGCTCACAGCCAGCAGATATGCCGTTGTGAGGAAGAGCTCTATGGCGAGCACCAGCGCTGCCGCGATGAACCAGGCAATCGTTGGAGAAATTGATATCACTGAGGACTCCTTGATTCCGCTTCGGGGAGAAAAGAAAAAAGTTTTCCCGAGGATCTCATTATGCGATTCAGTCTATCACGTGCCCGGGCAGCACCCGGAGAGAGACTTCTCAGCAGCACCGGCCCAAGTTGCAAGCAAATTTCACAAACTTCGTGGTGATGCGAAGCGCATAAAAAAAACCTCTCCGGACACTGAGCCCGAAGAGGTTTTTTGAGTGCCGAAGCGTTGGGGCAGCTCTTCAGAAAAGCAGCCCCTCAAGCTTCATCAGCAGCGGCCGGAGGCGAGACGGCGCCAGGTATCGACGACCGTGTCGGGATTGAGCGAAATGGACTCAATGCCCTCATCCATCAGCCACTTGGCGAGATCGGCGTGGTCGGACGGTCCCTGACCGCAGATGCCGACGTACTTGCCCTTGGCGCGGCAGGCGCGGATTGCCATCGAGAGCAGCGCCTTCACGGCATCGTTGCGTTCATCAAACGTGGCGGCAACAAGGCCGGAGTCGCGGTCGAGGCCGAGCGCGAGCTGCGTCATGTCGTTCGAACCGATCGAGAAGCCGTCGAAGTATTCGAGGAACTGGTCGGCCAGGAGCGCGTTGCTCGGGATTTCGCACATCATGTTGAGGCGAAGGCCGTTCACGCCGCGCTTGAGGCCGTGGCTTTCCATGATTTCCGTCACGCGGCGGGCTTCATCAACCGTACGCACGAAAGGAATCATGAGCTCGACGTTCGTCAGACCCATCTCATCGCGCACGAACTTCATCGCGCGGCATTCCATCGCGAAGCATTCGGCAAACTGATTGGCGATGTAGCGCGAGGCGCCGCGGAAGCCGAGCATCGGATTTTCTTCCACGGGTTCGTAATTGACGCCGCCGATCAGCTTTCTGTACTCGTTGCTCTTGAAGTCGGAGAGACGAACGATGACCTTCTTCGGATAGAAGGCGGCGGCAATGGTCGCAACGCCTTCGGCAATCTTGCGCTCGTAGAACGCCTTGGCGGAAGGATAGCCCGCGGAGAGGCGCTCGACGGCGTCGCGGAGTTCGCCCGGAACGTTCGGGTACTCGAGCACGACCTTCGGATGGATGCCGATGTTGTTGTTGATGATGAACTCAAGACGGGCAAGGCCCACGCCCTTGTTCGGAATCGACTGGAAGTCGAAGGCGAGCTGCGGGTTGCCGACATTCATCATGATCTTGACGGGGATGTCGGGAAGCGCGCCGCGGGTGACTTCTTCGGTATTGATCTGAAGAAGCCCTTCGTAGATGTTGCCCGTATCGCCTTCAGCGCAGGAGACCGTGACCTTGTCGCCTTCCATGATGCGTTCGGTCGCGTCGCCGCAGCCGACAACCGCCGGAATGCCGAGTTCGCGCGCAATGATGGCGGCGTGGCAGGTGCGGCCGCCGCGGTTCGTGACGATGGCGCTTGCACGCTTCATCACCGGCTCCCAGTTGGGGTCGGTCATGTCGGTGACGAGCACGTCGCCCGGCTGCACGCGATCCATTTCAGCCGCGCTCTGAACGACGCGGACTTCGCCCTGGCCGATCTTCTGACCAATGGCGCGGCCCTGCGCAAGGAGACGCCCCTTGGAGCCGAGCGAATACTTGACCTGGACCTCAACGCTCTTCTGCTGCGACTTCACCGTTTCAGGACGCGCCTGAAGGATGTAGATCTTGCCGTCGGTACCGTCCTTGCCCCACTCAATGTCCATCGGGCGGCCGTAGTGCTTCTCGATGATGCGGGCGAACTTCGCGAGCTCGATCACGTCGTCGTCGGTGATCGCAAACTTGCGGCGGTCTTCAGGCGAAACATCGACCGTACGGACCGTGCGGCCCGTCGAGGCGTCGGTTTCGAATTCCATGCGGCTCAGCTTCGAGCCGAGCGACTTGCGGATGATCGGGAACTTGCCTTCGTCGAGCGTGGGCTTGAAGACGTAGAACTCGTCGGGGTTCACCGCGCCCTGCACGACCGTCTCGCCGAGGCCGTAGGAAGCGGTAATGAAGACCACCTTGTCGAAGCCCGATTCCGTATCGAGCGTGAACATCACGCCGGCAGCGCCCTTGTCGGAGCGGCACATGCGCTGAACGCCCGCGGAAAGCGCGACTTCAGCGTGCGTGAAGCCCTTGTGAACGCGGTACGAAATGGCACGGTCGTTGTAGAGGGAAGCGAAGACTTCCTTCATGTGACGGAGAACAGCATCAATGCCGTTCACATTGAGCACGGTTTCCTGCTGGCCGGCAAAAGAAGCGTCCGGAAGATCTTCCGCAGTGGCCGACGAGCGCACGGCGACGGAAATGTCGCGGCCGTCGCGCAGCCACTCGTAGAATTCGCGGATTTCCTTTTCGAGCTCAGCCGGGAAAGGCGCATTTTCGATCCAGCCGCGGATTTCCGCACCGGCAGCGGCAAGCGCCTTCACATCATCAACATTGAGCGTCTTGAGGCGTTCATGAATACGGTCCTCAAGACCGCCTTCGCGCAGGAAGAGGCGGAAGGCCTCAGCCGTCGTGGCGAAGCCGTCGGGAACGCGGATGCCGGCGCTCGTAAGCTGGCTGAGCAGCTCGCCGAGCGAGGCGTTCTTGCCGCCGACGCGATCAACGTCCGTCATGCGAAGCTGGCTGAAGGGGAAAACGTAGCGACCCTGTACCATTTTTATCCTCTGGATGGTCCCGCCCGTGGGCTTCAGGGCGGGGTCGAGTTTGGAAAAACAGGCGCATTCTAACCGCTTTAAGGGCTTTTCCATACCCGGAATTCCCTATAGACGTGCAGAGAGGCGTCGAAAGGCAGAATTTTTGACGCATTTGTGACAAAAACAACCCACTGCGGAAGCGTCTAAAATTCTCTTTTTTCCATTTCACCAGCGCTGCGGCCCCTTCTACTTTCTTGCGGCCGCGCCTTTTTCATAAAGTGCCAGGAGTTTCCACATGACCGATCAGGAACTCGATCCGCAGAAAGCCGAGAAGACCCGCCAGGTATTCATCGTGAGCGACGGCACGGCCATTACCGCCGAAACGCTTGCGCATTCGATCCTCACGCAGTTCCCTGATCTGCACTACCACCAGACGCGCATTCCCTTCGTCGACACGATGGAAAAAGCCATCGACACCGCGCGCCGCATCAATGCCGTTGAAAAAGAGGACGGTCTGAGGCCCATCATCTTCACGACCTTCGTTGAGCCCGAAATCATGAGAAGCTTCAACGAAATGGTTTCCGGCCACATCATCGACCTCTTCCGCAAGTTCGTGGGACCGCTCGAAACCGAGCTCGGCATGAAGAGCGCCCACAGCATTGGTCAGACCCACCGCATCCGCGACGACGAAAAATATCAGCGCCGAATTGCCGCCATCGACTACACCCTGCAGCACGACGACGGACAGACGAACCGCGGACTCGACGATGCCGACGTGATTCTGGTCGGCGTGTCGCGTTCCGGCAAAACGCCGACCTCGCTCTTCCTCGCCATGCAGTTCGGCATCAAGGTCGCCAACTATCCGCTCATTCCGGAGGATTTCGACCGCGGGTCGCTCCCGGAAGCGCTTCTTCCCCTTAGAAACAAGCTTTTCGGCCTTTCCATTGCGCCTGAAAGACTGTCCGAAATCCGCAACGAACGCCGCCCCGGCAGCCGCTACGCGAGCATCGAAAACTGCCGCATGGAAATCCGTGATGCCGAGGAGCTGATGCACCGCGAAGGCATCCGCTGGCTCAATTCGACCACCAAGTCGATTGAGGAAATTTCTGCAACGATCATGTCCGAGCTCGGTCTGGATCGCCAAAGAAAAGCGTGATGTCCGAAGGATCGGCATTCACCTGAAAGCCGCAAAGCCCGCCTTTCATCAGGCGGGCTTTGTGCTTTTTGAGAACGTCTCCCTTTGAGGAGTCGATGCGGTCAGGGGATCAATGTGAAGACCGCGAGCCCCAGGAAGATCACCGCTGAAATGCGGTTGAGCGCCTCCTGAAACCGCGGACTTCTCAGCCGGTCGGCAAGCGTTCCCGCACCCCAGGCGATGCCCAGGAAGACGATGAGCGTCGCCGCAATGAAGGTAACGCCCTGAATCACCATCTGAATGACGAGCCTCATTCCCGTAACCCCCTCCGGCACGAACTGCGGAAAAAAGGCAAGGAAGAAGATGAGCACCTTCGGGTTCGTGATGTTCATGATGACGCCGCGCCGCCAGAGAGCGAGGGGCGAGAGCGATACCGCTCCGCGCCCTTGAGCGCCGTCCTTTGCGTGCGTCCAGGCCATGAAGGCAAGGTAGAGGAGATAGGCGGCGCCGAGGCACTTGATGGCCCAGAAGAGCGCCGGAGCCGCAGCCACCACCGCCGCAAGTCCGAGTGCGGCAGCAATCGTCTGAAGAATCAGACCCGTGCAGAGTCCGAGCACCACGATGACGCCGGCGCGCACGCCGTGAACGGCCGACTGCGTAAGCACGAAGAGATTGTCAGGACCCGGAGCAATCGCGAGCAGAAAACTCGCGCCCGCAAAGGCAAGCCAGATCGAAAAAGACATCTTCCGGAACCTCCCCAAAAATCGTCAGACGAAAAAGGGCGCCATGGCGACCGGGCTCACGCCGTTGGGCCGCACTTTGAAGCCCGTCATCACAAACCTCAGCCACCGTCCGAGCACCCAGTTGATGACGAGATTTGCGTGCGCGTCGGCGTTGAAGTCTGCCGGCAGCTCGCGCGCCATCACGGCGTCGCGGTAGGTCTGCCTGATCCCCATTTCAAGCTTGTCGACGAGATGCGTCATGCGTTCGATGAGCCTCGGATCCTCCTTCATGAGGACCTGTCCGGTCATGACGCGCGCGAGTCCGCGATTTGCGTCCGCAAAGTCGAGGAGCACCGTCACCATCACCTGAATGCGGCCGGTTGCCTTGAGCGACTGATCCTCACGAATGCGCCCGAAGAGTTCGAGAAGACTCGTTTCGCAGAACTCAATCAGCGCATCGAACATCGCTCCCTTTGAGGGGAAGCTGCGGTAGAGCGCCGCCTCCGAAAGGTCAAGCTTCTTTGCAATCTGAGCCGTGGTGATGCGGTCGCAGTGCGGGTCCTCGAGGAGCTGCGCGAGCGTCTGCAGAATGTCGGCGCGGCGGTTCTTCTTCACGCGTCCGGATCTCGGCACGCGCACCGTCGGACGGTCGGCATTGCCCGGGGTCGAATTGGAAGCAGCATCAAAGATCGTGGTCATTGTTTGTAAGCGGTAACTATCAGAGGAACTGAACTCTAATCCAAGAATTCGTCTGCGGCAAACTCCGGCAGCACTAAAGAGCAGAAAAAACTTTTTAGAATCGCGTTTTCCCGATGGGGAAACTTATTTCTTGCCGCTCACGCCTTCTTCCATGACAGACCAACAGAACAGCCGCCTCTTTCTCCTGATTTTCCTCGCAGCACTCGCTGCGTTCGGCCCGTTCGTCACCGATTTCTACCTGCCTACGTTCCCGGAACAAACCCGGGACTTTGGTGCGGCGCCATCTGCCGTGCAGCTTGGCCTTTCAACAACAATGTGGGGACTCGCCATCGGACAGCTTCTCGTGGGCCCGCTTTCCGACCAGTCGGGAAGAAAGAAGCCGCTCGCCGGGTGTCTTCTCGTTTTTGCCGTCTCAACGGCTTTTGCCGCAGCGGCGCCGACGATTGAAATCTTTCTTGTCATGCGCTTTCTGGAAGGGCTCGGCGCCTCCGGCGCCATTGTGATGTCGCGCTCCGTTGCCGCAGACCGCTATACGGGGCGAGAGCTCGGGAGCTTCATGGGCGTCATGGGATCCATCCAGGGCATTGCGCCCGTAACTGCACCGCTCCTCGGCGCGCTCATTGCGGATTTTGCAGGCTGGCGAGGGATCTTCTGGCTTATGTTCGCGGCCGGCCTCGTGCTCCTTGCTCTCACGGTCTTTGCGCTTAAGGAAACCCTTCCCCGCAGACAAAATCTGAAAACGAAAGACCGTACGCCCGAAAGCGTACGCAAAAGCGCCTCCATCCTCTTTTCCGATCCGATATTCATTGCGATCGTCCTTCAGCAATTCCTTGCTTCCTGCGTCCTTTTCGGCCACATCTCATCCTCGCCATTCATCTTCCGCGAGCATTTCGGCCTCTCCCCCGAGCTCTATGGTCTCGCTTTCGGCGGCATGGCGCTTGCCATCACGGTGGGCGCCGCGGTCTCCGGTCGGCTGGCGAGCCCCCTGAAGGCAATCTTCCTCGGTGCAGCCGGGATACTTTTCTCCAGCCTTCTTCTCGCACTCGGCTTTGCACTTCAAGCCTCCATTTTTCCAACCATCCTCTGCTACGTTCTCGTGCTGGCTTCGCTCGGCCTGACGCTCCCTGCAGCCATGACCGCAGCGCTCACGCTGCATCGCGCCCGGGCGGGCTTTGCCGCTGCAATTCTCGGATCCGTCACTTTTGTCGGCGGAGGCATCATCGCGCCGTTTACTGCGATGGCTGACGCACGGCTCTGCGTCTCCATCATCTTTCTGTCCTCGGGCTTGCTCCTCGTTCTTCTCTCCCTGTGGCTCAGCCGCCGCATGAGGCTCGAGAATGCTCAGGGCAACGCCATTCAATTGGATGAATAACCCGGCGCCGCTTTCGCCGGGCTCCCGGGGCATAGAATTTCAGAATTCCTCTTTGTTCGATAGTCTCCGGTCATGCTTGAAGCATTCCTCAAATCCATCAACTGCGTCATCATCATGGGGCTCCTCGCCGGAGCGGGGTACTGGACAGCCTCGAAGGGCTGGTACGACCAGACGGCGACGCAGCTGATTGCCCGGCTGGTCACCTTCCTCTCGCTTCCCTGCTACCTTTTTGCAAGCGTCTCGGAGCGCCTCACGCACGACGAGCTGATTTCGCTCGCCGGCCCCATGGTGATTCCCTTCATCTCCATGTGGTTCGTCTTCTTTACTAGCCGCCTCGTCGTCCGCATGGGACACGTGACGAACACGCATTCCGGAATCTTCTCCTCGGCCTATACCGCCTCGAACAACATGTTCATCGGACTGCCGGTTTCCATCGCGCTCTTCGGCGAGGAAGCCGTCATCCCGACGCTCCTCTATTTCTTCGCGAACACGACCTTCTTCTGGACAATGGGGAACTATCTTGAGGCCATGGACGGCGTGAAGAGCGAACACCGGGAAGCCCCGAAGGTGCTTTCGCTCGCTACCGTGAAACGCGTCTTTTCGCCGCCACTCTGCGGGTTCCTCCTTGCCATCATCCTGCTCCTTCTGGACCTCAAGTTCCCCGAGCCCGTGATGGCGGCAGCGAAATACATGGGCGGCATCACGACGCCTCTCGCGCTCATCTTCATCGGCCTCATGATCCATACAATCGGGATCCGCAACATCAGGTTCTCCAAGGACCTGATGCTCGTCCTCTTCGGGCGCTTCCTCGTGAGTCCCCTGGTATGCCTCGGCCTCACGATGCTTCTGCCCGTACCGGAACTTTTCGCCAAGGTGTACGTGATTCAGGCAGCGCTTCCCTGCATCACGCAGATCGCCGTGCTTGCGCGCTATCACCACGCCGACGTGGAGTTTGCGACGACGTCCGTTGCCTCAACCACGCTTCTCGCTTCCATTGCCCTTCCCATCTGGATGATGATTCTTACGGCGATTCATTAAAGAAGGCCGCGCTCTTCGTCGAGCCGCTTCTGGAGTTCCCGCCAGGCGTCAAAGCGCTTTGCAACGCGGGCGAAGCGTTCGTCGAGCGCGCTTTTGTGCGCCCGAAGCTCTGCAATGTCCTCCGGATCAGCTTCGATTTCCTCGAGGAATTCCGCTTCGCGCGCTGCCTCGTCGCGCGCCCGGACAAGGCTTTCTAGCGTCTTCTCGAATTCGCTTTCGGTCAGAGATTCGAGCGGAGCGTCGAGCGCTCTCAGCGCCGGCTGCGGGTCCTTTTCGTCCGCTCCTTTCGGCTCCAGGTTCTCGGCCGGCGAAAGAAACGGGAGCTCCGTCTCGGGCCCGCTCCCCGGTGCGGGCCGGCGGAATCGCTCAAGTGCCGCAGCGATTTCGTCGGGAAGCGCCTGGGGCAGCGCGCCGGCGCTTTCTCCCGGACCTTCAGACGCTTTATTTCCCTTCTCTTCAAAAGGCTTCAGATCAAGCGAAAAGGAGAATTCCGCACTCCCGAGACAAAGCGGCCCCTCTGCGGCCGAGAGCCGGAGCTCCCTTCCGGTAGCGCGGTCGCGCAGGATGACATGGCCCTCAGGGATGATGACGTCGTAGGTTGTCATAGAGCGAATGAAGCTTGTAAGACGGACTTAATTGGGAAAGATTAACATTGCCCGAAACAACCCGAAATTTTCCGCCAGCTCTTTTCAAGTCAGGTGAATTCAGAATGTTTACCTTCATTACGATTGTTCTCGCCCTGATCTGGGCGGTTGCGTCCTTCATCCTTCTCTTCAAGGTCTGGGACAATATCGGCCCCGCCGTTCTCTCCATGTCGGGCGGCAGTCACGCAGTACAGCTCCTTGCCATGGCGATCGTCTTTCTCGCCATCTGGGGCATCCCCGGCTGGATCTACATGAAGATTTTTGGATGAGCTCTGCCTCTCTCTCAAAAAGGCCGTCCGACGGGAATTCGATTCTCCGGGCGGCTTTTCTCTTTTTGAGAGGCCGTTAGCTGGAATCCACCAATTTTACCGGGGTGGTTCCTTTGTTCAGCTCTCT
>OBXA01001499.1_pt1 | contig 13420 bp, 12 predicted proteins | sample 1538121 | NCBI WGS metagenome assembly OBXA01 (sample SAMEA2580133, study PRJEB22360) | human gut metagenome | biome: human gut; feature: human-associated habitat; material: faeces | place: Denmark | collected 2008/2010 | reverse complement strand
TCACCATCACTTAACACTTGGTCAGCTTGTACCAAATCAGACATATCTACGCCTTTAAAGGTATAGCCTTGTTTCTCCAAAATTGGTTTTACACCTTTTTCAAACAATTCAGAGTAAGGACCTTGAGATTTACTGTAGGTTAATTCTTTTTTAGCACCATTATCGCTATTATTAGAACCGCAGCCTGCGATAAAAGCTACGCTGAATACTAATGCCGCACCAAGGGCAAGAAGCTTTTTAAATTTCATAGTATTTTCTCCTATACTTTCACAATCAATATAACTAAAATCTATTTCATCAAATTAGGAACGACGCGCACGACGTGCGAAATAGTTACCTATTGTTTGAATAATTTGAACAAAAATAATCAAAATAACTACGGTAAATAACATCAATGGGAAGTTCAATCGTTCATAACCATAGGTGAGGGCCAAATCACCTACACCACCAGCACCAATAGCACCAGCCATAGCAGTAGCACCGATTAGACCAATAGTACCCGTTGTAATAGATAAAATAAGCGAACCCTTCGCTTCTGGTAAAAGAAAATGCCAAATCACTTCAAAATGAGAGGCTCCCATCGATTGTGCTGCCTCGATAATGCCTTTATTAACCTCTAAAATAGAGTTCTCAAAGAGTCGAGCAAGATAAGGTGCAATAAATATAACAAGTGGTACAATAGCCGCTGTGGTACCAACACGTGTACCTACAATCATCTTAGTTAACGGTAATATAAACACCATCAAAATAATAAATGGTACGGAACGCACAATATTAACAATTGTATTTGTAATGGTATAAATAATACTATTTTTAACGATACCATTAGGATTTGTTACTACCAGTGTGACTGCGATAATTAGACCTAGTACTGTACCAATGAATAGAGATAGGAATACCATATATAATGTCTGTTCTGCAGCTAGCAATAACTGCGAACCGGGAACACCAAGTTCTTGAGTAAAGAAGTCCATTATAGTGTCACCTCCTGCCATTCAATACCTTGTGTCACAAGATACTCTTTTACCTTGCCTACCTCAAGATTATCGCCAATAAACTGAACAATGAATATACCAAGTACAGTATGTTCTAACTCTGTTACCGTAGCAAATAATACACTCGTTTCTAAATCAAAGGTTTTATTAATATGATATAGAACATTATCTGTCGTATTATTTCCTAAGAAATGCATCTTAAGAATTGTGTATGGCCTTTTATCACAAGCTAATGTATGTTTCACTGTTGATGGAATTTCATTAGGAATTACAGTCCTAACAAATCGCTTTGTTGTTTCGTGTTTAGGTTTACTAAACACCTCAAGTACAGATCCGCTCTCTATGAGCTTTCCATGTTCCATAACCACAACGCGATTGCAAATTTTTTGAATTACATCAATCTCATGAGTTACGATAACTACTGTTACTCCTAGTTCACGATTAACACGTTCTAGTAATTGTAATATAGATTCTGTTGTATCAGGATCTAGAGCGCTAGTTGCTTCATCACAAAGCAATATGGATGGATCTGTAGCTAATGCACGAGCAATACCAACGCGTTGTTTTTGACCACCAGATAATTCTCCAGGATATGCATTTGCTTTATCACCTAAATCAACAAAGTCTAACAAGGTTTTAACCTTTTTATCAATCTCTGATTTAGGTACCTTATTTAGAATCAACGGAATCGCCACATTATCATACACAGATTTAGCATTCAACAAATTGAATTGTTGAAACACCATACCAATGCGCTTACGCACCTTTCTGAGCTCATTAAAACTTAATCCATTGATATTCACACCATCTATTTCAACATGACCAGAGGTAGGTACCTCTAAAGCATTAATCATGCGTAACAGTGTAGATTTACCAGCTCCACTGAATCCAATAATGCCAAATATATCGCCTTTTTCTATGGTAAAGTTCACATCAGATAATGCAGTAACCTTTTGCTTATTAACGTCAAACTCTTTCGTTACATTTCGTATAGCAATCACTGTACCACCTCTTTCCCTACAAATTAGTAGGAATTAATATTAACTTTAAAACATATCTTTAAGGTATGTTTTAATTATGTACTTAGATTACTACAATTTATAATGACTGTCAAACACAAAAAGAACCTCAACCTTTAAAAAGTTGAGGTTCTTTTACTATATAGCTTCTATATTATAAAGATTTACATTCCTACATATATAATTCTATATTTTTCCATCAAGCCAAAATGTTTTAGATACTAACAAATTACTTATCTATATCGATTAAAGAGGTATAGTGATCCTAAAATAACAGGCGCACCAATATAGAGACCCATATTAGGTATTTCGCCCAATAAAAAGGCTGCTACTATAGCTGCCACAATTGGCGAGATATACATAAAATTGGTTACATCAGACACCTTTTCAGCGTGTTCAAAGGCATAGCTCCAAAATACAAATCCTAGTGCACTGGAAAAGAATGCTAAATACAGCATAGCAAGCTTAGCTGTAATTGGTGCGGCTCCGATCATTTCAATCGCATGATCTGCAAATGGCAATGCCATGATAGCACCTGTAAACATGGACCACATGGCAATGGTAATAGAGTTATATCCTTTTAAGCTTAGCCCTCGATTCAGAATATTATAGATTGCAAACAGTACCATCCCTATTAACGTCCATATGGCACCCATGGGAATAGTTAAGGTTGAGTTCCAAAGAATAATAATAGCTACACCTATAAAGGCTGTTATGGTAAAAAGCCAACCAATAGGACGTATTCTATCTTTATAAACAAACAATGCCATCAGTGCCGTTACCATCGGGGTCAAAGCCATTATAATGCTCGATGTGGCGGCTGGTATGGTGCGAAGACCTTCATTAAATACAACTTGGTAAACAAAGTTCCCTGTAGCACCTAACAAAATATATATGCCCCATTCACGCCAAGATGTAGGGATGTGTAATCCCTTGAATACACCAATAATTAGCATGAGTATAGCACCACCTACTACCCTTGCTACCGAGAGTGTCAGTGCGTCTACTGATTGCAAAGCCAACTTACCAAAAGGAAAGGCTGTTGCCCATACAGCGATTGTGGCAGATGCCCCTAAAATAGCTTTCATACGATTTGTCATTAGCATCTACCTTTCTACGTAATTCTATAATCAATACTATCTAAATATTACCATAATAAGGCCCTACAATTCCAAGAGGATATATCATACTATATCGAATACTTTCTATTTATTGATATAAATTTTCATTATTTAAAGATAATGTAATATTAGATTGTTAAAACATATCTATTTCAGCAAAGCAAGTAAACACTATATCCCTAACGAATTTTCCAAGTATTTTAATATTATTAAATTACAAATAACATCCATTCTTACGAAAATCGCATAGTATGTATTGAAAATATATATCATTTAAAATTTGTTAAATCGTGACAAACATTGTACACTATAGGCATAGAAATCTATAGTTATATCCTTTTATGGAGGTGCAAAATGCAACATACTGCATGGAAAGAATTTAACACAGGTGTGTGGGATAAAGCCGTTGATGTACGCGACTTTATCCAAAGAAACTATATCCCCTATGAAGGGGACGATTCCTTCCTTGCTGGTCCTACAGAAAGAACGACAAAATTATGGGACCAAGTAATGAAGCTTTATGAAGAAGAACGTGAAAAAGGCGGCATGCTCGATGCTGATACTTCTGTGGCCACACACATTACTGCCCATGCGCCAGGATATATCGACAAAGACCTTGAAACAATCGTTGGTTTACAAACTGACAAACCATTAAAACGCGCTATGTTCCCTTATGGTGGCTTGCGTACTGCGAAATCCGCTATTGAAGAATACGGCTTCAAAATGGATCCGCAAACAGAAGACTTCTTCAAAAAACATCGTAAAACTCACAATGATGGCGTATTTGATGTATATACACCAGAAATGCGTGCCGCTCGCACAGCTCACATTGTAACTGGTTTGCCTGATGCTTACAGCCGTGGCCGTATCATTGGCGACTATCGTCGTATCGCGTTGTATGGTATTGATTACCTCATCGAAGATAAAAAAGAACAATTCAACATTACTATGGGCGATATGCTGGAAGACGTAATTCGCGACCGCGAAGAAATCCAAGAACAAATCCGTTCCTTGAAAGAATTGAAAGAAATGGCCGCCTCTTATGGTTACGACATTTCTGGACCAGCTAAAGACGTTAAAGAAGCTATGCAATGGATTTACTTTGGTTACCTTGGCGCTATTAAAGAACAAAACGGTGCTGCTATGTCCATTGGTCGTAACTCTACATTCCTAGACATCTACGCAGAACGTGACCTTCGCAATGGTACATATACAGAAGAACAAATCCAAGAGTTCGTAGATCACTTCATCATGAAATTGCGCATGGTTCGCTTCGCACGTATCCATGAATACAATAATTTGTTCACAGGTGACCCTGTTTGGACTACTGAATCTATCGGTGGTATGGGTACTGACGGCCGCACATTAGTTTCCAAAATGTCCTTCCGTTACCTACATACATTGACTAACCTTGGTCCTGCTCCAGAACCAAACCTCACTGTATTGTGGTCCCCTCGCATGCCAATCGGCTTCCGCCGCTTCTGTGCGAAATTGTCCATCGAAACATCTTCCATCCAATACGAAAACGACGACTTAATGCGTCCTAACTCTGGTGATGACTACGCTATTGCATGCTGCGTATCTCCAATGCGTATTGGTAAAGAAATGCAATTCTTCGGCGCTCGTTCCAACTTGGCTAAATGCTTGCTTTATGCAATCAATGGCGGCGTTGACGAAAAATTAAAGAAACAAATTGGTCCTAAATACCGCCCTATCACTTCCGAATACTTAGAATTCGATGAAGTATGGGAAAAATTCGACGACATGATGGAATGGTTAGCAGGCGTATATGTAAACGCATTGAACATCATTCACTACATGCACGATAAATACGCTTATGAAAAACTAGAAATGGCATTGCATGACCGCAAAGTAACTCGTTGGTTTGCAACTGGTATCGCTGGTTTATCCGTAGTAGCCGACTCCTTGTCCGCTATTAAATATGCTAAGGTAAAACCTATTCGCGACGAAAACGGCATTGCTGTTGATTTCGAAATCGAAGGTGACTTCCCTAAATATGGTAACGATGACGACCGTGTGGATAGCTTGGCAGCAAAAGTTGTTTCCACATTTATGAATAAGATTCGTAAACATCCTACATACCGTCAATCCGTTCCTACTATGAGCTTGTTAACAATTACTTCCAACGTAGTATATGGTACTGCAACAGGTTCCACTCCAGACGGCCGTAAAGCTGGTGAAGCTTTCGCTCCTGGTGCTAACCCAATGCATGGTCGTGATACACACGGTGCTATTTCTTCGTTGGCATCCGTAGCAAAAATGCCATGGCGTGATAGCTCCGATGGTATTTCCAATACCTTCTCTATCATTCCTGACGCATTAGGTAAATCTGGTGAAACATTTGTGTCCGTCAGCGATTTTGATATCGAGTTAGATCCATCTCAATTGCCTAACTCCAATACAAACTTCGCGTGCAGCGAACCAAATGTTACTATAGAGGAAGATAAATAAGATCTTCCATAGTATCGGACTGCTTTCACCGGCACCGATACGAGTGTTAGTCTTGGTTGAAAGGAGGCAATACCCATGAGCAACCAACAACAAGTTGATAACTTGGTAGAGTTATTGGATGGCTACTCCCAAAAAGGCGGTCATCATTTGAACGTTAACGTGTTCACTCGTGAAACATTGTTAGACGCTCAAAAACATCCTGAGTTGTATCCTCAATTGACTGTTCGTGTATCTGGTTACGCAGTACACTTCAGCAAATTGACAAAACAACAGCAGGACGAAGTTATTTCTCGTACATTCCATCAACAAATCTAATCGAGGTTTACTATGACAGGACGTATTCATTCGGTTGAAACGATGGGTACGGTTGATGGTCCAGGCATGCGCATGGTGGTTTTTCTCCAAGGATGCCCCATGCGTTGTGCTTATTGCCACAATCCCGACACATGGAATGAAATTAGCGATGATGCTAAATTCATGACTGTTGAGGAGTTGTGGGACCAGTACGAACGTAACCGCCAATTTTATACTAATGGTGGTATCACCGTCACAGGTGGGGAAGCTCTTATGCAAATTGACTTTGTTACGGAGCTTTTCACATATTTCCGTGAAAGAAACGTCCATACCTGTTTAGATACAAGTGGAATTTGTTTTGATCCCCACCAAGAGGTGGCCTACCGTAAATTACTCAGTGTCACTAGTCTCGTCATCCTAGATATTAAAGAAATCGATCCTGATAAACATCTGTGGTTAACAGGCAAACCGTTAGAGCCTATTCTCGGCTTTGCAAGATTGACAGCAGACGTAGAAGTTCCCATTTGGGTTCGTCACGTTGTAGTTCCTACAGTTACAGATAATGCAGATCATCACTATCGTCTAGGCTTTTTCCTAGGATCCCTGAACAACTTACAAGCCGTTGATTGCTTACCATATCACGTTATGGGTACTGCTAAATATAAGGAGTTAGGTATTACCTATCGCCTAGAGGGCATACCGGCCGCAACAAAAGATTTAGCGGCCAAAGCGACAAGAACCGTGGTGGAAGGCATCAAGGCCTATCGACGCCATTGGTGGAGTCCCATCAAAACACAACATCAATCATAATCAAGTTTGAGGATAACTACCTCCCTTGATATATATACATATATATACCAAGACTTGATCTATGATAGCCCTAAAAACAATAGAGCCGCCCCCACACAACCGGGGACGGCTCTTATTGTATTTATTTAGATACTACATTAATAGGTTCACCTTTAAAGAAGGCTTGTACATTGTCACGAATGATACCTACCAAACGTTGGCGTGTTTCAAGGCCTTTCCAGCCCATATGAGGTGTAATAATAACATTATCCAGTGTATATAGAGGGCTATCCTCTGCTGGAGGTTCTACCTCTTGTACATCAAGGCCTGCACCGGCAATGCGTTTAGCCGCTAATGCTTCACAAAGATCTGCTTCATTAATGAGAGGCCCACGACCAGTATTTACGATGACTGCACTAGTTTTCATTTTGCTGATAGCTTCTTTATTAATCATGTACTTAGTTTGGTCATTCAATGGGCAATGCAATGTAATATAATCACTATTGTCTAGTAATTCATCAAGACTTACATAACGGATACCGTCACCATCAGCCTTTGGTGTGCGCGTATGAACCAAGATATTCATACCGAGTGCCTTTGCTACTTTGATCACTTCCATACCAATGTGACCAGCACCGACAACACCTAATGTTTTACCATTCACTTCTGTGTGGCTCACTTGTAAATATTTTGTGAAATTACTGCGATCACCTTTAGCGAGCATGCCGATTTGTTTCTGCATGGTAGATGCAAAATTGAGAATCATCATGATTACCGTATGTGCCACGCGTTCAGTACTGTACGCTGGGATGTTGCACACAGTGATGCCTCTTTCCTTAGCAGCGTTGAGGTCAATATTATTATATCCTGTACCCGCTTCTACGATGAGTTTTACAGTATCTGGGAATTGTGAAAGCAAATCAGCCCCTACGGGTAATTCTTTTGTAACTACAACGCGAGCCCCTTGAATACGTTCTATAAGCTCTTCATTTGTACTATCATCATAAACCTGTACATCACTAGATAATACAGAAAAATCTAATGCATGATCATAATTCATTTTACTTGCATTTACTACTACTACACGTTCGCTCATGAGAACCTCCTACATAGCTATTAAATTTTATAGAGTATACATACTGCCCAAATCTAGGGGTACATACACCTATTAAGGAAAATACTTCTACATAAATTATACTATTACTTATATGAATTTATACTATTAATATCACAGAGAACTATATTAATTAGTATACTTTCACAATTATTGTATATAATATATGCAGAAAGCCTAAAAAATTAAAAGTAAAACCAATATTTCTGTATAAAACTTTCACAAAAGTATTGTGTAATTCCCTAAAAGTTATACAATTATATTAATGTTATATAGAATTGAGGAATACCATGAGACCCACCTATTTGACCATAAATACAAGTCTCGTTCGCGAGAATTTGCGTAAAATTAAAGATAGTTTACCGGAATGGAGCACATCCACAGCTGTTATCAAGGCCAATGGATATGGGCACGGCAGCGTTATGATGGGCCGGATTGCCGTTGAGGAAGGTTATGAATCCTTAGCTGTTGCCATTCCTGAAGAGTCAGTTCCACTTCGCAACGCAGGTATTATGGTACCAATCTACCTACTAGGTCTCACACGCCCACAATCATTTGAGCTTGTAGCAGACACAAATTCCATTCCAGCTGTATGCGAATCTACCGATTTAGAAGCACTCGACAAGGTAGCAGAAAATCACGATATGATTATCCGCGTTGCAGTCGCCGTTGATACAGGCATGCATCGTATTGGTATCAAGCCTGAAGATGCTGTTCAGTTTATCAAACGCGTTGAGTCCTACGAAAATCTTGAGGTAGACGGTTTCTTCTCTCACATGAGTAATGCCGATGCGGCGGATCAAAGCCACGCTCATGGACAGGCGCAAAAATTCCATAAAATGGTCGATGAAATCCGTGCATTTAGACCTGATGCGGACTATCGATTCTCTCTTGCCAATAGTGCTGGCTTATTATCCGTAAAAGACAGCTTATTTACCGATGCCCGCCCTGGCATTATTCAATACGGCATTATGCCATCCCTTGATGTGCCAAATCGATTAGGGTTAAAACCAGTTCTCTCCTTCCATAGCGAAGTAGTACATGTACAGCGACTAGAAGCAGGTGAAGGTATCGGTTATGGTTCTACCTATGTGACACCTGAACCAATGACGATTGCTACCATTCCTGTAGGCTATGCAGATGGATACCCTCGTAGCTTATCCAACCGCGGTACAGTCCTCATTCATGGCACACGTTGTCCTGTAGTGGGCCGCATTTGTATGGACCAATTCATGGTGGCCGTTCCAGATACGATTACTGTACAACCAGGTGACAAGGTTGTGCTCCTAGGTTCTCAAGGTCATGAAAGCATCTCTGCACTCGAGATTGCTGCCCTTGCATCTACAATTCCTTATGAAATCTTCTGTGGCTTCTCAGAACGCGTGCCTCGACAATACATATAAAAGGCTAACTATTGTTACTAATAGTAAATACTCCATATACCAAAAGCGCAGATATACATTATTGTATCTGCGCTTTTCTAATTTTTACTATGTATTTTTCTTATATGGTACATCTTTATATTGAATGGACATAGAAAAAGCCCGTAATACGTGCAGCGGTCTACATGTATTACGGGCTTTCCTGCTCCCCTATACCTAGCGTACTGTAAAGCAGTTACGTTTTTATTGTGAGAGAGAGTATTATATACCAAGTATATAATCTTATGATTGGGAGGGAACCACAATGCATAAGGGGCCCTCTGAACGACAGACGGCATAGGAGAGAGTCAATGTTTGTCTATCCAATCCAGAGGGCTGCGTGTGTGTAATTGTTTATTGTGTGTGGAAGTGTATTGTGTATGTGTGTAAGTATGTGTGTATAGTTTTGTGTGTTTAGTGTTCGTGTATTAAAGGGGGTTGCTTTACAGTGGCATAGGATATGGATTAGCTTATTTTACGGCCATACCTGTTTTAGCATCCAATGCAATGGATACAGGTTTATTTTGAGCGTCATGGAACTCTACAGTATAAATAGGTTTACCGTTTTGGTTTGCTACAGACCAAGAGTTAATTCCAGTTGCTACATTGCCAGTTTGTGTGAAGGCTGCATTGATTGCCACATGTGGAGGTAACACAGTACCAGCATCAATAGCACTAGCTTCCATGGATGCATCATATGCTTTAGGAGTACCTTCAGTTACATTACCAGTTGCCACATCTAGAGTCATGGAATGGGCACCACTAGCATTGAAACCATCTACTTCATAAATGGCAGTTTTGTCGGCAGCTTTGAAGGATACTTTAGTAATCTTAGAGTCGCCATATTTATTTTCAAATTGATCGATTAAATAATTCGCACCAATTACGAAAATACTATTTTGATCGACTACGCCTGCTTGCTTACTTGTTGTGCTAGGTTGTGATTTTCCACTTTTAGAGTTTTTTTTTCCTCTTTAGAAGTTTCTTTTTTGTCAGCTTTTTTATCTGCTTTTACTTCTTTAGTTTCTTTTACAGCTTTATCAGCTTTAACTGCTTTGTCAGCTTTTACTTTAGGCGCTTTATGTGCTTGCGCTTTTTTAGTATTTTTTTCGTCTTTATTAGTTTCTACTTTTTTATCGGCTGCACGCGCTAATTTAGCTTCGCTAGGAGCTTTTGTTACTGCTGCTGGAGCTGCTTCTACTTTAGTTGCTGGAGTTACTTGAATGGTAGGAACTGCTTGATTAGCAGCTGGTTGTACTACAGGAGCTGCAGTAGCTGCTACCTCTTGAGTTACAGGAACTGGTGTTGCTTGTTCAGCCGCTGTTACTGCTACAGTAGCACCAAATACGCCAGCTACTGCTAAAGCAATACTGCTTTTCAAAATAGATTTTTTCATAATATCCTCCTTTGAGTTCTGTCTTTTGACTGGACACATATTATCGATAATCTATGAAATAAAAATGTAGAACTCAACGGTCTAGCTTATTTTGGAGTGAGAATAAAATGAATTTATATGTAATTTCAATGAAATTCTATAGTATTCGATTTACAACTAAGTATTCTATGAACTAACTCTAAAAAGCCATTTTTCCCATAAATAAAGGAACAGAGACGACTCATTATAATTCTCATAATGTAAATATCCCCTTTCATGAGCAAATGTTCACAAAAAACTCCTTAAAACTATCCTTTTCTATAAAAAAAGATAATTTTAAGGAGTTTAATTCTTATATTTAAGATAATAAGCCTTCTACTATTAAGTTGTATTTACTAATCACAGGAATGTTTAGTCATCAAATTTAACAGACAACAACGTACCATTCATAGCATCAATGCGTACATCAACCTCTTTGTCACCTTCTGTACCGAAGCTAACTTTGTATACTATTTTACCTTTATCATATTGTACAGACCACGCATTAAGGCTAGTCGCTTTGCCTTGTGTTTGAGCATAGGCAAAGTTAACTACCGCTGCTGGCGGCAAGATTTTACGAGGATCAAAGGATTTTTTCTTTAAGGATTTATGGAAGTCACCTTCACGTTTTTCAAAGATTTGATTTGTTGAATAGATATAAGTGAGCTCATATTTGCCACTTTCATCAAAGCCTTCTACATCATATCTAATTTGACCACCATCCGCATCAAAAGCGATTTCAGTGATAGCTGCATTTGGATGATTTTGAATAAATGCATTCAATAAACCATTTGCACCTACAATCGCTGCATGGTTTCCATCAACAACTGCAATAGTTGGCTCTACTGCTACTAAAGGCGCCGCACTTGCATTTGGCATACCAAACACTGCTGCCAAGGCTAATACAAGACTACCTTTTACAAATAAGGATTTCATAGGCTCCTCCATCTCTCAAACAGGACCATAGTGTATATATACAATTATACACTAAACCGATACGATTTATTAATCTTTATTTATAATATTAATGCATAGACCACTGCCCTATGATACAATGCACGTAGAATATTTTTTACTACAAGTGAGACCATTATGATTTCAATATATCCTACTATATATCACACATTTCAATGCAAAGCAGATCGATGTGAAAATACATGCTGCCAACTGTGGACCATCGATATTGACGAGACCACTGCTGAACGCTATCATGCCATGACAGGATCTCTTGGTGAAAGCTTACGACAAGCCATCACTGTCGATGACGAAGGTAGCCATTTCGTGTTTTCTAAAGAACAACCTATGTGTCCGTTACTCAATGAAAATGGCCTCTGTAAGGTGGTGCTCGAACTAGGTGAAGAAGGCCTATGCGATACATGTCACATGCATCCACGATTTTATAAATATATTGAGGACCTCGAGCTATGTGGGGTTGGTTTATCCTGTGAAGCATCGGTAGAACTGCTGACAGAAGACATGCAGTCTAATCAAGTAATCTTTACTATTGAAGACGATAACGGCGAATTTAGTCCTCATGAACGTTTAACTATTCAGAATATATTTGAACTATTAGCCTTTGATATAGATCCAACACTATTTCAATATATTCCATCCCCTGACGCACAGTATTATACAAGACTATTAGATCTATATGGTACAACAGAGCCTATCGATGAAGACTGGACTGCACAAGTCAATAAATTATCTAGTGATATAGACAAACTCATTATCTCTGTACAAACCTATATTGCCACTCATGATATGGGGCTATTCAACAAGGTATTCCAATACATCTTATATCGTCAAATCGATATGCTGGCAGATTATTCTTTAGAATCCATCCTTTCCTACGCAAGGGATGGTGTAGAATATATATTGATGGCTAGTGCTATAGAGGGCTCACCACTCAAACAAGTGGCAAGATGGTCCCAACAAATCGAATACGATGAAGACAATGTAGACTTACTATTACAACATTATGCTTCTCTTCAATAATGACAAACTACTTTTACTAAAATTTTATTCAAAGCAATAAAAACCTCCTAGTATAAAACTAGGAGGTTTTATGTATTTACGCAAATAGTATGCGCATAATCCAGTTATATAAAAGGTTAATAATGTATAGAACTACATATACAGCGCCGACTGTAAGAGGCTCTACATTCATAATCCGAGATAAAAGCATAACGGCTACGTAGATAACGGCACCAACGTAGGCTAATGCTAAGGGAACTAATAGGATCATTAAAAATGGCGTAATATAAATGCAAAGAATAGATATCAAAATTAATGCTAACCCAAGTGCGCCTGTATAGCCTTCCACATAAGCAGTGCCCATTAATACTTGCTTGAAATCAAACTCACGCTCTAAGAGAACGCTTAATAATTTCCACAGTATAAAGCTACCTACAAACCAATAGATTCCAAGACCTATGATTTCTCGTAATATAGAGAATATGCCATATACAGCAGGTATAAAGCCAAATAAAAAACCACCAAAGGTCATAGCTAAAGGTAATAGTACAATGCCTAAAGCAAATCCTATAATATGAGTGGCACACCAACCGGCGAGTCCAGCTTTAATACCCTTTTCTAAGGTACCAAACCAGAAGATTTCATCGATTCCCTTCTTCGGTGAACGCACCAGCAGGGATATTTCTCGTAAAAATGTCGTATCCATAACTAACTCCGCTCTCAACTATATTATAGGATTAATTATATCATAAATTTCCAGATTTAAATTATATATAATTAATTTTAATATAATTAAACGATAAAAAA
>OBXA01001489.1_pt1 | contig 13473 bp, 10 predicted proteins | sample 1538121 | NCBI WGS metagenome assembly OBXA01 (sample SAMEA2580133, study PRJEB22360) | human gut metagenome | biome: human gut; feature: human-associated habitat; material: faeces | place: Denmark | collected 2008/2010 | reverse complement strand
TATCCGACACAATGCGCAAGTGCCGGATAGGAACGGCAAAATTTTTTACACTTCTATTGCTTCTTTATCACACATCAATAAAATCTCAGGGCATGAAGCAGCTCATGGCTGGCGCTGGTGTAGCCGTTGTTGGTATGGTTCTTGTACCTCTGCTCTCCGGGCTGTTCTCTGTCTAAGCGTTTCTGCATGAAATCCTTGCCGCTCCCGCAGCTCTGCGGGGGCGGCGGAAAGGAGGTTGACACCGTATGGATTTCTTACTTGAAGCCCTGACAAATTGGCTGAAAGAAATGCTGGTGGGCGGTATTATGAGCAACCTTTCGGGGATGTTTGACAGCGTAAACCAACAGGTCGCGGATATATCCGTACAGGTAGGACAGACCCCACAGGGATGGAATGGCAGTATTTTCAATATGATTGAGAATCTGTCAAACTCCATCATGGTGCCGATTGCAGGTGTGATCCTGGCTATCGTGATGACCGTAGACCTGATCCAGATGATTGCAGACAAGAACAACCTTCATGATGTGGATACCTGGATGATTTTCAAGTGGGTGTTCAAATCAGCTGCCGCCATCCTCATTGTCACAAACACATGGAATATCGTGATGGGCGTCTTTGATATGGCGCAGAGCGTGGTGGCGCAGGCGGCAGGGATTATCAATTCGGATGCGTCCATTGACATTTCTTCAGTTATGACCGATCTGGAACCGAGGCTGATGGAAATGGATTTGGGACCGCTGTTCGGACTGTGGTTCCAATCCCTCTTTATTGGCATTACCATGTGGGCGTTGTATATCTGTATCTTTATCGTTATTTATGGCCGTATGATCGAGATCTACCTTGTAACTTCGGTGGCTCCCGTTCCAATGGCTGCAATGATGGGCAAAGAATGGGGCGGTATGGGACAGAATTACCTCCGATCCCTGCTGGCACTGGGCTTTCAGGCGTTTCTCATTATCGTCTGCGTGGCAATTTATGCTGTGCTGGTGCAGAACATCGCTCTGGAAGATGACATCATCATGGCAATCTGGAGCTGTGTGGGCTACACCGTACTGCTATGTTTTACGCTGTTCAAAACCGGCAGTCTCGCCAAATCAGTCTTTCAGGCGCACTAAAACGGAAGGAGGTTTCTACATTGGCTTATGTACCCGTACCCAAGGACTTAACAAAAGTCAAAACAAAGGTCATGTTCAATCTGACCAAGCGGCAGCTTATCTGCTTCACGGGCGGAGCGCTTATTGGCGTACCGCTTTTCTTTTTGCTCAGAAAACCTACCGGAAACAGTGTAGCGGCTATGTGTATGATGCTGGTTATGCTGCCCTTCTTTATGCTGGCTATGTACGAAAAGCATGGACAGCCGCTGGAAAAGATCGTGGGCAACATTCTCAAAGTAGCTGTGATCCGTCCCAAGCAGCGTCCCTACCAGACCAACAACTTTTATGCCGTATTAAAGCGGCAGGAAATGCTCGATAAGGAGGTGTATGACATTGTTCACCGCAATAAAAAAATGGCTGCATCGGATGTTCGGAAAAACCGAGGAAAAAACTGTGCAGCCGGTAAAGACAAAGAAAAAACTGTCCCGCGCCGATAAGAAGCAGATCGAAGCGGCCATTGCCCGCGCTAACCGCACGGACAAAAAAGGAAAATCTGCGCAGGACAGTATCCCTTATGAACGAATGTGGCCGGATGGAATCTGCCGCATATCGGACAGCCACTACACAAAGACCATCCAGTTTCAGGACATCAACTATCAGCTCTCCCAAAACGAAGATAAGACGGCAATCTTTGAGGGGTGGTGTGATTTCCTCAATTATTTTGACAGCTCGATTCATTTTCAGCTGTCTTTTTTGAACCTTGCGGCATCGGAGGAGACCTTTGCTAACTCCATTTCCATCCCGCCCCAGAGGGACGCCTTTGACAGTATCCGCGAGGAATACACCACAATGCTGCAAAATCAGCTGGCCAGAGGTAACAACGGTCTCATCAAGACCAAATACCTGACCTTTGGTATCGACGCGGACAGCATCAAAGCCGCCAAGCCCCGTCTGGAGCGTATTGAGACAGATATACTTAATAACTTCAAGCGTCTTGGTGTAGCTGCCAGAACGCTGGACGGTAAAGAAAGGCTTTTTCAGCTTCATGCGGTATTCCACATGGATGAACAACTCCCGTTTCAGTTTGAATGGGACTGGCTGGCTCCTTCTGGTCTGTCCACAAAGGATTTTATTGCACCAAGCTCCTTTGAGTTCCGCACCGGCAAGCAGTTCCGTATGGGTAAGAAATACGGAGCTGTTTCTTTTTTGCAGATCCTCGCACCGGAACTGAATGACCGTTTGCTGGCTGATTTTCTGGATATGGAAAGCTCGCTCATTGTGAGTATGCACATTCAGTCGGTGGATCAGGTGAAAGCCATCAAAACGGTAAAGCGAAAGATTACCGACCTGGATCGCAGCAAGATCGAGGAACAGAAAAAAGCAGTCCGTGCCGGATACGACATGGACATCATTCCATCTGACCTTGCTACCTACGGCAGTGAAGCGAAAAAACTCTTGCAGGATTTGCAGAGCCGCAACGAGAGAATGTTCCTTTTGACCTTTCTGGTGCTGAACACAGCGGACAATCCCCGTCAGCTTGGCAACAACATCTTTCAGGCAGGCTCTATTGCCCAGAAGTATAACTGTCAGCTGACCAAGCTGGACTTCCAGCAGGAAGAAGGGCTGATGAGCTGTCTGCCTCTGGGTCTCAATCAGATTGAGATCCAGCGAGGACTGACCACCAGTTCCACAGCTATCTTTGTGCCCTTCACTACGCAGGAACTGTTCCAGAACGGGAAAGAAGCTCTGTACTACGGCATCAATGCTCTGTCCAACAACCTCATCATGGTGGACAGAAAGCTGCTGAAAAACCCCAACGGCCTGATTCTGGGTACGCCGGGTTCCGGTAAGTCCTTCAGCGCAAAACGAGAAATTGCCAACTGCTTTTTGCTTACCAGTGATGATGTCATTATCTGTGACCCGGAAGCGGAGTACGCACCTCTTGTTGAGCGTCTGCATGGGCAGGTCATCAAGATCTCACCTACTTCAACCAACTATATCAATCCGATGGATCTGAATCTGGACTATTCGGATGATGAAAGCCCGCTGTCACTCAAGTCTGACTTTATCCTCAGCTTGTGTGAGCTGATCGTGGGCGGTAAGGAGGGCTTGCAGCCGGTGCAGAAAACCATTATTGACCGTTGTGTGCGGCTGGTCTATCAGACCTATCTCAATGACCCGCGCCCGGAGAATATGCCCATACTGGAGGATTTGTATAACCTGCTTCGGGAACAGGAGGAAAAGGAAGCCCAGTATATCGCTACGGCTCTTGAAATCTATGTAACCGGCTCCCTCAATGTGTTCAACCACCAAAGCAATGTGGACATTGATAACCGGATTGTCTGCTATGACATCAAGGAACTGGGCAAGCAGCTTAAAAAAATCGGAATGCTGGTAGTTCAGGATCAGGTGTGGAACCGTGTCACCATCAACCGTGCCGCTCACAAGTCTACCCGCTACTACATCGACGAGATGCACCTGCTTTTGAAGGAGGAGCAGACCGCCGCCTATACGGTGGAAATCTGGAAGCGATTCAGAAAATGGGGCGGTATTCCGACAGGTATCACCCAGAATGTCAAAGACCTTTTGAGCAGCCGCGAGGTAGAGAACATCTTTGAAAACTCGGACTTCGTGTATATGCTCAACCAGGCAGGCGGAGACCGCCAGATTTTGGCGAAGCAACTGGGGATTTCCACGCACCAGCTTAGCTATGTGACCCACTCCGGTGAGGGCGAGGGCCTGCTGTTCTATGGCTCCACGATCCTGCCGTTTGTGGATCACTTCCCGAAGAACACCGAACTTTACCGCATTATGACTACCAAGCCCCAGGAACTGAAAAAGAAGGAGGATAAATGATGATGAACCCCAACATTTTGAATAAAAATCCGTTGATGTTTTTTGACAGGGCGGTAAATGCCCAGCGCAGCCAGCTGCTTACAGTCATGGCCGATGCGGTAAGTGAGTGCCGCACGGCGGCAGATCAGGCAGCCGAACTGAATGAGACCGGTCAGGTGGGGCTGCTCCGTCTGGCAGAGGTCTGGAGTACCATCCGTGCCAAGGAAGGTATGGGTGGTCTGGTTCTGGAAGGAACCGAAGCGAAGATCCTGTCCGATGTGGTGGCACAGTTTTATGCCTACCTGTCCGGCTGTATGTTCAACGATCCGGTGGGAATGGCCATTTATGCAGAGCTGCACTACATGATGTCCTCCCTCATGCTGGGAGAATGGTTTGAATAAGGAACCGCGCCTGCGCTTTACTGATGAGGAACGGTCTGACCCTGCACTGAAAAAGCCAATCCGTAAAGCGGAGAAAGCTGCGGCCAGAGCAGATAAGGCGCAGGCCAATATTCCAAAGAAAAAGGTCAGGCAGACGGTCATTGACCCGGATACCGGAAAAAAGACCTCGAAGCTGACCTTTGAGGACAAGAAAAAGCCACCTTCCAAAGTTTCTCAGGGAGTCAGGGAAGCTCCCGTCCATCTGGTTGCGGGCAAGCTCCACAAAGAGATCCGGGAAACAGAGCAGGACAATGTGGGCGTGGAAAGCGCCCACAAGTCCGAGGAGGCGGTGGAGACCGGCGCTTATCTGGTGCGGGAGGGCTATCGCAGCCACAAGCTGAAGCCGTACCGCAAAGCAGCACAGGCAGAGCGCCAACTGGAAAAGGCAAATGTAAATGTTCTGTACCAGAAATCTTTGCAGGAAAATCCCCAGTTTGCCAGCAATCCGCTTTCCCGCTGGCAGCAAAAGCAGGCCATCAAAAGGCAGTATGCCGCCGCCAAACACGCCGGTCAGACTGCCGGAAATACCGCCCAGGCTGCATCCAAAACCGGAAAAGCCGCAAGGACGGTAAAAGAAAAGGCACAGCAGGCAGGGGCGTTCGTCATGCGCCACAAGAAGGGTTTCCTGATGGCAGGGGTTTTGTTCCTCATTACCTGTATGCTGATGAATACCATGTCCTCCTGCTCCATGATGGCGCAGAGCATCGGTTCCGTTCTCTCCGGCACCACTTATCCGTCGGATGACCCGGAAATGCTGGCAGTGGAGGCAGATTATGCAGCCAGAGAAGTCCAGTTGCAGGAGGAAATCGACAACATTGAAAGCAGCCACCCAGGGTATGACGAGTATCGCTATGACCTTGGTATGATCGGCCATGACCCTCATGAGCTGGCAGCATTTCTGTCTGCCGTCTTGCAAGGTTACACCCAGCAGAGCGCTCAGGCAGAGCTGGCGCGTGTGTTTGCAGCACAGTATCAGCTGACGCTTACTGAGGAAGTGGAGATCCGCTACCGCACGGAGACCTCCACCGACCCAGAGACCGGCGAGACCACCTCAGAAGAAGTCCCCTATGAGTATTACATTTTGAATGTGAAACTCACCAGCAAGCCCATTTCCGCTGTGGCGTCGGAGTTACTGACTCCGCAGCAGATGGAAATGTATCAGGTTTACCGGCAGACCATGGGCAATAAGCCGTTGTTGTTTGGCGGCGGTTCCCCTGATACCAGCGGCTCGGAAGATCTGTCCGGTGTGCAGTTCATTAACGGTACCCGCTCCGGCAATCCTCAGCTGGTGGAACTGGCCAAGCGTCAGGTCGGCAATGTGGGCGGCTATCCTTATTGGAGCTGGTATGGCTTTGACAGCCGCGTGGAGTGGTGCGCCTGCTTTGTATCCTGGTGTTATAACCAGGCTGGAAAAAGTGAACCGCGCTTTGCAGGCTGTGAGTGGCAGGGCGTTCCGTGGTTCCAGTCTCATGGACAATGGGGTGCAAGAGGCTATAACAATCTGGCTCCCGGAGATGCAATTTTCTTTGATTGGGATTTGGATGGGACAGCAGACCATGTGGGTATCGTGATCGGTACGGATGGCAGCCGTGTTTATACGGTGGAGGGAAATTCCGGCGATGCCTGCAAGATCAAAAGTTATGACCTGAATTATCAAAGTATTAAGGGCTACGGCCTGATGAACTGGTAACAGACTTTGTGGAAAGGAGTGAACGGTTATGGCAAAAAACAAAATTGAACGTATCGACCAGGAAATTGAGAAAACCCGTGAGAAGATTGCGGAATATCAGGAAAAGCTCAAGACCCTGGAAACACAGAAAACGGAGGCAGAGAATCTGGAAATCGTTCAGATGGTTCGTGCGTTACGCATGACTCCAGCACAGCTGAACGCTATGCTTTCCGGTGGAATGAACCACGGCAGAGATACAGCACTGTCGGAATCAAATAATCAGGAGGCTACCGCTTATGAAGAATAAAAGAATTTGCAAAACACTTTCCGCCCTTTGCCTGACAATGGTTGTGGCATTTGGCTTTACGATCCCTGCTTTCGCACAGGGGTCAGAACAGGCTCCGGCGGCACCGACAGAGGATTCTACCAATGACAGCAATGTGATTGTGGAAGAAACAGAACCGGCACCGGCACTTACACCAGATGGCAATGCCGCTCTGGTGGATGATTTTGGTGGCAATAAGCAGCTCATTACCGTTACCACCAAGGCTGGCAACTATTTTTACATTTTGATCGACAGGGCTAATGAGGATAAAAAGACTGCTGTTCACTTTCTGAACCAGGTGGATGAAGCGGATTTGATGGCACTGATGGAAGATGAAAATGTCAAAGAGGAGCCGGCTGCTGTGTGTAGCTGTTCAACAAAATGTGAAGCAGGGGCAGTCAATACGGCCTGCCCGGTCTGCGCAACTGATAAGAGTAAATGTACGGGCAAAGCACCGGAACCTCCGGCAGAAACATCGGAGCCGGAAAAAGAGAAGCCTGCCGGATTGAACCCGGCTGCGCTGGTCCTTTTGCTGGCTCTGCTTGGTGGCGGTGGCATATTTGCCTACTTGAAGCTCGTTAAGAACAAGCCTAAGACCAAGGGCAATGACAGTCTGGACGATTATGATTATGGAGAGGAAGATTCCGAGGAATGGGAAACCGAGGATGAGGAGTCGGACGAGCCGGACGCTGACGGGGGCAGCACAGAAGAAGATGATGAGGACAGCGTGAAATGACCCGATTCACAGACAGTCCCTATGAACGCATGATGACACGCAGGCCGGAGGACGGGAAGGAAACTTCCCGTCCTCCTTCTTTACCCCACAGCCACCCCTGCTATGGTTGCGGGAATTATGGAAGGCCCTGCGTAGGTATCTGTCACCGGGAAATGTCCCGATGGCTCAAAGAGAGGAGGAACCATCATGGCTCAACATAAATTGGTAATTGCCGAAAAACCATCGGTTGCCCAGAGTTTGGCGGCGGTGATCGGTGCAACCGTCCGTAAGGACGGGTATCTGGAGGGCAACGGCTGGCGTGTCAGCTGGTGCGTGGGCCACCTGGCCGGTCTTGCGGATGCAGACAGCTATGACCCCAAGTATGCCAAGTGGCGATATGATGACCTGCCTATTCTGCCGGAGTATTGGCAGATGGTGGTGGGAAAGGATAAGAAAAAGCAGTTTGATATTCTCAAAAAGCTGATGAATGCCCCGGATGTTTCGGAGGTGGTAAATGCCTGCGATGCCGGACGCGAGGGCGAGTTGATCTTCCGTAGCGTCTATGAGCTGGCAGGTTGCAAGAAGCCGATGAAAAGGCTCTGGATTTCTTCGATGGAGGACTCTGCCATAAGGGAAGGCTTTGCAAACCTGCGCCCCGGTGCGGATTATGACGGACTTCGGGATGCTGCCCTCTGCCGTGCCAAGGCCGACTGGCTGGTGGGGATCAATGCGACAAGGCTTTTTTCCGTGCTGTATCACCGAACCCTCAACATCGGGCGCGTGATGTCCCCGACGCTGGCGCTTATTGTTCAGCGAGAAGCTGAGATCGACACCTTTCAGCCGATTCCCTTTTATACCGTGGCGCTGGAGCTGCCCGGTCTTACCGTATCCGGGGAGCGCATGGCGGATAAGGCCGCTGCTAAGCAGCTGAAAGAAACCTGTCGGGGTGCAAATGTCACAATCAAAAAGGTGGAGTGCAAGGAAAAGTCTGAAAAGCCGCCTGCCCTCTATGACCTGACTACTCTGCAAAGAGATGCCAACCGCCTGCTTGGATTTACAGCCCAGCAGACCCTGGACTATCTGCAAAGTCTGTATGAAAAGAAGCTCTGCACCTATCCCCGTACTGACAGCCGCTATCTGACCAGTGATATGGCAGACAGCCTGCCGGTGCTGGTCAATCTGGTTGCCAACGCTATGCCGTTTCGCAAAGGGATCGCCATTACCTGTGATCCGCAGACGGTCATCAACGATAAGAAAGTAACTGACCACCACGCAGTAATCCCTACCAGAAATCTCAAGGATGCAGACCTTTCTGCCCTTCCTGCGGGAGAAAAAGCGGTGCTGGAGCTGGTGGCCCTGCGTCTGCTGTGCGCCGTAGCCCAGCCCCATATCTATTCGGAAACTGTTGTGATTGCAGCGTGTGCCGGTGGAGAGTTTACCGCCAAAGGAAAAACGGTGAAGCACCCCGGATGGAAAGCACTGGAGGACGCTTACCGTGCCAAAATGAAGGATGCAGAGCCGAAAAAAGAGGGCGCAGAGAAAGCTTTGCCGGAGCTGACCGAAGGACAGACCCTTTCGGTTGCTGCGGCAATCGTCAAAGAAGGTAAAAGCAGTCCACCTCAGCACTTTACGGAGGATACCTTGTTGTCCGCAATGGAGACTGCCGGAAAAGAGAATATGCCGGAGGAAGCCGAGCGAAAAGGTCTGGGGACACCGGCCACCCGTGCCGGTATTTTGGAAAAGCTGGTATCTGCCGGTTTTCTGGAACGAAAAAAGAGCAGGAAAACGGTACAGCTTCTTCCTTCCCACGATGCAGTATCCCTTATCACGGTCCTGCCGGAACAACTGCAATCGCCGCTTCTGACTGCCGAGTGGGAGTATCGCCTGGGCGAGATCGAGCGCGGGCAGCTTGCCCCAGAGGGGTTTCTGGACGGGATCAGCACCATGCTGAAAGACTTGGTGGGAACTTATCAGGTCATCAAGGGAACTGAGTACCTGTTCACTCCGCCCCGTGAGGTGGTGGGCAAATGCCCTCGCTGCGGCGGTGAAGTTGCAGAACTGCAAAAAGGCTTCTTCTGTCAGAATGATTCTTGCAAATTTGCAATCTGGAAAAACAACAAATGGTGGGCTGCCAAGAAAAAACAGCCGACCAAAGCTGTGGTGTCTGCGCTGCTGAACGATGGCTGTGTCCGTGTGACGGGGCTATATTCGGAGAAAACCGGAAAGACCTACGATGCCACTGTGGTTTTGGAGGACGATGGACAGTATGCCAACTTCAAGCTGGAATTTGACCAGCGGAAAGGAGACAGCCGATGAAGCTCTCTTTAGTGGAACGGGAAACCATTCTCCTCTATAACCAGGCAGAACCAATGGCTGAGGTCTATACCCACGATCCCCGTCTGATGGAGAAGCTGGAACTGCTGGCAAAAAAGCACCCCGACCAGATCACCCGAAAGGACGCCCATAACTTTACCGTCCCCAAGCGGTGTGTATCAGTCCGGGAGCCATACAGCGCCGAGCGTCGCAAAGCTGCCAGTGAGCGTGCGAAAGCCGCCGGATACCAGCCCCCTGTGAAAAAGTCCGGTAGTTAAAGGCACATGGCAGAGAATGTATTTGAAGCGGTCAAGCAGTCGGTCAGCACCAGAGAAGCGGCAGAGTTTTACGGGATAAAAGTCAGTCGAACTGGTATGGCCTGCTGTCCTTTTCACGATGATAAGAACCCCAGCATGAAGGTAGACCAGCGGTTCCACTGCTTTGGCTGCGGTGCAGATGGGGATGTGATCGACTTTACCGCAAAGCTCTTTAACCTCTCCCCAAAAGAAGCGGCGGAGAAACTGGCACAGGACTTTGGCCTGATCTATGACAGTCAGGCCCCGCCCCGCAGGAGATATGTCCGGCAAAAAACCGAGGCACAGAAGTTTCGGGAGGATCGACAGCGCTGTTATCGCGTACTGTCCGATTACTACTATCTGCTGAAAAAATGGGAAGCCGACCGTTCTCCCAGGACACCGGAGGAAGAACCGCACCCCCGTTTTGTGGAAGCAATCCAGAAGAAAGCCTATGTAGAATACCTGCTGGACCTTTTCCTTTATGAAAGTGAAGAAGAACAAAAGGCATGGATTGCAGAACACACAGCAGAAATCACACACTTGGAAAGGAGATTGAAAATCATGGCTGAGAACAAACCCACCAACCGAGAACGGCTAAGGGAAATCACAGATGGCATCGAGCAGGGCATCAAAGAACTGTTTGAGAGTGAAAAGTATATGCGCTATCTGTCCGTCATGTCCCGCTTCCACCGCTATTCGGTAAACAACACCATGCTCATCTATATGCAGAAGCCGGACGCCACTTTGGTAGCCGGATACAATAAGTGGAAAGACCAGTTTGAGCGTCATGTAAAAAAGGGCGAGCATGGCATTACCATCATCGCTCCCACACCGTATAAGAAGAAAATCGAGGAGCAGAAGCTGGACCCAGATACCAAGGCTCCGATTCTGGATAAAGACGGAAAGATCGTCACAGAGGAAAAAGAAATCGAGATCCCCATGTTTCGTCCGGTCAAGGTCTTTGATGTGAGCCAGACCGACGGGAAACCTTTGCCGGAGCTTGCATCATCCCTTTCCGGCAATGTGCCAAATTATGAGGCATTCATGGAGGCCCTGCGCCGCAGCGCACCGGTGCCGATTACTTTTGAAGCAATGGCCGCCGATACGGACGGCTATTTTTCTGCCGATCATCAGAAAATTGCCATTCGTCAGGGCATGAGTGAGGTTCAGACGGTTTCAGCCACAGTACACGAGATTGCCCACAGCAAGCTCCATGATCCTAAAAAATATGAAATGCTACCGTCATGGAAGGTTGTGCAGGAGAGTGAAGGTGGAACCAAACATGATTTCAAGTTGGATTTTGCCACAGAAAAAGAAGCCGAACAGTTTGCTTCTGATATGGATTGGCGTTATGTGGACGAAAATCAGTTTGAATGGCGTCTTGCAGTTGAGGAAGATGCAACCGCAGAAAAACAGGCAATCAAAAACCGTCACACGGAAGAAGTGGAGGCTGAAAGCATCTCCTATGCAGTCTGCAAATATTTTGGCATCGAGACTGGAGAAAACAGCTTCGGTTATATTGCCAGTTGGAGTCAGGGCAAGGAACTGAAAGAGTTGAGAGCCAGTTTGGAGACCATCAACAAAACCTCCGGCACTTTGATCTCCGACATTGAGCGCCACTATAAGGAAATCTGCAAAGAGCGCGGAATCGACCCTCATGCAAAGGTAGAGCCGGAACCCACCCCGATAGAGCAGCCAGAAGATGCCGCTAAGGTATCTGATAGACAGCAGACCGGCGATCTGACCTACTATGTAGCAGAGTGCATGGAATTTCCAAACCTCGGAGAATACCACGATAACTTGTCTTTGGAGGAAGCAATCCGCATTTATCAGGAGATTCCGGCAGAACGAATGAACGGGATCAAGGGCATTGGTTTTGAGCTGAAAGACGGAAGCGACTATGAAGGACCTTTTCCGATTTTGACCGGCCAGACCATTGACCTGGACACCATCCAGGCAATCGACTATTACCGTGATAATCCTCTGGTGCAAAAAGCGGTAAAGGAACTGGCTGCGGCAATGCCGGAAATGGAAGTGCTGGGGGCGGACGCCAATCAGCAGGAGGCTTTGTTTCTGATCGACAATGCCACCTATCTTCATATCCAGTCCTGTGACAGCGGCTGGGACTATACCCTTTACGATGCCGCATCCATGAAAGAGCTGGATGGTGGTCAGCTGGATATGCCGGAGATTTCCCGCATGAAGGCAGTTCTCCAGATTTGTGATGACAACGATTTGGGCAGAGACTCGGTAAAATACGCACCGTTGTCCATGATTGAGACCTTGCAGGAAGCTGCCTACCAGCAGATGCAGGCAGAGGTCAGTCAGATGGCTGCTTCTTCCCAGCTGCCGGAAGCACAGGAGCAGGCACTGGATGAATACCCCATGCCGGATGAGCAGGTCTCCACACCAGATATGCAGGAATACGGCTACTCCTATGATGGGATGTTCCCTGTTACCAGAGAACGGGCGCTGGAACTGGATGCCGCCGGTTTGACCGTTTATGTGCTGCATGAGGACAATACGGAGAGCATGGTGTTTGACCCGCAGGAAATCATGGATCATGGCGGTCTTTTTGGCGTGGACCGTGAGGAATGGGAGAAAAGCCCTCAGTTCCACGAAAAGGTCATGGAGCGTCAGGAACATCAGCAGGAACGCGAACAGGCATTTCTCTCCCAGAACAGAGATTGCTTTGCCATCTATCAGGTAAGCCGTGACGATCCGCAGAATGTGCGCTTTATGAATCTGGATTGGTTAAAGTCCCATGACATTTCCATAGACCGCAGCAATTATGACCTCATTTACACAGCTCCGCTGAGGGAGTCTGGCACGGTACCGGAGCAGCTGGAAAAACTATATGAGCAGTTTAATCTGCAAAAGCCGGCGGATTTTCACAGTCCTTCTATGAGTGTCAGTGACATCGTTGCGATCAAGCAGGACGGTAAGGTATCCTGTCATTACTGTGACAGTGTTGGTTTTACCCAGATCCCCGGATTCCTGCCGGAAAATCCGTTGAAAAATGCGGAGATGGCCGTGGAGGACGATTACGGCATGATCGACGGTATCATCAACAATGGCGCAAAAGAGCCTACGGTGGCAGAGCTGGAACAGCAGGCCCGCAGCGGTCAGTCCATTTCCCTCATGGATTTGGCTGCCGCTGCCCATCGGGAGGAACGGGAAAAGAAAAAGTCCGTCATGGAGCAGCTGAAAAGCCAGCCCAAGGCAGAACACAAAAAGACAGCGCCCAAAAAGAGTGCGGAAAGGGAGATTTGATATGGGAAACTTTACTTTTGAGGAAATGAACCTGATGTGCATTTACAATACCGGCAGCCGCACCGGACTGATCGACAGCCTACGTGAGATGCGCGGCGAGCTGGCCCCGGAGGAAACCGAGCTGCGGGAGTTGACAGACAGCGCACTGGGCAAGCTCCAGGCCATGAGTGATGCCGAGTTTGCCGAGCTGGAGTTGTATCCGGATTTTGACCAGTAAACACTATAATCGCAGGGATGGGGTGGCAATATGCCACCCCACCTTTTTACCCCAAAACTGAAAGGAGGACAGAACACTATGCCAACCAAAGCTGAACTATATGCACAGATGGCGGAGAAGGTAACAACGCAGCTCACGGGGAGCTGGCAGGAATGGGCAGGGTTTCTCACCACTGCTTCCCGCCTTTACAAGTACCCGTTCCATGAGCAGTTGATGATCTACGCCCAGCGTCCGGACGCCACCGCCTGTGCAGAGTACGATTTGTGGAATGAAAAGATGGGCCGGTATGTAAGGCG
>OBXA01001487.1_pt1 | contig 13494 bp, 12 predicted proteins | sample 1538121 | NCBI WGS metagenome assembly OBXA01 (sample SAMEA2580133, study PRJEB22360) | human gut metagenome | biome: human gut; feature: human-associated habitat; material: faeces | place: Denmark | collected 2008/2010 | reverse complement strand
GGCACCTTTTAACTTGAGTCAATACCCGATGGTGCTAGAGGCCGGGAGTTTGGGTTGGGTTAATGGTCTAATTTTTATGGATATAGTTTTCATTGGCGGAGACAATGAAAACGTATTTCATAACGCCCGCTTAATGTTCTGCTGATACGCTCGAAAGGTCATATTTCAGAGTGTTATCTCTCCTCCAGGACCCCATGATGAAGACAACCTGTCTTGCCGCTCTTTGTGCGGCGTTTCTTGCTGCTGCGGGTTTTTCGAGCTCGGCAGAGGCTGCGGAAAATACAACTGCCGCGGTTCAGCAGCGCCAGCCGATTCCGCTCTCGCTTGCCCGAGTTGCAAAGAATCTCGGCAAGCCCGGCGTGTACGTTTTTGACTGCAATCCCGAGGATATCTACGAGCAGAGCCATCTGAAGGGGTCGATTCACGCCAATGTTGAAGGATGGGAGAAGCTCCTTCCCGCGGACAAAAAGAATTCCTTCATCATTCTTTACTGCATCAATCGTCTCTGCAATGTGTCTTTTGAAGCCTCGCTCCGGGTGATTGAGCTCGGCTACGAAAACGTGTACCTCATGCCCGACGGCATTCAGGGCTGGGTGCAGAACGGCTACGAATTTGAAGGGCTCGGACGCAAGGACCGCGGCATTGAAGCGGCTCGTCTGAAGCGCGAGGCCGCCAAGCAGCAATAAAAGACTCCCCCTTCGGGGCAGCCATGTTTTCTCCGGGGAAAGTTTTTTTGCCCGGAGTATTCTTTTTGGAAGGAAATCCGGAAATGTCGCAATCTCGTCCCGCATTTGTGAGCGGCATCGTGATGACTGCGGTTGGTCTTATTCTCGCTGCGGCGCTTTTCTGGTGGCTGCCGCATTGTCACGGCGAAATCGTCATGAAGTGCGTCTGGATGACCCGCGCTGCTGCGGGCGCTTCTCTCGTCATAGCGGCGCTTGGAGTCGTCATGGTGTTTTCGCCTTCTGCAGGGGCCGCCATCGGAGCGCTCGCCGGCATCATTTTCACGGCCATGCTTGAGACGGCGCTGACAACCGTCCTGATCGGGCCTTGCCCCAATCCGATGATGGGGTGCCATGCCGTGACGCAGCCGACAATCCTTGTGGCGGCTGCCCTCATTGCACTCGTCGCGCTCGCTGAAATGTGGCGTCTCTCGAAGCTTCAGCACTGACAATCTGCCGCCATTACAGGGAGTCCTCCTCATATGACACCGATTACGACGCTTCGCATTGCGGCGGCCAACGTTTCGCAAAAGCCCCTGCGTTCGCTTTCGCTTGCGCTCATTGCCGCTGTTTTCACCTTCATGCTTTTTTCGGGTTCAATGATTGCGGCCAATCTCCAGGCCGGCATTGAATCGCTTTCGGCGCGCATGGGGGCCGACCTTCTTGTCGTGCCGCAGGGGGAAGGCAAGAAGATTGAAAGCGTCATTCTGAGGGCGGAGCCGTCGACCTTCTATCTTGACGCCGGGCTTCTTGATACGGTGAGAAAGCTCCCCGGCGTGGCTCAGGCCTCGGGGCAGCTCTTCATCTCATCGCTTGATGCTCAGTGCTGCTCGGTGAAGGTGCAGCTCATCGGCATTGATGAAAAAACGGATTTCGTCGTTGCCCCCTGGCTTCGCAAAGCGGCTGAGAAGCCTCTCGAAGGCAATGAAGTCATCGTCGGCGACTATATTTTCGGCGACATCGGAACGGAGCTCACGTTCTACGGACAGAAGTTCAAAATCGTCGGCCGCCTCGCGGCGACCGGCATGGGGTTCGACTCGTCGATCTTCATGACGATTGACGCAGCCCGCAAGCTGGGCGAAATTGCCTCCCCCGACAAAAAGGATGAAATTGCGAAGAGCCTCTCCTCGATCCTTGTGCGCGTTAATCCGGGCGTTGATCCGATTACGGTTTCTGACGGACTTTTTGATGAGCTCGGGCTTGGCGCCAACGTGAATTTCGTCTTTGCATCCAACATGATGAGCGACACGTCGGCAAAGCTTCAGAAGATTGTTGCGGTGATGTATTCCGCTGCAGGCGGCTTCTGGGTGATTGCTGCCCTCATCATGCTCATCGTCTACTTCTTTGCCTTCAGCGAACGGCAGCGTGAATTCGCGACGCTGCGGGCCCTGGGTGCCTCGCGCTCGCGAGTCATCCGCATCGTCATGTCGGAAGCCTTCATGATTTCGACGGCGGGTTCTGCAGCCGGCGTCCTGATCGGCGCGATTGCGGTCACAAGCTTCTCCACGGCAATCTCGCGCGCCATCGGGCTGCCTTATCTTGCGCCCGCTCCCGAGGCCTGGGTCTTTGCTCTGATTGCAAGCCTGGCCGCCGGCATTGCCACGGTGCCGCTCGCGGCGCTCCCGACCGCCTGGCGCATCGGGAAGCGTGATATTTACACGACGCTGCGCGAGGGGGATTGATCATGACGATGCTGATTGAGGCCAAAGGGCTGGGCAAGCGCTACGAACGCGGCGGAAGGCCTTTCTGGGCTTTAAGAGGGGCGGATCTTCAGGTTTCATCCGGGGACTTCGTGACGGTTCTCGGCCGCTCGGGTTCCGGAAAGTCGACGCTTCTCAATATTCTTGTCGGACTGCTTCCGCCTACGGAAGGGAGTGTCTCCCTCATGGGCGAAGACATTTCGAAGCTTGACGACGCGAAGCGCTCGAGCCTCAGAAATGCGCATGTGGGCTATGTTCCGCAGAGTGCAGGCCTTATTCCGACGCTTACCGTTCTCGACAATGTTCGTCTCCCCTGGTACCTTGCCGGACATCGAGGCGAGGAGCCCGAGGGAAGGGCGCAGACGCTTCTTGGAGAGGTAGGCCTCAAGGATCTCGGAAGCCAGTTCCCGAGCGCGCTTTCCGGCGGCGAGCTCCGGCGTGTTGCCATTGCGCGCGCGCTCATGTGTTCTCCCGACGCGATTGTCGCCGACGAACCCACATCGAATCTTGATCCGGCAAGCGCCCGGGGCGTTGTCGATATTTTCCGCGCTATCGCCCGTAAGGGCGGGGCCGTTCTGATGGTGACGCACGACACCTTCAGTCTCGACGCTTCGACGCGGCTCTACGATATGGCCGAGGGCAAGCTCGAACTGCGCCCCTGAAGCGCTTTCATCCATCCATTCTTTTATCTCAGAGGGAACGCAAAAAATGTTCAGACGCGAGATTATCTGTGCGGCAGCAAGCGCCGCCCTTCTTCTTTCGACGGGCTTCGCGCATGCGGCAGACTCCGCCGAAAACAGCAACTATGATCCCAAGTATCCGTTCCCCGTTCCCGGCAAGGTGACGGTGGTCGATTTCGGCGCCTCCTGGTGCGCGAGCTGCCCGGAAATGGAAGCGCTCATGAAAGAGATGCAGAAGGAGTACGGCGATCGCGCTGCATTCGTCACGATCGACATTGACAAGTGGCGCGGCATTGAGGACATCTTCCTCATCGATCAGATGCCCGCCCAGATCTTCTACGACGCCAAGGGCGAACCGATCTGGAAGCACACCGGATCGGTTGACGCCGACACCATGCGCGAACGCGTCAATATTCTGATCGAGGGATCCAAGTCCTGAATTTCTGCCGGCATTGAGCCGCAATAAAAAAGCGCTTTTCCGATGTCTTCATGGAAGGCTCGGAAAGGCGTTTTTTTTATGCGTCGGAGGAGATGAGGAACAACCATGAGTGGCGCATTTTGACAGTAAGTTGACGTGCGCCGGCATCGTGCGATTTAGGGTCAACACCCTATATTGCTTTCTGAACAAAGCGGATAGTCGGAAAAATCAAGAAGCTTGAAGCTTTGTGTGTGTCAACCATTTTCCTCATAGTCTGTCAGATTACGCCAGAGCTGTGTGTTGCGGATTCTGAGGAAAAATCAACCCTCCCCCCCAGGACCGCAAAATGAATCCGAAGCAGGATACTTCGCTGCAAGCCCCCAAGAAGAAGGGCTTCAAGATGCCCGACATCTACATTATTCTCGGGCTCTTCATTCTTCTCATGGCAGTGCTCACGTACGTCGTTCCTGCCGGCCAGTACGATCGCCAGGTCGTTGAAACTGCGCACGGCGTACAGAACCTCGTCGTAGCCAACACCTATCATGCCGTCGCGCAGAATCCTGCCGGCTGGCTTGAGATCATTACGGCCATTCCGTTCGGCTTTGAACGTGCCGCCGGCATCGTCGTCCTCACCTTCATGGTTGGCGCCTGCATGGGCCTCATCAAGCGCGCCGGCCTCATCGACCTCGGCGTGCAGCGTCTCTCGAGCGCGGTCGGCCAGTCCGAGTTCCTCGTGGCTCCGGTGCTCATGATCGTTCTCTCGATGCTCGCCGCCTTCATCGGCGTGCCGGAACTTTCGCTCGCCTATCTGCCGGTCTTCCTCCCGCTCTTCTATCGTCTCGGCTATGACGGCATGACCGCTACCGCGGTTGCGCTTCTCTCGCCCTGCATCGGCTTCACCTTCGGCATCACGATTCCGGGTTCGGTCGGCATGGGTCAGCAGATTGCCCAGATCACGATGTTCTCGGGCTCCGGTCTTCGCGCCATTGTTCTCGTGATCGCTGTTGCCGTCACGATCGCTTATGTGATGCTCTACGCGGCCCGCGTCAAGAAGGACCCGAAGAAGAGCCTCACGTACGATACCGACCAGGAACTCAAGGAACAGTTTGCTCAGGAAGAAGCTGAAAAGACGCAGGGCGCCGCTCTCACGTTCACGAAGCGTCAGGTCTATGCGGGCGTCTCCTGCCTCATCATGTTCCCGATCGCCGTCTACCTCATCCTTTCGATGAACCTCGGCTTTGAAGCGATCGGCGGCCTCTTCCTCGCCATCGGCATCATCGCCGCGATCATCGCGGGCAAGACTGCGCAGCAGATCTGCGACGACATCAATGCCGGCATGCGCGACCTGATGGTCGGCGCTCTCCTCTGCGGCGTTGCTTCCGCTATCGCCGTCGTGATGGACAAGGGCGTCATTACCGACACCATCGTCTACTGGCTCGAACAGCTCCTCGCCACGACGCCTCCGGCGCTCTCCGCCATCGCCATCTTCTGGGAACAGGCCATCTTCAACGCGCTCATTCCTGGCGCCACGGCCCTCACCATTCTGACGATGCCGATTCTCTCGCCGCTCGGCTCCCTCCTTGACGTTTCGCAGCAGGCCATCGTTTCTGCCAACGCCTGGGGCGGCCAGCTCACGGACATCTTCTTCCCGACCTCCGGCTTCTTCATCGCCACCCTTGTGATCGCCAAGGTCGAATACACGAAGTGGATCCGCTTCTATACGCCTCTGATGCTCATCCTCGGCGCCATCTGCTGCGTCGCGCTCTACCTGCAGCAGCAGCTTGGCCTCAACTTCTAATGGAGTGAAAGAAGCAAATGCTCGATCTCATCATCCGCAACGGACAGGTTGTTACGACTGAAGCCGTTGAGTCTCTCGACATCGGCGTGAAGGACGGCGTGATTGTTCGCCTTTCAAACCGCATTGAGGAACCTGCCCGCGAAGAAATCGACGCCGCCGGCGAATACGTTCTCCCCGGCATGGTCGATCCGCACATGCACCTCTCCGAGCCCGGCCGCACCGAATGGGAAGGCTACCGCACGGGTACGCAGGCCATGGCTGCGGGCGGCATCACCTCGTTCGTCGAGATGCCCCTCAACCAGATTCCCTGCACGACGGATATTCCGAGTCTCGAAATCAAGCTGAAGTCCGCTGAAGGCCAGTGCTGGGTCGACTTCGCCCCGATGGGCGGCCTCGTTCCCTGGAACCTCGCCGATCTCGCGCCCCTCGCGGACGCCGGCGTCGCTGCCTTCAAGGCCTTCGTTGCAACCTGCGGTTCCGGCAAGCCCGGCGACTTCAAAAACGTGACCGACTGGGAGCTCTACCAGGGCGCCCGCGAAATCGCAAAGAAGGACGGTCTCCTCGTTGTTCACTGCGAAAACGCGACGATCACGGACGGCCTCGGTGCGGAAGCGCGTGCGAGCGGCAAGAAGTCTCTTGCCGACTACGTTGCCTCCCGCCCGATCTTCACGGAAGTCGAGGCTGTGCATCGCGTGCTCATGATCGCGGAAGCTGCCGGCTGCCGCATTCATATCGCGCACTGCTCCTGCCCTGAAGCGGTTGAAGAGGTCGAACGCGCCCGCGCCCGCGGCGTCGACGCGAGCTTCGAATCCTGCCCGCACTACTTCCTCCTTGCAACTGAGGATCTGGATGCGATCGGTCCGAAGGCCAAGTGCTCACCCCCGATCCGCGATCGCGCTCATCAGCGCCGCATGTGGGAGCTCCTTGCCGAAGGCCGAATCGAGATGCTCGTTTCCGACCACTCGCCCTGCACGTTCGACCTCAAGTCTTCGGACAATGCGTTCGACGCCTGGGGCGGCATCAGCGGCTGCCAGAACTGCGTTGACGCCATGTTTGACGAAGCGGTTCTGAAGCACGGCATCAGCCCTGTAACGCTCGCCAGGGCGCTCTCCACCGGAGCCGCACGCCGCTTCCGCCTGAAGGGCAAGGGTGAAATCGCGCTCGGCTTCGATGCCGACCTCGTGCTCATCGATCCGAAATCGAGCTACGTGCTCAAGGCCGAGGATCTGCTCTACAAGAACAAGTTCTCTGCCTACGAAGGCCGCAGGATCGACTGCCGCATCACGCACACCCTCGTGCGCGGCAATCTTGCCTGGAGCCTTGAAAAGGGCGTTTCCGAAAAGCCGATGGGCCGCCGCATGACGATTGCCGCCTAAAGACAACCTCATGCTGCTGAGGCGCTTATTTTGAAAAGGCGCCTCCAATAAAAAAGCCGGGAAAGAGTTCATTCAACTCCCCCGGCTTTTTTGTTTACCAAGGAAGATCCGGATCAGGAGCGGTCTGGTGCACACAAAAACAAGTTTTCTGCCGCCGAATATTTGGACAAACCGCATAAGGAAAAGTCATTAGCCGCATTTCTTATGTCATTTCACGCCACCAATGATTTTGTAAGGGAATGTTCTGAGACAAATCTTCCTAAATAAATACATATAAAACAACGTGTTAAATGAGATTTTTATTTGGCGTAAAAAGCCATTTTCTTGTCGCCTAAAGCTATCGACCCGAAGCGCCGGTCTTCTGAGAATACGAGTTGTTGCAGAAAACAACATATAAGAAACTTTTCCGAGGAGTGCATACCATGGACGATCGAACTTCGACGCAGGCACTCTCTGAGAGTGTTCTCGCGAACAAGGATCTTCTTCCCTCAAAACAAACCTGGAACTGGTACAACATCTTCGCCTTCTGGATGTCGGACGTTCACAGTGCCGGCGGCTACATCTTTGCCGGCACGCTCTTCTCGCTCGGTCTGGCCGGCTGGCAGGTCTTTGTTTCCCTGATTGTCGGCATTGTCATTATTCAGGGCCTTGCCAACATCATCGGCGTGCCGAGCCAGAAGCTTGCCGTGCCGTTCCCGGTGATTTCGCGCATGACCTACGGCGTCTTCGGCGCGAATATTCCGGCGCTTATCCGAGGCGGCATTGCCGTCGTCTGGTACGGCATTCAGACCTATCTGGCGAGCGCCGCGCTCATGATCGTCGTGCTCTACGAGTGGCCTGATCTCGTGAGCCTCACTCACGACAACATCCTCGGCCTTTCGACGCTCGGGTGGTACTGCTTTGCAGCAATGTGGGTTCTCCAGACCGCGCTCTTTCTCTGCAACATGGAAGCGATCCGCCGCTTCATGGACTGGGCCGGCCCGATTGTCTACATCGCCATGCTCGTTCTGATGGTGCTGATCGTACGTGAAGCTGCCTGGGAAAACATCAGCTTCTCGCTCACCGAAAAGGAAATGACCGCGAGCGAAACCATCTGGACGATGATTGTGGGCGCTGCACTGGTGGTCTCCTACTTCTGCGGACCGACGCTTAATTTCGGCGACTTCTCGCGCTACGCAAAGAGTCCCTCGCAGATGAAGCGCGGCAACTTCTGGGGTCTTCCCGTCAACTTCGTCTTCTTCTCTCTCATTGCTGTGGTGACGATTTCGGGAACTCCCGTGGTCTTCGGCGAACTCATCGTCGACCCGATTGAAGTCATGGGCAAGCTCGACAACAAGACGGCCGTACTGATTCTCGGCCTCACGATGCTGATTGCCACGGTGGGCGTCAACATTGTCGCCAACTTCGTTTCGGCAGCATTCGACATTTCGAACATCTTCCCGAAATACATTTCCTGGCGCACGGGCGGTCTTGTGGCTTCTGTTCTCTCGGTCGCGCTCCTGCCCTGGAATCTCTTCAGCTCGCCTGAGGTGATTCACGTTACGGTTGACGTTCTCGCCGCTCTCATCGGCCCCGTCTACGGCATCCTCATCATCGACTACTACTACATCAAGCGCCGTCACGTTGTCGTGCACGACCTTTACAGCACCAGCCGGGAAGGGAGCTACTGGTACCGCCACGGCGTCAACTGGAAGGCTGTAGCTGCGCTCATTCCCGCGGGCATTGCGAGCGTTGCAGCGATGATGCTTGATTCGGGCAGCGGCATCGGCAACTTCACCTTCTTCATCGGCGCCTTCATGGCTGCCGGCGTCTATCGCTGGATTGCGCATTCCGACATTATTCGCGACTAACCATCCTCCTTGAGAAAAAAAGTCCCTGAAACGAGGGCATTGAGGCGTTGCGGCGGGAAGTTGTTCTTCCCATCGCAGCGCCTTTTCTTTGTTATTTTTCGTGGCGTAAAAAGACAAGTGACATGTCATAAGTTGATATCGAGCGTCATGTTAACCCTAAGGCATTTGTCGGGTAATGTTTTTAAACATATTGAAAAATATAAAAAATAAATAAAGTAATAAGAGAAAACGATGTAGATGCGTGTCGCGTAATGACATGACCTTGACGCGGTGGGCGCATGAGAAAAGTCATTTAGCGCCTATAGTTCAATTCAACGGAACACGCTTTCCGAAGATCAAATCAAAGCCAGGGCAGGGCCGGAACTCAAGGATGCTGCCAAGGGCTTCGAGGCGAAAAAAGCAACCACTCTTACAGTTAGTTGAAGGAGTTTCAGATGCCTGGTTATCCTCAGGACCTGCTTTCCAACCGTTCAGTCGTCAAGGCGGACTTTGCGATCATTACCCCCCAGGGCCGCGTGATCAATACGGTTCCCGGAATCGTCGACGCCAAGATGACGATTCTCTGCTCGCCCAAGATCGGCGCGGGCTTCGTGCAGCTGATCGGTACCCTGGGCGCCACGGCGCACACGGATTACCCCTACGGCGCTAAGGAACACGAAGAAGCCTTCATCTATGTTCTTGACGGTGAAGTCGAACTCGAAGTCGACGTCGCCGGCGAAAAGCGCGTCCTCACGCAGGGCGGCTATGCCTACTCCGCTCCGGGCAAGGGCATCGGCTTCAAGAACGTCAACGGCAAGGAAGGCCGCATCCTTCTTTACAAGCAGCGCTACATCCCCCATCCCAAGGGACTCATGCCCTGGAGCGTCTTCGGCAACATCAACGAAGTCGCCTTCCGCGACTACGACGGCATGGCCAACGTTCACGTGAAGGACTTCCTCCCTGTTGAAGAAGCTTTCGACATGAACATGCACATCCTCTCCTTTGATCCGGGTGCCTCGCACAACATCTGCGAAACGCACGTTCAGGAGCACGGCGCCTACATCTACGAAGGCGAAGGCATGTACCTCCTCGACGACACCTGGTACACGACGAAGAAGGAAGACTTCCTCTGGATGGGCGCCTTCTCGGTTCAGGCCGGTTACGGCATCGGCCGCGGCCCGTTCTCCTACATCTATTCGAAGGACTGCAACCGCGACGTCGAGATCTAATCGATCTCCTCTAAAGCGGTCGACCGGAGAACCTGCCGGCATCGAACGTCTGCGAAGGGGATGGCTTCCTTCCCCCCCTGTCTTTGAAGCCATCCCTTTCATTCCAGATTCCGCCGCTTGTTTCTCCGCGACGAGAAGCACCTTTTTCAATAGCAAATAAGCCAACACCCAAGGAATTTTCACCATGGCTCTCGACAGCAACTTCAAGCACCTTGATATCCGTGAAGCGCTCGCCGGCACCCACATGAAGGGCCGCAACATCACGTTCCTCGACGATTTCTCCCGCGAAGAAATCCTCTCGCTCTATCAGGCTGCTGAAATGCTCGAACCGTTCATGCGCACCGGCACCGACCTGCTGCGCGGCAAGGTTCTCTACACGCTCTTCTTCCAGCCCTCCACCCGCACCCGCTGCTCGCATGAAAACGCCATGCATCGTCTTGGCGGCTCCGTGATCACGGAAGCGGATCCGACGCACAACTCCTCCGTTGCGAAGAACGAATCCCTCGCCGACAGCCTGCGCGTTACGAGCGAATACGCCGACGTCATCGTCATGCGTCACCCGGACGACAAGGAAGCCCTCGGCGCCCTTAAGGAAATCGAAGGCCACTGCGCTCCGGTGATCTCGGGCGGCTACGGCCACGTCACGCACCCGACCCAGGGTCTGCTCGACTCCTACACCTGCTGGCGCGCTTTCGGCGACCTCTCCAAGGTCACCGTCGCCATCGCCACGCCTGACCTCTCGCGTGCCCGCTCCGGCCAGTCCTTCGCCCTCGCTCTTGCCGCCATGGGCGCCAAGATCATTTACACGGGCACGAGCGAACTGCGCACCCCGGACGTCGTTCGTCAGAAGCTCATCAAGATGAACGCGAACTTCGAAGAGCACTTCGACCTCACGATGAAGCAGAACGAAGAGCTCTACGCCGACAAGAACGTCGACCTCATCTATCTGCCGGGCTGCTCGGTCAAGAAGGATGACCCGAACCGCGCCGACTTCGAAAAGAAGATGGCCAACTACTACGTCTCGCTCGAAATGCTCCGCAACATCAAGGCGAAGACCGGCAAGACCGTTGGCGTGCATCACTCGCTGCCGCGCAACCCGGGCGAATTCGACTTCGGCATCGACAACACCGAGCACCAGCTCTACTTCCGCGCGATCGGCTTCTCCGTCGCTCTGCGCATGGCGCTCCTCGCTGCCGTCGTCGGCGTCAACTGATCCCGCTAGCCCTTAGCAGGGGATCCGCTTAGACCCGGAAAACAAGCAGCAGACGACACCGATATTTCCTGATTCATTCGGGCTCTGCTGCTTAAGGGTTCAAGCGTCTCTTCACAGAGGCCGGACACCGCTTCCGGCCTCTTGAACCCAATACTCTCCAGAAAGGATTCTTCAGTCATGCGTCTTGTTATTGCTCTGGGCGGCAATGCCCTTTTGAAGCGCGGTGAGCCGATGCTCTGCGAAAACCAGCGCGAAAACGTTTCCATCGCCTGCAAGCAGATTGCCAAGGCCTATGAAGGCAACGAGCTCGTGATTACGCACGGCAACGGCCCGCAGGTCGGCCTTCTTGCTCTCCAGAACAATGCCTACAAGAAAGTGCCGATGTATCCGCTCGACGTGATCGGCGCCGAATCGGTCGGCATGATCGGCTACATGATTCAGCAGGAACTCGTCAACTACGTGCCGAAGACCGCCACGCTCGCGACGATTCTCACGCAGACGCAGGTTGATCCTGAAGATCCCGCCTTCAAGAATCCGACGAAGCCTGTCGGCCCCGTCTACGACAAGGAAGAAGCCGAACAGCTCGCCAAGCAGCACGGCTGGACGATCGCTCCCGACAACGACAAGTGGCGCCGTGTGGTTCCGAGCCCGGATCCGAAGCGCATTTGGGGTCTCGCTCCTCTGAAGACTCTCGTTGAAAACGGCCACATCGTCATCTGCTGCGGCGGCGGCGGTGTTCCGACCTACTTCGACAAGGACGGCAAGCTCGTCGGCGCTGAAGCCGTGATCGACAAGGATCTCGCTTCGTCCGTGCTCGCAGCCTCCCTCGATGCTGATCTCTTCGTCATCGCCACTGACGTTGACGGCGCCTACATCAACTGGGGCAAGCCCGATCAGAAGAAGATCGTTCAGTCCGATCCGAAGTCGCTGCGCGAATTCGGCTTCGCCAAGGGCTCGATGGGGCCGAAGGTTGAGGCTGCCTGCCGCTTCGTCGAGAAGACGGGCAAGACCGCTGTGATCGGCGCCCTTTCTGAGATCGACAAGATTCTCGCGGGCAAGGCCGGCACCCGCGTCGTCAAAGAAGAGGGCGTCATTTACGGCTGATGCTCCTGATCGAATCTGAAGCGATAGATTCGAGCATGTGATTTTTTCCTCCGCGTTTTTGGGCCGGCCCAGGGTTTACCTCGGCCGGCTTTTTTTTCGCGGGTGCCTTGATAGACTGCCGCAAGCGGCGGATTTTTCTGGTACCGTAAACGTCCGAACCCAAAGGAGGTTTTCCCCGATATGTCCGATGAGATTCGTCTTCCTCTTCCGCTCGAGGGGAAGCCTATTCCTGATGATGATGCGCATCTGCCCCTCGGCGACAGCATTCTTGCAAGCTGGATCCGGTCGATCTGCCAGACCGCGCGAGGCTACGGCGTTGAGCCCGAAGCCATTCTGAAGCGCATCGGCATGGATTCTTCGCTCCTCACGGTTCCCGATGCGCGCTTCCCGGCGATGAACGTGCGCCGCTTCTGGGAGGCGCTCATCAGCGCAACGGGCGATGAACTTATCGGCCTCAAGTGCGGACAGGAAATGCAGGCGCCGACGCTCCACGGTCTTGGGCTTGCCATCATTACGAGTCATTCGCTCGCCCAGGTGCTCGACCTGACGGCTCGCTACGCCAAGGTGATTTCAACGACGATGGACGCGAGCCTCGCGCACGACAGTTCCGGGTCGACGCTCACCCTTAAGACCCTTCATGGGTATGAAGCGCGTCATGCGGCGCTTCTCTGCGTTCTTGCCTTCATCTTCAGGCAGGCCAACTCGCTTTCTCAGCATGCCGTGACGCCTGTTGAAGTGAGGATTCCGCTTTCCCGTGCGGAACGGGCGGAAGTCTCGCGTCTTGAAGAATATTTCGGCTGTGCTGTTGACACCAAGAGCTCGGACCGTGCAACGATTCGCTTTGCCTATCACGATGTGATGGAGCCTTATGCCGCTCAGAACGCCATGCTGCGCGAGGCCAATGAGCAGGTTGTCCGCCAGTATCTCAATCGTGTTCGTCAGTTCTCCTTCACCGTTCGCGTCGAAGAGGAAATCGAAGCCCTTTTGAGAGCGGGCGAGAGCGTTCGCATTCCGGATGTTGCCGGCCGTCTGAATTTGTCCGCGCGCACCCTGCAGCGCCGTCTTGAGGAAGAGGGCGCCGTATTCGTTCACCTCGTTGACAAGCATAAGAAGCAGTTCGCGCACGATGCGCTCGCGCATACCGAACGGTCGATCACGGAGATTGCCTATACGATCGGCTTCTCGGATCCGAGCAACTTCTCGCGCTCGTGCTCGCGCTGGTTCGGGTGCTCGCCGGCCGCCTACCGGCGCAGGATCCGGCAGCTGCCGACCTGATCTGAGCGCTGCGCCTCAATCGATGAAAAGCCTCCGGAACCGGCTCCTGCCGGACGGAGGCTTTTCTTTCAAAAGGAGAATGGGCGGGCCTAAGGTCTTATTCGGCAGCCGCAGGCGCGGGGGGACCCCGGGAAAAAGCCCATTCCAATG